>Ga0105095_10000508_pt1 | contig 18906 bp, 17 predicted proteins | sample PPLLak2March2015_2_FD_79180 | JGI IMG/M metagenome (GOLD analysis project Ga0105095, IMG submission 79180) | Freshwater sediment microbial communities from Prairie Pothole Lake near Jamestown, North Dakota, USA - PPLs Lake P8 Core (3) Depth... | ecosystem: Environmental > Aquatic > Freshwater >...
AATTTTTATTTTCATTAATGCTGATGTTTTATTTAAAAATGCAGAGAAATTTTTTCATTACATGGAAAACCAGTTTATTCCTTCAGAATATTCCGCTTTAACATGCAAAGTGGGTGTGTTCCCTGAAGAAAAAATTTTTTCGGATGTTGTTTTTCACTGGGCATATAATAATTATTTTAGGTTACTCAATTTTATCGGCATCGGAATGGGCAGAGGCGAATGCCAGGTGATAAGGAGAGAAGCTTTTTTTAGAGCCGGGGGCTATAATGAAAAACTTGCTGCAGGCGAGGATTTTGATCTGTTCAAAAGAGTAAAAAAATTCGGTAAAATTATTTTTGCGGGGAAACTTTGCGTTTATGAATCTCCAAGGCGCTTTAGGAAAATCGGCTATTTTAATGTTACATGGTCGTGGATAAAAAATGCTTTTGCAGTCATTCTTAAAAACAAATCGATTTCAAATGAATGGGAGCAGGTGAGGTAATTCTCTTTCGGCTGCTTCGTTTTATTTCTTAATTTACTGGAGCAAGAAAAGTGCAGTCTTTCCCTTTAAGAAAATCAGGAAAAATATTACATCTTTTATTTGCTGCCGGAATCTTTCAATTCAAGATCTGCATTCTGCTATTTATTATAATTCTGAATTGTCCGGGCGCTGCACAAACTGAATATGTGCGTGCAGATAATCCGGTTTATAATTTTCTTGAAAGAATGGAATCGCTGCATCTTATAGACGGATATAATTCTTTTGAAATTCCGAAAACAAGAAGAGTTGTTGCGGTTTACTTGAGTGAAGTGATTCAAAATAAAAATAAGCTTGATGATGCAGATAAGAAAATCCTTGAAGATCTTAAGATCGAGTTCGAACTTGAAATTTTTAATATCCTTTCCAATTCTCAATCTTTAATCGGCCCCGGATTGTATGATCTTTTTTCGCAGAAAGAAAAATATTTATATTTTTTATCCGACTCCTCCAACGCAAATCTTTTTGTAAATATTCTTGGTGAAGCGGAAGGAATTTTTCTTAACAGCGCTTCTTTAAAGACTTCAGCATTTTTACCTTCAATCGGAGGAGAAATACGGGGAACTTTTCTGAATAAATTCGGTTTTTTGATTAAAGGAACTAATGGATTTGTTATGGGCAGCAAGGTTGCTGCTGCAGCAAGGAAAGATTTATCATACAATTATAAACTGTTTGAAACCGAAGACGAAAAATTTTTCGACGAAACCGAAGGCTACATTACTGCCGACTTCGATCTGATCCGTTTTAAATTCGGCAGAGACAGAATGAAAATAGGATATGGCAATATAAAATCTTTCATGGACGACAATTCGCCTTTGTTTGATTATCTTTCTTTTAATCTTAAGTATAAATTTTTCAGCTTTTCATTCTTTCACGGCAAACTTCTGGGCAATGCTTCCGTTGAAATCGATTCGCTCTCGGGATCAACAAATTTGATAGAGGAAAAATATTTTGGGTATCACCGCATCGGTTTTAATATTTCCAGCGATATTGATTTTGGGTTGGGAGAAATGATTGTTTACGGAGACCGGCCTTTGGATTTTTCTTATTTAAATCCATTCAGCTTCTATAAAACGATTGAGCATTCCAACCGGGACCGCGATAACGCAATGCTCTTCCTGGATTTTAATAATAACTCCTTGAAAGGCTTAAAATTGTTTTTTTCTCTGCTTATTGATGATATAAAATTTCAAAAAATCGGTACAGGCTGGTACGGGAACCAAACAGCATTTAATGCCGGCTTTAAAAGCTATAATTTTTATCCTTTGCTTCCGCTGGATATCCATTTCGAATACCTTCGTGTTGAACCTTATACTTTTACTCATCGTTTAAGCAGAAACAGCTTTACTAATTTCGGTTATAATCTCGGTTCATTTCTGCATCCGAATAGTGAATTGTTTTTTTTACAAATAAATTATAGGTTTAGCCACCGTTTAGATTTTTCAGCAGGATGGACTTACGTAATTCACGGCGCAAATCCGAAAAATTCTGACGGAAGTGTTAAAGAAAATGCTGGCGGCGATATTTTATTCGGCCATAGAGTTTTTGATTCTGAAGAAACTGAATTCCTTAATGGTGATATGGAATATTATCGTAGATTATCTGTATCTTTAACTTTCGAACCGGTAAACCAGTATTTTATCACTTTGAGAGTAATAAATTTTAACGATTCTCTGCAGTTAGAAAATTCTTTTAAGGAAACTCAAACCTTTTTAAAATTGGGAATTAGGTTCTAATATGAATGAGTTATTAATGAAATTGCGAAATTTAAAAATTCCTATGACGATTGTAGTGCTTACAATAGGAATTGTCCTCGGGATTCAAATCGAAAAAATATTTTCAGGTGATAATCTCAGGGACAGCATTATAAAATTCAATGACGTACTTACTTATACCGAAAAATATTACATCGAAGAAGTCGATACACAAAAATTAGTTGAAGCAGCAATTAATGGAATGCTTAGTGATCTCGATCCGCATTCGGTATACATACCTCCGAAACAGTTCGAATCAGTCGAAGAATCTTTCCGCGGCGACTTTGAAGGAATTGGAATTGAATTCCAGGTAGTGAACGATACCCTTACAGTAGTTTCCGCAATCAGCGGGGGACCAAGTGAAGCTCTAGGAATTATGGCCGGCGATCGGATAATAAAAATTAATGGAAAAGAGGTAATAGGAATTACCAACGATGGGGTCCGTCAGAAGCTTCGCGGAAAATCCGGAACAAAAGTGAATGTAACAATTGCACGTCCCGGCATTAAAAACACTATTGAATATGAAATTACACGCGATAAAATTCCTCTTTATTCCGTTGATGTTGGTTTTATGTGGGATAGTAAAACAGGTTATGTAAGCGTCTCCAGATTTTCTGAAACAACATATGATGAATTGGTTGAACAGCTTAAACAGCTTAGTAAATCGGGTATGAAACAGCTTGTGCTTGATTTAAGGGGAAATCCGGGAGGATACCTGGAGCAGGCTGTAAAAATGGCTGATCTTTTTATCGACGGAAATAAAAAAATTGTTTTTACGGTCGGAAGAAGAACCGAATTCAACGATGAAAGGAATGCTTCGGAAAGTTCCCCTTATGAAAAAATTCCTCTAATAGTTCTTGTAAATAAAGGAAGTGCTTCAGCCAGTGAAATTGTATCGGGAGCAGTGCAGGACTGGGACAGAGGCCTTATTGTCGGCGAAACAACCTTCGGGAAAGGACTTGTCCAGAGGCAGTTCAATTTATCGGATAATTCCGCTCTGCGGCTGACTATTTCGGAATATTATACACCTTCCGGAAGATTAATCCAGAGAGATTATAAAAACAGCGAAAGCAGGGAAGACTACTATTCCGAAATAAGCGAACGCGAGGAGAAAGAGGGTGAAAATCTTCATCATTCTGCGGAAAAAGATTCGGTAAAGCCGGTCTTTAAAACAAAAGGAGGAAGAGTAGTTTACGGCGGCGGCGGCATTACTCCGGACTATATCGTTAAAACAGATAATGTCACCGAATACACAACAAATCTTTTGAAAAATAATCTCTTCTATTTATACGTTTTGTCTTATCTTGATATAAATGATAAGAAAATTAAAGAAAGGTACGGCAATAATCTGGCGAAATTCAGAGATGAATTCACTCTCGGTGCAGGCGAGATTAAAAGATTTCAGGAATTTGCGGAATCTAAAGGAGTAAAGTATAACGAGGAAGAATATAAGCAGGACCACGATTATATTTCTTCAAGATTAAAAGCTCAGATTGCAAGAAACTACTGGAAAAATGAGGGATGGTATTCGGTAATATTAAAGATTGATAATCAAATTCTGCAAGCAGTAAATTTATTTGACGAGGCTAAAGACCTTGCAAACCTTAAATGAAAATTCTTTATAAAAGATTTTTTTTACCTGCATTATTTTTTTTTATATCTTTTACAAATTCAAATTCTTTAACTCAAGTATATGAATTTGAATTCCGCACGACAGCAGATTTGCAGGCCGGTGAAGATTTAACATATATCGTAAGCTATTCACTTTTAAAGCTGGGGGAGGTAAGAATAAAAATTCTTGATGCTAGAGAAATGGACGGTTCAATGGTTTACCGCGCAGCAGCTTATATGGATTCATATTCAAATATCCCGTTCGTCAATCTTCATCAAATTTATGAAAGCACGTTTTCCGAAAATAATACTCCGTTAAAATTCCGCGGAATAGTAAAGGGAGATGAATATACTACATTTACCGATTACGATTACAATTATAAAGATTCTTTAATCCGTGTAAAAAAGGGGAAAGTAAAACCTTATAAGCTGTGGACCGATTCATCGGCAAACGCCGAAAAAATTTACCAGGATGGACTTTCGATTCTCTTTTATGCCAGGATGAATTTCGGAGGAGAAAAAACCGTTGATGTCCCATGTTTTGTAAATGAGAGGAAAGTGAGCACAAAAATAAACTACTATACAGAAGTATCCGGTGTATCCATCGATGCTGTCGATTACGAAATTGCCTGTGTAAGGCTGGATGGAGAAACCGATTTTGTAAGTGTTTTTGGTCTGACCGGGTACTTCCAGGGATGGTTTTCAAATGATTCTGCTTTAATTCCGATTGTTGCCGAAATGAAAGTAATTATTGGGAATGTAAAACTTGAGCTGGTTAAATGGAATAGAAAAGGATGGATGCCGCCGGAGTACGAAGGTTGAATGAAGAAATCATAAATACAACTGGAATTGAAAAACTATTTCCTTATTTGGAATTTTTTCCTAAAATTCATAAAAGTGTATTTTTAGCCCCGGGAGTTAAAATTATTGGGAATGTTGAAATTGGCGAAAATTCAAGTGTTTGGTATAACACAGTCATTAGGGGCGATGTTCATTATATTAAAATCGGGGCGAATACTAATGTTCAGGATTGTTCCATGCTGCATGTAACAAACGGAAAATTTCCTTTAAATATTGGGAATAATGTTACAATAGGCCATTCCGTTAATCTGCATGGATGTACATTGCTGAATTCATGCTTTATTGGAATCGGTTCCATTATCCTAGACGGAGCGGTAATTGAGGAAAATGCAATGGTTGCAGCAGGAGCAGTTGTAACGCCAGGCTGTATTGTCCCTTCCGGTAAATTAGCGGCCGGAGTTCCTGCAAAAATTATTAGAGATCTTTCAAGCGAAGAAATCGCTGACATTGAGAATTCCGCTTTTAGGTACAGAAACTACAGCAGCATATCAATAAATTCGTTAAAAAAATAATGACCTGATATGATTGTTAAGTTTTGGGGTACGAGGGGTTCAATCCCTGTACCCGGCAAAAAAACAATTAAGTACGGGGGGAATACTCCATGTGTTGAAATCCGTACTGCCGATAATCATTTAATAATTCTGGATGCAGGCAGCGGAATAAGAGAGCTCGGGAGAGCAATTATTAATGATAATTCTAGAAATGATATTGATATTTTTATAAGCCATTACCATTGGGATCATATCCAGGGAATTCCGTTTTTTCTCCCGTTATATGAAAAAAATTATAAGATTACTTTTTACGGGCAGACCAGCAACGGGATTGAAATAGAGACCCTGCTTAAAAGTCAGATGGCCAGGAATTTTTTCCCTATTGAAATAGCCGAAATAAGAAACGATCTTAATTTTCGTAAAATTACTTCGAACAGCAGTTATGAAATCGGTAATTTAGTTGTTAAAACTTTTCGGGCAAATCATTCTTCGCCTACACTTACCTTCAAGATAGAGCAAAACGGAAAAAATATTGTTTATATGACAGACAATGAGCTTAATTTTGAAATTGACGGAGATAAAAGCCGGTATGAAGCATTGAAGCTGAAATATAAAGACTTTATCGAATTCTGCAGAGGAACTGATTGTTTAATTCATGATGCAATGTATGATCAAAAATTACTTGAAAAGAAAAGAGGCTGGGGTCATTCAAGTAATATTTCCGTTGCATATTTTGCTATAATGGCTGAAGTAAAAAATTTAATTCTTTTTCATTACAATCCCGATTATTCCGATGCAAAGATTGATGTAATGCTTAAAGAAACTGTTGCACTTTTAAAACAGCATAAATCAAAAATTAAATGCATTGCCGCTAAAGAAGGATTGATTATAAATATTTAAAATATTATCCTTCCGTTAACAATATAGATCTACTTGTGGTTAAAAACCTTCTTATTTATTCGAAAAATAAATCAATTAAAAAATCAATCCTTCATAAACTTATCTTTCTTTTAAAAAACAGTTTAAATTTCAATATCTATTCCCTCAATATTAATTTTGTTTCAAGTAAGTCTATTAGAGAAATAAATAGAAAATATCTTAAACACGATTTTTCAACAGATATTATAACTTTTAATTATACCGGAAGTCACAAGCTGCTGAACGGTGAGATTTTGATTTCAATAGATGATGCTGAAACTAATTCAGAAAAGTATGGTGTAACGTTTGATGAGGAAATTTTAAGACTTGTAATTCATGGTATTCTTCATTTATTAGGATATAATGACATTAATTCAAATGAAAAATTGGAAATGAGCCGTTTAGAAGATAAATTGTTAACTAAGTATAAAAATGTTTTATTTAAAAATCCGGTAAAAAAGTGACTGCAACAATAATTGAAGTGTTGGCAAAATTAGCAGAAGGAATGAATAAAAAGGTTTCACCGGAAGAACTTGCTGAGAGTTTCGGCAGAGAGAAAAAGTATAATAAAAATCTTATAGCAACGGCTTACAGCTGGATTTATGAAAAAATTGCCCGCGATATTGTTTCTAACAAAATGCATAAGCAGATCCCAAGCATGGGATTTAGAATTTTATCGGAAAAAGAGATGTTATTGCTCGGCAAAGAAAACTATAACTATTTACTCTATTTTTATAACAAAGGCCTGCTGAATAATAATGACATGGATATTATTGTTGAGGAAGCAGAATATTTTGAGGATGATCTTTCGAGAGAGGAATTGAATGTTTTAATTTTATCTTTATTCCTGAATTTGGATCATTTTATCCTTCCGGGAAGCAGGCTTCTTTTACATTCATCAGATACAATCAATTAAAGGAAATGAGCAGGAATTTAGTACTTGTAGAATCACCGGCAAAAGCTAAAACAATAAATAAATACCTTGGTAAAAATTTCATCGTTGAAGCAACAATCGGTCACATAAAAAATCTTCCTAAAAGTAAGCTGGGTGTTGATATTAATAACAATTATGAACCCCAGTACGTTACTATTAGGGGGAAGGGCGATATAATAAAGAAGATTAAAAATTTAGCCGGTAAAAGTAAAAATATTTACATAGCAACTGACCCGGACCGTGAAGGTGAAGCAATTGCGCAGGATATCGCAGAAGTTATAAACGGGAACGGAAACGGTAAGAATGAAGTTAATATTCATCGTGTTCTGTTTAATGAGATAACGAGAAGCGGTGTGGAAAAAGCTATGCGGCACCCCAGAAAAATTGATGAGAGCCTTGTTACATCGCAGCGCGCTCGGAGAGTCATGGACAGAATTATCGGATATAAAATGAGTCCGTTTTTGTGGAAAGCCGTTCTCGATTCGACGGGGGATTCTTTATCTGCGGGCAGAGTTCAATCCGTTGCGCTAAAATTGATCTGCGATAGGGAAGACCAGATTCAAAAATTTATTCCCATCGAATATTGGTCCATATTAGCGCTGTTTCAAACTGAAAAGAAAGACGAATTTAAAGCAAAGCTTTTCAGCATTAATGGGAAAGATATAAAAGTTGCTCCGAAAGCTGAGATGGCTGAAGACGAATGGAAAGTATTTCTCGAAAAGTATTCGGTAATAAACAGCGAAGCTTCTGCATCGGAAATATTCGAGAGAATAAAAAATAAAAAACATTTCGAAATTTCAGCCATTATTAAAAGGCATACAAGAAGGAATCCGCCGGCTCCTTTTATAACCAGCACTTTGCAGGCTGAAGCCTCCAAAAGTCTCAGGATGAGACCGAAGCAGACAATGATGATAGCTCAAAGGCTTTATGAAGGTGTTGAATTAGGGAAAGAAGGATCAGCGGGATTAATTACTTACATGAGAACCGATTCAACGCGTGTAAGCGAAGAAATGATTTCCGCCGTGCGCAGTTTTATCTCGGAAAATTACGGAGAAAAATATCTTCCCGCTTCACCGAACATTTATGAAAAAAAGGGAAGCAATGTACAGGATGCGCATGAAGCAATAAGACCGACTTCATTAGAGTATACGCCTGAATTTATAAAACAGTTCGTGGATCATAAATCATTTAAGCTGTATGAACTGATCTGGAGGAGATTTATTGCGTCGCAAATGAATCCTGCATTGCTGGAGACGACCATAATTGAAGTCAAAGCCGATGAATTTCTTTTCAAAGCATTCGGAACCGCAGTTCAATTCAACGGATATCTGCAGGTTTATGAAGAAGTGGCTGATCAAGTGAAAAATGCCGAAGATAAAGATGAATACAGGAATGAAATAATTCCGTTGGGCCTTGAAAAGGGAGATGAATTGAATCTGAATAAGCTTCATAAAACCCAGCATTTCACAAAACCTCCCGCGAGATTTACTGAAAGCACGCTCATTAAAGAGCTTGAAAGCAAAGGAATCGGCAGACCGAGCACTTATTCATTAATTGTCAGTACAATTCAGGATAGAAAATATGTTATCCAGGAAGATAGAAGGCTTGTACCGACAGACAGAGGAAAAGAAGTAAACAGAATTTTAGTTGAGAACTTTCCTGATATTATCAATGAAGGTTTTACAGCAGAGATGGAAGGGGAACTTGACCAGATTGCCCAGGGAGAAAATAATTATTTAAATGTACTAAATGATTTTTATCTGCCGTTTTCAAAATCGCTGAAGCAGGTCGAGAATAAAATCGAGAAAATTTACTGTGATATCTGCGGAAGTGAAATGATAATCAAGTTCGGCAGGTATGGAAAGTTTCTTGCTTGCAGCAACTACCCGGAGTGTAAAAATATTAAATCGTTTAAGGAAATCGCCCAGCTGCAGCCGCAGGAGCCGGAATATACAGGTGAGAAATGCGAAAAGTGCGGCAGCAGAACAGTGTACCGCACCGGAAAATTCGGCCGGTTTATCGGCTGCGAAAGATATCCGGAGTGCGACTTTGTAAAAACTATTACTTTGGGCGTAGCTTGCCCAAAATGTAATACTGGAGAAATTGTTGAGAGAAAATCTAGAAGAAACAGAACATTTTACGGCTGCTCAAGATACCCCGATTGCGATTTTGTAAGCTGGTATAAGCCAGTTCCGCAGCAGTGCCCCAATAAAGATTCCCATTATATGGAGCAGCGTTATTCCGTAAAAAAAGGCGAATATTTAAAATGCCCCAAGTGCGGAGAAGAATTAGTGCCGGAGGAAAATAAAGAAGTTGAATGATGAAAATTTCTTTTATAGTAGATAAATATCTTGAAGATCTGGCTGCGATTAAAAGATATTCCGCAAATACTATAAAATCTTATAAAGCAGATCTTCAGCAGTTTGATGACTACTGTGAAAAACATTCCAAGCGTATCCTTCAGAATATATCCGAAAAATTTATCAGATCATTTTTAATGACCTTAAGTGAAGAAGAAGTCGCTAAAATTTCAATTGCCAGGAAACTCTCTGCTATACGCGGATTGTTTAAATATGCATACCGGAATGAATATATAAATTCAAATCCGGCTTCGGCGATTTCAAATCCAAAAACAGTAAAAAGACTTCCGTCTATAACAACAACTGAATCTATTCTTGAAATTTACAGGATTGCCGAAGATACGGAACCTGATGATGCTTTATTGATTAAAACAATTTTTGAATTCCTTTACGGGTCTGCGCTGCGTGTTTCGGAAGTCTGCGGTTTGAATTATGGGGATATTGATCTTCATGCAAAAACTGTCAGAGTTTTTGGAAAGGGGAATAAAGTTAGAATTGTTCCTATCGGAAGTAAATCAGCAGAAATTATGAATGAATATTTAAGATCAAAAAATTTCCTGTCAGCGAAAGATCCTTTATTAACTAGAAACGATGCAAGAATTTATCCGAGATGGATTCATAGAATTGTTCATAAATATTTATCTAAAGTAACAGATATTAAAAAGAAGAGCCCCCATATTTTAAGACACAGCGCTGCTACGCATATGCTTGACAGGGGCGCTGACTTAAAAGCAGTAAAGGAAATTTTGGGGCATGAAAACCTTTCCACTACTCAAATCTACACTCATGTAAGTATTGAAAGACTTAAAACGGCGTATAAAAAATCTCATCCAAAATCGTAGGAGGCAAAATGAATATATCGATTACATCGAGGAAATTCAAAGCCAGAGAAACATTAAAGGAATTTATCAAAGATGAAGTGTCGGCACTTCAAAGATTTAATGACAGGATTTCCAGCGCTGAGGTTATTTTAAGTTACCAGGGAGTTAAGGACAGTATAAAAATGGTGGAAATTATCTTAAGAATTCCGGGACAGACTTTAACGGCTGCGGAAATGTCCGATGATTATAAAAAGTCTACCACCGCGGCAATTGAAAAGATTGAAAGGCAGCTTGAGAAAATAAAACAAAAAGCTTTGAAAGGAAGAAATGTTTAAAATAACTCAAAAATCAATCAGCCGTAAAGAATACATAACTGTCGGTTTTCTTTTCAGCAACTCCCGGGATGTGTTCAGACTAAAATTGTATTCGGATGATTCAGGCTTTGAGAAAAAAATTTACGAGCAGAACCTGCACAGGCCAGGACTGGCGCTTGCCGGATTTTTTGATTTATTCTCCTTTGCCAGAGTGCAAGTTTACGGAAATACCGAGATGAGATTTTTATCTCAGCTGCCTGAAGAAAAAAAAATTGAAATGCTGGAAAGAATATTTAAGTTTGATATCCCGTGCATTATTCTTACAGATAACAATGAACCATTTCCTGTTCTTATTGATCTAGCTAACAAAAATCATATCCCTGTGTTTGGTTCGCCATTTTCAACTACAAAACTTATATATCTTGTCAGTGATTTCCTTGATGATCAGTTTGCACCGAGGATTTCCATACACGGATCTTTGGTTGACATTTATGGCGTCGGAGTACTTTTTGTCGGAAAATCTGGTATTGGAAAGAGCGAAGTAGCATTGGATCTGGTTGAAAGAGGTCACAGATTGGTAGCGGATGACTTAATTATCCTTACAAAAAAGGGGGAGGGAATTTTGATGGGTTCTGGTACCAATATTGCTAAACATTTCCTGGAAATTCGCGGCCTCGGCATTATTGATGTTGAAAGAATGTTCGGTGTCAGGGCTATAAGATTTCAGAAAAGGCTTGAAATTGTGGTTGAACTTGAACTTTGGGATGAGGATGGTGAATATACCCGGACAGGTTTGGAGGAGAAAACAGTTAATATCTCTGGAGTTGAAATCCCCTACGTTAAACTGCCGATTCTTCCCGGGAAAAATATCACCGTTATTTCTGAAGTTATCAGCTTGAATTATTTGCTTAAACATTACGGGTATGATACAGCAAAATTATTCTCTGAAAGACTAAACAAGAAAATACTCCTTAAAGATTATGAAGATCTGAGAGGGGTTGATTATTTTGAACATGATTTTGAATAAAATATGCCTGATATCTTGACAAATGCAAATCATTTTTTTACATTCCGCCACTATTTATGAAGAAATTATTTTACTTCTCCAAAACCAAACTTCAGTTTGTAGAAATTAAGAACTACAAGTCCAAACTTGCAGGATTATTTTCCGGATCTGTTATTTTGCTGGCAATCTTGGTTTTTGGTGTTTATTCTCTTATTTCTTCGGTACTTGGGGTTAATAATATGTCCGTTATAGAAGAAAATAAACTTCTTCATAAAAAACTTCAGGAGATAGTACCCCTTTATTCCGTATTAGATAAAGAGTTAGATAGTTTAATTGAAGTAAATAATAGGCTTCGAATTGCCGCGAATTTAGAATCTTCAGATATAAATGAAAACCTGTTTGGTGTAGGTGGAGGCTATTTCGATAATTTCCAGGACTTCGGTGTAAACAAAACCCAGCAGTATCTATCCCAGGCATATTCACTGCTTGATGAAGTTACTAGGAAGATAAATTTTGAAAAGCACCAGTACTATGAAATATCTAATAAACTAGAATTAAATAAGAAGCTTTTTTCGGCCATTCCTGCGATTAAACCCTGTATGGGGGATCTTTCTGTACACGGTTTCGGAATGAGAATTCACCCGATTTTAAAGGTAAGAAGGATGCATGAAGGAATTGATATCATTACTAATACAGGAACTCCGATATATGCAGCCGGAAACGGCGTTATTGATTTTGTGGGAAGAAACAAAGGTTATGGTTTAGAGGTAGAAATCAATCATGGATTTGGTTACAGGACAGTATACGCTCATTTAAGCAGTGCTAAAGTCAAAGTAGGGCAAAAAATAAACAGAGGGGATCAAATCGCAAAGACCGGGAATACAGGGCTGTCTTCCGGGCCACATCTTCATTATGAAGTGCATCATAATGGTGTAAAACAAAACCCTGTGGACTATTTCTTTGATGATCTTTCCCTTTTTTAGATAATTTTATTTTAAAAAAATTTTATTATTTAAATAATTATGCGGAGCGGGAGCTATGATTTGGACGGTAGAATTGGCTTCATATTTAGATGATGCCCCCTGGCCGGCAACTAAAGAGGAATTAATCGATTATGCTGATAGAATCGGAGCTCCATATGAAGTTATTGAAAATCTTATGGAACTGGAAGATTCCGATGAACCGTACGAATCTATTGAAGATATTTGGCCTGATTATCCTTCGGATGAAGACTTCTTTTATAATGAGGACGATTATTAAAGATATACCGTTTTATCTCGTTTATGGATGATATTTGGAATGGAATTTACGGTCAAGCTTTAGTTAAAACTACACTATCTAATCTTCTCGGTTCAACAAAAATTCCCCATGCTTTTTTATTCCAGGGTATTCCCGGAATAGGAAAGGAATTTATTGCAGTCCGGTTTGCCCAGGCTTTAAATAAAAAATTTAATGAGAATATTAATCCAAAAATCCTGAATTCAATTGCCAGCTTATCGGAACCTTATCTAAAATATATTATCCCGCTGCCAAGGGGTAAAAATGAGGGGGATGAAAATAGTCCCACTGAAAAACTTTCCAACGACGATATACAGCTTTTAAGAGAAGAACTTGAAAAAAAAATCAATAATCCTTATTATAAAATCAAGCTGCCGCATGCTTCAATAATAAAAATTAATAGTATTAGAGATATTAAAAAATTTCTCTCGCTTGCTTATACCGATGTTAGATACAGGGTTATTTTAATTTCCGATGCGCATTTAATGAATGAAGCAGCCCAGAATGCCCTATTAAAAAATCTTGAAGAGCCGCCGGAAGGAGTTGTCTTTATTCTTTCCACGCCGTATCCTGCGCTTCTTCGGGAAACTATAAAATCAAGGTGCTGGATTTTAAATTATCAGCCGCTCGGTAATGATGATATCAAAAAAATTCTCGTAAATTATTTTAAAGCTGATAAAGATTTGGCAAAAGAAGCAGCTCCCTTTGCGGGAGGTTCTGTCCAGACAGCAGTAAGTCTGCTTGAGCATGATTTTGAAAATTTAAGGGATAAAACAATTTTAATTTTAAGATATTCACTGGGGAGAAAATATCATTCCGCTTTAAATGAATTTTCATCATTCTTATCCACCGGAGATCCGGAAACTATTAAATTATTAATCCAGATGATAATGGTATGGCTGAACGATCTGCAGAAATTTAAATGCGGGGAAAAAAATTATTTTTTTGAACGATACCTGGATACGCTGGAAAAATTTAATTCTAAATTTCCGGAAATCAAGTTAGACAATATTGTATCGAAACTTGATAGTTTATCCTCTTTAATTCAAAATAACATTAATATTAATTTAATTGTCCTTAATTTAGTTTGCGAGCTCGGATCATTGACAGTTCGAAGATAATCCAATTCGAACAGCCTTTTAGTAATTCTAATTTCTTTGCAATTAATCGATCCATTTTTTAGTTTAAACCCTCGGTTATCGAACTAAGGGAAAAACTTATCAAAAAATAAAACCATAGGAATGATTTTGAGAAAAATATCAGAACTTATAAAAAAGTCTCCCTTCTGGTTTATTACAATTTTAGTTTCACTTTTTTCTATCCTTTTTTTTATATATCTCCCTTTCGAAATCAGCATTTTTCCGGAAAATCCTGTCCGCAAGCTTTACTACATTGATAATATTTCCGATGCCCACCTCAAGATTATAAAAAAATTCAACGAGAAGTATAAAAATGAAATCGAAGTTATCCCTGTGAACCTTCCTTTTTATCATTTCACAACAAATGACAGAAAGGAAATACTTACACGTTCACTTAGAAGCCGCAGTGACGGAATCGATATTTTTGCCGTTGATTTAATCTGGATCCCGAGATTTGCAAAATGGGGCTACGCTATGGACAGACGCTTTAGCGAGAAAATTATTAATAATGTTAATCAAGGAGTCTTAAAGGCGTGCTATCATAATAAAAATTTAGTAGCCTTTCCTCTTTTCCTGGATATCGGCGTTTTATATTACAGGAAAGATCTCATCCGGCAGCTTCCCGATGCAGAGATTGTGGAAAAAAAAATTCAGACTTCGCTGACATGGGAAGAATTCATTTCTCTCGGAAACCGGTTCCGCAATTCACCTAATCCATACTACATATTTACCGGAAGCAACTTTGAAGGAATGATGTGCTGCTACCATGAAATGCTTTCTAATGGTGAAAGTGAAAATATTTTTTACAGCAGCAATATAAATTTAAACAATGATTCCTCCAGAAGAGCATTGCAATTAATGGTGAATTTAATTCATAAATATAAATTTTCGCCGTTTGAAGTGACGCATTTAGATGAATATAAAAGCTACATTTATGCAAACGAAAAAAATGCAGTATTCTTAAGAGGATGGGTAGGATATCATAAACAATATAAAGCTTTTTTAGAGGATACTTCCAATATCTCTAATATGGAGATTGCCCCGCTGCCGCATTTTGAAGGGAATACTACTTCGGGCGTATTCGGCGGTTGGAGCTTAATGATTTCCAAATTCTCAAACAGAAAAGAAGAAGCCTTAAAATTCATCAACTTTATGTTTGAAAAAGAAAATCAAAAAATTCTGTATGAATTCGGCGGGTACCTTCCGATTAATTTGGAAATTTATAGGGACAGCCTTTACTTAATTAATCATAAAGAGCTGGACCAGATTCAGAAGCTGCTTGTATGGGGAAAACACAGGCCATTTCTGGATAATTACACAAGATTATCGGAAATCATGTCGCGCCATTTTCATAAAGCATTGCAGGAAAAAATTTCTGTTGATGAAGCATTAAATTCTGCCACCGCACAAATTATCAGAGAAAAAAGAGTTTTGAAATAATATGGAGTTTTAATATGAAATTCCCCTATAGGTTTCATGCTGTCCGCTTCGAATGGAGACATATATTAATAATTTTTCTTACGCTGGTTATTTTCCAGGTATTTGTTGCTCATTTACAGCGGAATACAATAAGCGGCCTTCTCTCCGATACAATGGATTGGTATAAACAGAATTCAGCAGAGCAGATCGGCAATTTAAGCACTACTTCACTGGAACTCCTTCTTGAATCCGAACCTCTTGATGAAACTGAAGACCAGGCAACAAGGGAAAAAAATATAATTCACGCTCTTAACAGTATTTTAAAGCAGCCTCTGATGAAGAGGAATGTTGAAGAAATGTGCGTCATTCTTCCTTATAACGATAAATTTATTGCCATGGATCTTGGACAGTCGGTATATTCATATTTCTATAATCAGGAGTTTACGGACACTCTCAGCAATCCTATTTACCGCGATGCCGTTGCTAGGTATTCCGGGATTCATAACACAATGATTAATTCTGAATTAATTACAAGTTTTGAAGAAGCACAAAATATATTTCACGTTTATATTCCTTTAGTTCCCCATGGTGAATATGGAGGCGCCGTTTATTTAAAAATTAATCCCGATCTCTCTTTTATAAGTCAGCAGATTCTTTCAAGTTTCAATAAAACTGCAGTTTTTTTCTCATCGCTTATTCTGCTGGGACTCCTAGCAATGCTCTACATTTCAACATATACACTTCGTGAAAGGGATAAAGCCAGGGAATTGTTGTTTGCTGAAAGGGAGCAGCATTTACGGGAGCATATTGCCCAAAAGAAAGAGCATCTGTTTACGAAACGAATTTACCATACTCACCATAAAGCTGAAAAAGTAATGGGCTTTATAAACGAAGATCTGGATAATGCAGATGAAAAGAATATTAAAGAGATAAAATACAGAGTATCAAAATACGCAAACTTCATCTCACGGGTAATTTACGATATGAAGTGGTACAATCCGCCTATTCAAACAATCCGGAACCAGATTTTTAAGACCAATCTTAATGAGGTATTAAGATTTGTTATTAATAATATATTTCTAAGGATTTCCTATCAGGTAAAAACGATTAAATTTATTTTTAATCTGGATGAAAATCTGCCGTGCATATCTGTTAATGAATTTGTTGCGTGGGAAGTTATTGAACCGATAATACAAAACGCCATCGATCATTCGGATAAAGACCAGATTATAGTTACAATATCCACAATCTTTGATCCGGCGAAAAAATATTCCACCGTGGTTATTGAAGACAACGGAAAAGGAGTCAGGCAGGATCTTTTAGAAAGAAATGAATACGGAATTAAACGAATTTTTCTGGAAAATATATCTACCAAAGAAGAAGATAAAAACTGCGGCTACGGCTGTTACCTTGCATATGAAATTGCGAAGAGATGCGGCTGGGAGATTGATGCTGAAAATAAAGAAGACGAGGGATGCAGATTCAGTTTATTAATAAAACACTCATAAATAGATAGCTTTATTTTTGATCAGGAGTATAATAATTTTCCTTTGATATTGTTGAAATTAAAGAGGAATAATAATGCATTTCGATAAACTAATTAATATTTTATTAATTGAAGATGAATCATACGATGTAAATCGCATTAAAAGAACCTTGGCTCCTTTCAGCGACCGGCTTGTAATTAAAGAAGCAGTAGCGGACGGCCAATCGGCCATTAAACTTTTATCTGAAAGGAAAGAAGAATTTGATGTAATTATTATGGATTACCAGATTGTCGGTCCAATTACAGGGGAAAAATTAATACTCCGTATTAAATCCATAGACCCCTTTATACAGATAATTGTAATAACAAAAATGACAATAAATACTACCGACTTTGAATTTGCAAATAAATTAATTGAAGCCGGTGCAATGTGGTTCTGTACAAAATATCCCTCCGACATTAAGGAATTTATTTATCAGCCCACCGATCTTTTATTATCGATTTTAAATGCTTATGAAAAAAAGCGCCTGAATCAGGAAAAATCAAGATCGAATTTAAAATTAAATGAATCAATTCAGAATATCCTTAAATATAAAAAAATTATCGGAGAATCCCCGGCAATTGTCAGGCTAAGGAAGCAGATGGAAAAGGCATCGCAGCAGGATGCAACAATTCTTATTTCCGGGGCGTCGGGAACGGGAAAAGAACTCGTTGCGACACATATACACTATTTAAGTAAAAGAAAATATGAAAATTTTGTATCTATCAATGCCGGAAGCATTCCTCAAGAACTGGTTGAAAGTGAATTATTCGGATTTGAAAAAGGATCCTTTACGGGTGCCGTAAATTCTAAGAAAGGTCTTTTTGAGGTTGCAAATAACGGGACAATTTTTCTAGATGAAATCAGCGAACTTTCAATGTCTTCCCAGGTAAAGCTGCTTAGAGTTATGCAGGAAGGAGAACTCGATAAAATAGGCCGCCAGGGCAAAGTAAAAGTAGATGTCCGTATTATCGCCGCTACAAATATCGACCTGGAAAAAGCAGTTGAAGAAAAGAAGTTCCGCGCCGACCTATATTACCGATTGAATGTAATTTATATATACCTGCCGACCTTGAGAGAGCGTATCGAAGATATTCCTTATCTCATGGAATATTTTATAGAGAAGTACTGTAATCAGATGTCTGTCCCGGCACCGGCCTTAAGTAATGAAGCATTGGAGATTCTGAAATCGTATGAATGGCCCGGCAATATAAGGCAGCTCCAGAATGTAATCCAAAGAATTTTAATTTCATGCGAAGGTGAAATAAAAGCAGACGATGTTCTGAATGTTATCGGTTCCAAGAAAATCGGATCAATTTCGGGACCTGAGTTTTGGTTTGGAGATAAAATATTGTCGTGGAAAGAAATGGAAAATATCTTTAGATGGAGGTACTTCAATTATGTTAAGGATAAAACCAGCTCAGAATCGGAAGCAGCCCGAAAATTAGGGATAGCACCATCTAATTTTTACCGCATGTGCAACAAATTGGGGATGAAATAACTGAAATTTCTGCACAAGTATGTTTTAAATCGAAATATCTCACACTTGCATAATCTTATAACCGGCTAAAATTTTCTTCTTGTCTTTTAACATCCGTTTATAGAGCACGGGAAAGCAATGTAGATTTATGGTGCATGATTTATTAGGAAAGGAAATTTTGATGTTGGTTGACGAACTAAATTCAGCCGGTTCGCATTCATAGTGTTTGATGCATCAAATATTCCAGCGGAATATATTTTTATACTTTACAAGCAAACAACCTAGTATTCACAAAGAAAATGGTCTCAATGAAATAATCACTATAGTATAGATCCATTTTAAGAGTCAGCCGGTATTATTTAGCCTGCGGTTTTATTTATATACTCTGAACTTTTTGGAGAATTTCGCCGAACAACCCACCTGGTTTTTATCATTTTAATATAAACCGTCATAATAAGTCGTTATTTTTTTGATATA
>Ga0105095_10000510_pt1 | contig 18892 bp, 16 predicted proteins | sample PPLLak2March2015_2_FD_79180 | JGI IMG/M metagenome (GOLD analysis project Ga0105095, IMG submission 79180) | Freshwater sediment microbial communities from Prairie Pothole Lake near Jamestown, North Dakota, USA - PPLs Lake P8 Core (3) Depth... | ecosystem: Environmental > Aquatic > Freshwater >...
AGTTCATCGAGTGCCCCTGATTCTATTAATTCCGATGGATTTGGTAACAGAGGTCCGGCAGGAATAAATGACAGGTTATCAACAAAAGTGTTACGTACGATCTCAGCTGCTGAGGCATTATTAATCATAAAGGTTGATACCCCAACCAGGTTATCTTCCTTGAATTTATCATGAAGCGTGGGTTTGTGGAGATCGCAATCAATAATAATAGTCTTATACCCGACAGAAGCAATAGAGGCAGCAATGTTAAACGAGATAAAACTTTTCCCGTCTTTTGGTTGTGATGAGGTAACAAGTACTACCTTGGATTTCTCAGACCTGAGTTTCAGGAAAAGATTACTTCTTAACCTTCTGAATGATTCGGCAACTGCAGATTTAGGATCTTTTATGACAACCGCTTCGCTATTATTGTTGTTATTATATATAATTCCCATACTGGACCGATTCAATAAGTATTCAATATCATAAATACTGGTGACCTTGTTGTTAAAGTAATCTCTTATTACAATGTAGCTTGTTGGTATCAAAAAACCCAAAAATAATGCTAACAGGTAACTCAATTTTGCCCTTGGTATTATAATCCTTTTAGTGAACTGTCGTGCTGGTTCTATAATCTCATAATCAGGATAATTTGAAGCCATTGTAATAGCCGCTTCAGATCTTTTTTGAAGCAAATATGTATATATCACATCGCTCAGATCGAATTTCCTTTGTAGTCCTACCATATTCAATTCGGTCCTTGGCAACTGTGAAATCTCGTTTGTGAGTTTATTAGATCTGTAATTCAATTCATTAAGGGAAAGGGCAAGGGTATTCAGATTATTTGTAACATTTTCAATAATTGTTTGTTTCTGTATCTTTATTTTATTTTCAATCTGGCCCATGAAAAGGTTTCTGTTACTATTATTACTTAAAATACCTGATCTTTGAGAATATAATGCCAGAAGATCGGTAATGAGCTGGTTCATTATAGGATCTGCCACATTCATTGAAGATGGTGGAACAACACCTGACAGATCTTTATTTGTCTTAAAATTGCTGATTATATAATTATAATAACGTTCCTGAATTCTAAGGCTAGCCCGCTCTGTTTCGATTTGTTCCAATTTCTCGTAAATACTTTTGCCCTGAAAACTAAGGTCCATTACCTGGTTAGCAGACCTGTAATTTCTTAGTTTAGATTCTGACTCGATAAGTGAATCTGATATTTCGGATATTTGTGAATCAATAAAATTTATTGTGCTGCGCGCAATCTTATTCTTTTTTGCGAGATTCTCCTCAAGGATCGCATCGATGTATTTATTTAAAAAGTTTACAATTTTCTCAAGGTTCTGCCCCCGGAATTTTAAAATTATTATTGGTGTCTTAGGTGATAATGATTCAACTTTGAGCTTCTTAAGGTACTCTTGTGTCAGGAAGTCCTGATGATAAAAACTGAAATAGAACAAATCGTCCGGATTGATTTTTTCAGAATGTAAACCTTTTTGAAGTGAAACCGAAAATGACAAGTTTTTATTTCTGATCGTTTGGTTAAAGCTACAGATAGTATCTATTTTCAGAGACAGGTTTTCGCTTACAACCTGATTATCGAGATAATTATACAATGATACCTTATTCTGAGATGCAATAAGCCTGAAGACAGAATCGTTGATAATGAGAATTTGAAACTTCACATCAATTGGTTGGATATGTGATTTATCCATATAAACGGTAAAGGGAGCTTCCTGATAAAGATCCGTAGACTGCCGGAACAGTTTATTCTTTTCGGAGAAATAGCCAACCTCAAGATTCATGGTGGTTATTGCAGAAGAAACCGTCGGGAACGACATAAGATTATTTATACCGTTTTCAATATTTCTGTTCGATTGTAAAGATTTAAGTCCCATGAATAAATCATTGGAGCTGAGTAATGAGGAAGCATCATTCTGTACAGGACCAATAGATGCTTTAACCTCATATATCTTAGTAGCATATTTATTGAAAAGGAAAGCAACAATCAGAAACAATAGAATACAGGCAATATAAAAATATTTGAAATAAGCAACATTTATTAAATAATGCTTTAATAGTGCTATGGTTGAATCGGATCCCTTGGTCATTAATTTTATAATAAATTGTTATTTAAAATTTTACTCCGGTAAAAAGCAAAACTGCTATCAGAGTTGTTATTGAGGTAAGTACTGTTGTAAAAGTAATGTTCGAGTAACTTGAAGAAACGGCTTTCAATGGTTCTACAACAATCACATCATTAGGCAGAATATAATAAACGGCATTGTCTGCAATCATTGAATTTGACAGATTTAACCGGAAATGCATTATTTTGTCTCCCTGATTCCTGACCAGAATGATATTTTTCCTGTCACCGTATCGCGTTATCCCTCCACCCAGACCAATTGCTTCGTAGATATTAAGCTTATCCTGAGTAAAAGAATAGATTCCCTGTCGCTGAACCTCACCTATAACAGTGATTTGGTTATCAATGTATTTGACAATTATGGAGGTATTAGTTACATAATCAGTCAACGCAACCTGAATTTTTTCTGCAGCCTGTGATGTAGTAAGTGAAACTACCTTTATGTTCCCGACAAAAGGAAAATTTATATTACCGGATTCATCAACAAGGTATCCAATAACACCGTTATTGCCGCTGCCATACCTCATCTCCTCGGAAGAATTAAAAATCTGGCTTGTTTGAGGATCAATACTCAGTACTTTGATAAATAGTTTATCAAAAGGCATTATCATCTTTTGAGTGCGTGGATTAATTACCGGCTCTTCAACATTATTAATGTCGTTGAAATATTTTAACTGCCTGGTCGGGACGCATGACACAACAAACAGCGATATAAAAATAACTCCTGCTGTATAATTTCTAACCTTCATTCCTGGCGAAGTGTTTTAATTGATAAAAATTTTGAATAAAGGTGACCACTTCTGAAAAAAAAAGTGTTACATAATTTTGCTAAAAGGTTACATCATTCACACATTCAATGTCTGGTGTAAATAAATAATTTCTTGTAACATGTATCTTTGCCAACAGACATAAAAAAGGTTTATTTTTGTTTGAATCATAAACATTTTCCTATGAATTCACTTTAATAATTTTTATGTAAGAGAAAATCTGTTTCATGTGCTTTTAATGTGAAAAAGAATTTAGAGAACTTAAATCAATAATAAAATTTGCAGCGATGGATAAGAAAGCTTTAATCACAGGTATTACCGGACAGGATGGAGCATACCTTGCAGAATTTCTGATAAGCAAAGGTTATGTGGTTCATGGCATAAAACGAAGAAGTTCTCTTTTAAACACCGGCAGGATTGACCACCTTTATCAGGATCCGCATGTTGAAAAAAGGAATCTTATTCTTCATTATGGTGATCTTACCGATTCTATGAATGTTACGCGGGTTATACAGGAGTGCCGCCCGGATGAAATATACAATCTTGGTGCTATGTCTCATGTTAAAGTCAGTTTCGATATTCCGGAATACACAGCTAATACTGACGGATTAGGTACACTCCGTATCCTGGAGGCAATAAGACTTCTTGATCTTAAGGATCAGGTGAGGATATATCAGGCCAGCACTTCAGAATTGTATGGACTGGTTCGGGAGGTTCCTCAAACTGAGAATACTCCATTTTATCCTCGTAGTCCCTATGCTTGTGCCAAACTCTATGCATACTGGATTACAGTAAACTACCGCGAAGCATATGGATTGCATGCCAGCAATGGAATACTCTTTAATCATGAATCTCCTATCCGTGGTGAAACATTCGTCTCACGCAAGATTACCATGGGGACCGCCCGGATTGTTCTCGGGCTGCAGGAAATTCTTTATATGGGAAATCTTTCATCTAAACGCGATTGGGGGCATGCCAAAGACTATATAAAGGCAATGTACCTTATCCTTCAGCAGGAAAAGCCTGATGATTATGTTATAGCAACCGGTGTGACGACTGAAGTTCGTGAATTTATCAGAAAAACATTTGCATATGTCGGAATTGAGCTTACATTCAAAGGAGAAAAGGAAAGTGAGACAGGGGTAGTCGCAACTATTAATGAAGAGTTGTTTATTGAAAAGGTAAGCAAGGAACATCTGGTGAAATTTAAATCTCGTATCAAGGCCGATCCGCTGGTTGTTAAAGTTGATCCGGCTTACTACAGGCCTACTGAAGTTGACATTTTGCTTGGTGACCCATCCAAAGCACATGAAAAGCTTGGATGGAATCCTCAGTATGACCTGGATGGGCTGATCAGAGAAATGGTTGATTCAGACCTGGTAATGATGAAAAAAGAGAATTACCTTAGAAAAGGAGGTTATAATATCCTTAATTACTTCGAATAAATTTCATATATGGAAAAATTGTCTAAAATATTTGTGGCCGGGCACACAGGTTTGGTTGGTTCGGCAATTACAAAGTGCCTGATGCAAAAGGGATACAATAATTTTGTTTTCAGAACATTTTCAGAGCTTGACCTGGTTGACCAGAAAGCTGTTGATTCATTTTTTGAAAAAGAGAAGCCCGAATATGTGTTTCTTGCTGCAGCCATGGTAGGTGGCATCATGGCAAATAATACGTTTAGAGCAGATTTTATTTATCAGAACATAATGATCCAGACAAATGTCATTCATTCCTGCTGGAAACATAAGGTTAAAAAGCTTCTTTTCCTCGGATCAACCTGTATTTATCCTAAACTCGCCCCCCAGCCGCTAAAGGAAGATTATTTGCTTTCCTCACCATTGGAATACACAAATGAACCGTATGCTATTGCCAAAATTGCCGGAATTAAGATGTGCGAGTCTTTTAATAACCAATACAATACCAACTTTATTTCGGTTATGCCAACTAATCTTTATGGTCCCGGTGATAACTATAATCTTGAAAAATCGCATGTTTTACCGGCATTAATGAGAAAGATTCACCTTGGGAAATGCCTGGAAGAAGGTAATTGGACAGCTATACGGAGAGACCTCAATAAAAATCCGGCAGAAAAAACAGATGGCAATTCTGATGAAAAAGCAATCCTTGAAATACTTGATAAATATGGGATACAGATCATTGATGATGCTTCGGGGAAAAAATCAGATTCCGGATTAAATGTCGACCGGAAACCAGGAAGGAAAGTAAAGGTAACTGTCTGGGGGACCGGTACTCCATTACGTGAATTTATGTACTCTTTCGATATGGCAGAAGCATGTATATATGTTATGGAGAATGTAAATGTTCGTGACATTATAGAATTGAATCAACCTGGGAATCGACCTGAGTATCATCCACCACATTTCATAAATATTGGCACCGGAGAGGAAATTTCTATTAAAGAACTTGCTCTCAGAATAACACGATTAACCGGATTTAAGGGAGAAATCGTTTATGATGAGTCCAAACCAGATGGGACAATGCGGAAGACTGTTGATATCGGCTTACTGAAGAAACTTGGATACAAACATAAATTTAATCTGACTGACGGATTAACAGAAACTTACACTAATTATTTGAAATAGAAAGAAAAGTGATTGAATTACGGACTTAATACAATCCGGGCACTTTTAAAGACCGCTTCTTTGAAAAACAGTTTTTATCGTTTTAAAAAATATCAGAATATCCAGACGAAGCGACCAGTTATCAATATAGGCTAAGTCCAAATCCATCCATTTTTCGAATTTAATATTATTCCGGTCAGGTTTGATTTGCCAGAAACACGTTAGACCAGGCTTTACGGAAAGGCGCCTTAATTGCCATCTTTTATACTGACGCGTTTCGCTCTCGAGCGGTGGACGGGGACCAATTAATGACATTTCACCTTTCAAAATATTAAAAAGCTGAGGTAGCTCATCCAAACCTGTTTTACGGAGAAATTTGCCGATCTTTGTTACACGTGGATCATTCTTTATTTTAAATACAGGACCATCCGCCTCATTTTCAGCATCAAGGCCCTTTCTCAGTAACTCGGCATTGTAAACCATTGTCCTGAATTTATAAAGATAGAACTTCCGGCCTCTCAACCCAACTCTGGCTTGCTTGTAAATTATTGGACCCGGAGATGTATATTTAACCAAAGCTGAAACAATCAGGAATAAAGGTAACAATGTGATCAGCATAAACATGGAAATATTTAGATCCATAATTTTCTTAAGTGTAAGTTCATATGGATTATTCGGAGTATTAATGAAGTTCAGAAAGGTTGTGTTTGCAATATTCGTTTTAAAAGCGTTGGTAAGGTTTAGTTTTTTAGCATCGTACATAAGTCTGAATGCAACACCAAGTTCCTCACAGGAGCTTACCACCTTTCTTACTTCTGAAGGGTCCTCTTTACCCTTTATATAAAGGACTTCATCAACTATATCAGCTTCTATCAAATCTGTAAGTACTGACAAATTTTCCTCAGGGAGCAATACTATTGATTTATTATACTTTTCATAAAGCCGGGCTGATGTTGAAAATATTGCAATTATCCTGTAACCCCATTCTTTTTTGGACAACAGGTTTTCAATAAAAAGTTGAGATGATTCATCACCTATAATGACAACGTTTACCTGATTATAACCTTTTGCCCTGTATATTTTAAATACTTTATATTCCAATATTCGAACAGTAAATAAGAACAGAAATCCAAATAAAGCGAGTTCAATCTGAAAGAGACCTGAAACCGAATTTATATTTAAGATCAGGAATGAAATAAGTAAAAATGCAAGCATGATTACAGCCGACAGCAGGTACTGCAGAAACATTATCCTGTAACGTTTGGTTCGGGGGATTTCAGTATTTTTTATCAGGTACAGTATTATCAGCCAGAATGGCAAAATGCCCAGAAAAAGGATCAGAAATTCCTTTTCAGTGAAAAATAAACCCCCTATGTATGAAAAGCTTAAAAAATATGAACATTGAAAAGCCAATGCTATTGCAAGGACATCGATAGTACCCAATATATAATTTATCAGCCCCCATTTTTTTATGAATGAAAGTAATTTAAAACGAATCAGGTAGCGGATAATATCCATAATTAAATAACTTTAAGTGCGGAATAGCTATGATTTCCTGCCAGAAATTAATTAACCAACTTTATGCTGCCATTTTATCCCGTGGCTTTTGCGCATGGAAATAAGTAAGCCCATTAAGCTCAGTCATATCCATTACATTAAATCCTTCCTTCTCAAGAAGTAAAGAAACATTTGTGCTTGTCAGATACTTGTCAGTTTTCGAATCCAATAAATTGTATACGGAATTTAAAAAAGGAATCCGGGATGTGATCCCATTTTCAAAAGGGTCTACTTTATTTTTGGTCTGGTATTGTGATAAGATGTTTTTAATTGTAAACCCATCCTGTGTCTTATTGTCAAGGAAACAACCTATAAAATTACTTTTTGATGGAATAATTTTATAGATCGAATGGAAAAAGAGATCAATATTCTTAATACGATTAAGTTGCTTTAGATTTACTATGGTATTAATATTTTTCATGTCATTATTATCGAAATAATAATGATGTACTGAAGAAAGCACAATTAAATCGGGATCCTTTATTAAACCTATCCAATTGACATAATTATAAAAACTATCCCCACCTTCAGAAATCAGGTTATCAATTGCCTTATCGGTCCCCGATAGATTGGGCTTACTGGAATGCAACCTTAAATTTGTCCCTGCCCACTTATTTACTGTCCCCGTATTGGTACCCACTGTCCTGTTATTCATATAAAGAGCGTTTTATAGTAAAAATTTTTTATTGATTGATTGTTATTTACAGATTGATTTTTTTAACCTGAATAATGAATCAATATTTATATTACAAAGGTGCACCCGTTTATCCTTATCCTCATTACACAATTAACGGTATATGTTACATCATTCACACTTCTTAATTGAAGGAAACTGCTATATAATTGCCGCAAATATCTTATGATGGTTATTGTTGGAATCCTTGAAACAGAGATAGATTGGACAGACAACTTATATTGTATCAGCCCACGGAAATAAGATTAACTGGTAATCCCTTTTTCATTAATAACTATTAAATAGGAATAGTTAGAACTGGAATTGTAAAGTAAATGTGTGAATTATGTAATCTTAAATAAGAATTGTGTAATTTATTTTTAATGAATTGCAAATAATTTTATACAGTCGAAATTTTCAACCTGGTAAAATTGAGTATGATGAAAAATGAAGCCGGCTTCAGAACTGAAAAAAAAGAAAAATTCAAGCAAATATTTCCTGCAATTACGGATGAAGATTTAATATTCAGGGAAGGGAGAGAGAGGGAGATGATCGAAATGCTTGGTTATAAACTCGGGAAAACAAATCAGGAACTGCTTAAAATTATTATTACGTTGTAGCATTACCTGATTCTGATTTGTATCTGCGGGCACACAGTTTGGGTAGCGGTGAAATTATAACACTATGATGCTGCAAATTAAAAATATGGAATGTAATTGTTGTATAAGGGTGGTAGAGGATGAACTGACCAAACTCGGATTGCACTGTAAAACAGTGGAATTGGGGAGGGCAGAAATAAAAGAAACAATCACTGAAGTAAACCTTAAACTTATTGATACAACACTGAGAAACACCGGACTTGAATTAATGTGTGATAGTAAAGCGTTCCTTGTTGAAAGGGTCAAAAAGATTATTCATAAATTAATATATTTATCTGACGGTCTCCCGAAACAGAATATTTCAGACTACATTTGCAAGCAAGTCAACCATGCTTACCCTTATCTGAGCTTTCTTTTCTCAAGCACGGTTGGCGTTAATATTGAAAAGTACATCATTGCTGAGAAAGTTGAACGAATTAAAGAGCTACTTGTTTACAATAAACTCAGCCTTAATGAAATTGCCTTTAAACTTAATTACAGCAGTGTCGCCCATTTGTCTAACCAGTTTAAGAAGGTAACAGGTATGACACCAACCTTTTACAGGCAACTTGGAAATTCAGGTATCCATAAATTGAAATAACCCTGATCAGGTATATCTTTAAATGATTGATCCGGATTACAAATAAACTGTCAATAATTCTTTTTGATCATAAATACAGATACTATGGACAAAAATATAATTGGATTCTGGAACGGGAAAAAGGAAAAACTCAAGCAAAAATACCCGATAATTACAGATGAGGATCTGAAATTTAATGAGGGTAAGGAAAAAGAAATGATAGAAATCCTGGGCTATAAGCTGGGGAAAACAAGGGAAGAACTTGTACACATTATAACATGTCTGTAATATGTGAAATAAATAACTCTGTAATAAAAAGCGATCAGCAAAATCCTGGTTTAACATGATTTTCCCGGACTATTATAAAATATTAGGGATAGAAAAAACTGCATCGCCGCAGGATATCAAAAATGCCTACCGGAAATTAGCCAGAAAGTATCACCCCGACCTGAATCCCGATGATAGAAATGCAAAAAAGAATTTTCAGCAAATCAATGAAGCAAACGAAGTACTTAGTGATCCCGTAAAACGTAAGAAATATGATGAATACGGTAAGGATTGGAAGCATGCCGAAGAATTTGAAAAAGCAAAACAGTATCAGGAACAAGCATCAGATTTTCAAAGACCGGGCTATTCCGGTGCACAACCCGAAGGAGATTTTTCCGATTTCTTTGAATCTATGTTTGGCGGATTTACAGGGACATCAAGGGGCAGACAGGTGAAATACAGAGGTGAGGACTTATATGCAGAATTACATCTCGACCTCATTGATGCCTTTAAAACCCATAAGCAGACATTAACAGTAAACAGGAAAAACATCAGGATTAATATCCCTGCCGGAATTGAAAACGGGCAAACTATAAAAATTCCCGGGCATGGGGGTCATGGAGTGAATGGAGGTCCGGATGGCGATTTATATATTACATTTTCCATAGCTAATCACCCTGATATTAAACGTTTAGGGAATGATTTATATACAAAAGTGGATTTAGATCTATACAAAGCCGTTTTAGGAGGTGAGATCACAATAAATACTTTAAAAGGAAAGATAAAACTGAAAGTTAAGCCTGAAACACAAAATGGGAGCAGGATTAAATTAAAGGGAATGGGATTTCCTGTTTATAAAAATGAAGGGCATTTTGGAGATTTATATGTAACCTATATTGTTAAAATTCCAACAAATTTAACGGATAAGCAAAAAGAATTATTTACAGAATTGTCAGGATCGGGATCTTAAAAATGCGAGCAATGCAATCAGAATATTTAATAGCAATTGATGAGTTCTGTGCTTTTCACAACATTGAGATTTCATTTGTAAATGCATTACAACATGCCGGATTAATAGAAGTTAAAACAATTAAAGAAACCGGATTCATTGATCTGGAACAACTTCGGCAATTGGAGAAAATTGTTCATCTGTATTACGAACTGGATATTAACCTGGAAGGTATTGAAACCATCAACAGTTTATTACAGCGGATAAGTTCTTTGCAGCAGGAGATTATTATATTGAGAAACAGGCTTCGTCTTTATGAAACAGAATTGTAATTGTCCACAATTGTTTGGGTACAATAAATAGCGGGGAATGCGGTTCTATAAAACCATTAAAAAAAATATGACTATAGGCAATCATGAATGATAAATTGCAAATCGCTTGAAAATCAATGGGTTTTTATGCATGATTCCTGATAATCATTAAAAAAAAATAGACACATGAAAATTAATATAGTTTCTCTCAGTTTGATATTAGCAACGATCCTTCTTTCGTGTCAGAAAGATAATTTAGAAATTGACATGAAAACGGATGTTCCCTTAATCAGAAATGTCGTAATAGCCAATCAGCCTTTTTACGAATATTCATATAATTATGACAACTTAATAAGTGCGGAAAAGAGTAAGTTCAATATCACAAAATACCTTTATAATGATAAGAACCAATTGGTGACTACCGATTATTACAGCGATAATGATCTGTTAAGCAATGATCTGGCGGTTCTTAAAAACATCTTAGCGAGTAACGTATTATTGAATCTTGTTAATTCTGAAAAAGGAGGCACCCTGAAATATGAATATAATAATTACGGACAGCTAATTAAAACAATTGTTTCCCGGCCACAAGATAGCAGTCCTGAATATTCGGAATTCAGTTATGATGAAAATGACAGAATAGGCAGGCAGACCCTGTTTTGGGATATTAAAGTTGCAGGTTACATTGATTATTTATATGACGGAAGTGGCAACTTAATTAAAGAGACTCTGTATTCAATATTATCATCCGGACTTGCTGAATTAAGTACAACCAAACAATATGAATTCGATAATTATCATAATCCGTTTAAATCGTTTAACAAATCAATGACCCCCGGCATCAATACAAATCCGAATAATATTATTAAAGAAACTCTTACAATGCATTCTAAACCTGGTCAGGGTACTGATATAGTGCAAATAACTTCAACCTCCTATGACTACAATAGCCAAGGATACCCGATCAGAAAGGATGGCTCGGTTGAATATCTTTATAAATAATGCCTTATTTCCTTAAGACCGGTCCTGTTTCACCACCTTTGGCGCTCATAAAAAAAGTTGGAATAATGTAATTCTTCCTGAAGATTATGTAACAGATAAGTCGTTGTATAAATCTAATTTTAACATTTTAAAAAACAGCTTTAAATGGAAATAATATAAGAATCCGGATTAAATCTTAAAAGAAATGAAAAAAATCTTCGTTTTATTCCTTAGCGCTTCCCTGCTTACAGGGTGTGTCTTAAACTTACTAACCGGTCGCAACCAGCTGAGTTTAGTTAAGGAATCAGATTTACAGTTAATGGCCGTAAGCCAATACAAAACATTTTTAACAGAAAATAAGGTGCTAAACTCTGGTACCAGTAGAGATGCTGCAATGGTTGACCGTGTTGGAGCAAGAATTGCAAATGCAATTACAAAGTATTATGAGACTCAGGGAAAGGGATCGATGCTGGAAGGCTATTTATGGGAATTCAACACAGTTGAAAGCAAAGATATCAATGCCTGGTGCATGCCAGGGGGGAAAGTTGTCGTTTATTCTGGTTTATTGCCTGTTACGCAAAATGAATCAGCACTCGCAGTAGTTATGGGTCATGAGATAGCTCATTCCGTTGCCAAACATGGCAACGAAAGAATGAGTCAGTCTTTGGTTCAGCAAATGGGAGGTATGGCCCTTGAGATTGCTTTAGCCCAAAAGCCTCAGGAGACAAAGGATCTGTTTATGATGACCTATGGCATTGGTAGCCAGGTGGGAGCTATGTTACCCTGGTCACGGCAGCAGGAAACGGAAGCTGATCAGTATGGACTTATATTTTCAGCCATGGCTGGTTATGATCCTCGCGAAGCAACCGCCTTCTGGCAAAGAATGTCGACAGCTGGCGGTGGAAGTCCACCGGAATTTTTAAGCACCCACCCTTCCGATGAAACAAGATTAAGAAAATTGAAACAATTCATACCGGAAGCAATGAAATATTATACTCCCCGCAACTAAATGCCTTCCTTCGGGAGAAGAAGATAAACTACAGAATATAAACAGCCGGCTGATAGTTTTGGATATGGTTTTTTTATTTATTTTGCATTAACATTAAATTGAACATGATCCGATTCCGATTTATTCGATTAATAGAAATATTTATTCGGAACCTTGCATGATACCTTAATCAGAAAATAAATATTACCGTTGTATTACTGGATTAATTACTTTTAATATATGCAAGTTAAAACCAGCAAACTGAAATCAAAAGTATCAAAAAAAAGAAGAACAACTGCTAAAGTTAACGATAAGTTCCCGATAGTTGGTATCGGTGCTTCAGCCGGAGGGCTTGAAGCTTTGGAGCAATTCCTGGGCAATGTGCCTGAAAACACAGGAATGGCGTATGTGGTTATTCAACACCTTGATCCTACTCAAAAAGGAATGTTACCGGAATTGCTGCAGAGAGTTTCCAAAATGGAAGTGTACCAGACTAAAGACCGTATGCCTGTAAAGATTAACTCCATTTATGTAATTCCTCCGAACAAGAGCATGTCTATATTAAATGGAGTACTTCACCTGTTTGATCCTATTGAAACCAGAGGTATGCGCCTCCCGATTGATTTTTTCTTCCGCTCTCTTGCGGACGACAGTAAGGATCTTAGTATCGGTATCATTCTTTCGGGCATGGGATCTGATGGTACTATAGGGCTCCGCGCCATAAAAGAAAAAAACGGGATTGTAATGGTGCAAGATCCCTCCAATGCTAAGTTCGACAGTATGCCCCGTAATGCTATCGATTCTGTGAATGTTGATATAGTGGCTCCAGCCAGGGAATTACCGGCAAAGCTTATTGAATTTCTGAAGCATATCCCTGAAATCAGATCAGATCTGGATGTAGAGATAAAAGATAGAAGTTCTCTGGAAAAGATTATTATTCTGCTGCGAACTTATACAGGTAACGATTTTTCGTTATATAAGAAAAATACGTTGTACCGTCGTATAGAAAGACGCATGAGTGTCCATAAGATTGAGAAAATAGTATCTTATGTCCATTTCTTGCAGGGAAATCATAAAGAGGTAGAGATTCTTTTCAAAGAATTGTTGATCGGTGTAACTAATTTCTTTCGTGATGTTAAAGTATGGGAAAAATTGAAAGAAGCAGTTTTGCCAACCCTTATTTCCAATCATCAGCCAAATTCAACACTGCGGGCATGGATTCCGGGATGTTCTACGGGTGAAGAGGCATATTCATTGGCAATAGTATTTAAAGAAGTACTTGAAAAAATAACTCCGCATGGCGGGACTTCTTTACAGATATTTGCTACTGATATCGACGCCGATGCTATTGAGGTTGCCAGAAGAGGTTTATTCCCGGCAAATATTTTGGCCGATTTATCTGCGGAACGTCTCAATCGTTATTTTATTTTATCAGAAGACGGCTATCGGATCAAAACTGAAATAAGAGAAATGATTGTGTTTGCACAGCACAATGTCATCCTGCACCCTCCTTTTACCAGGATTGATATTCTTTCGTGCCGCAATCTGCTGATTTACATGGATGCTGATTTGCAAAAAAAACTTATCGGATTGTTTTACTATAGTATTAATCCTGAAGGAATAATGCTTCTGGGAAGTGCCGAAACGCTTGGGAACCAGAGTCATCTCTTTACAACGGTGGATAGTAAACTGAAAATTTACAAACGCCCTCTTTCAGGCACCGGACCTGAATTATTTGATTTCCCCTCTTCATTTTCCAGATCTAAAACATCCATTCCTGAAAAACCAGCAGCAGACAGGACAGCCGTGAATGTTCAGACACTTGCCGATCAGCTTTTGTTAGAGTATTATGTGCCTTCAGGCGTTTTGGTGAATGAACACGGTGATATCATTTATATTCACGGACATACAGGAAAATATCTGGAACCTGCAGTCGGTAAAGCAAACCTGAATATTTTTGCGATGTTACGGGAAGGCATGCGAAATGAATTTCATTCTGCCTTCCACCGTGTTGTAGCGAAAAAAGAAAATATTACTTTGCACAATCTTAAAATCGGCACAAACGGTGGCTCCCGAACTGTAAATATTGATCTCAGATGGATTGATAAACCTGAGACCTTGTACGGCAATATAATTATAATTTTTGCTGATGTGAAGGAGAGCGCTATCAACCAGTTACCTCCAAACACAGATAAAAAAACTATACATTCCACCAGGCATAAGGAGCTGGAGACCGAATTGCAACGCATGCGTGAAGTAATGCAAAATACTCTCGAGGAAGCTCAAACTTCACAGGAGGAACTGAGATCTACAAATGAGGAATTACAATCCACAAATGAAGAACTGCAGTCTACAAATGAAGAACTTACCACTTCAAAAGAAGAAATGCAAAGCCTTAATGAAGAACTTCAAACTGTAAACGCTGAATTGCAGGCGAAGGTAGAAGATTATTCGCGTGTAAACAATGATATGAAAAATCTGCTTAACAGCACCGAAATTGCCACATTGTTCCTCGACAAAGAATTAAATATCCGTCGCTTTACTCAACAGGCGACTAAAATTTTTAAACTGATAAAAAGCGACATCGGACGACCTTTTACCGACCAGGTATCCGACCTTGTTTACCCGAAATTGGCAGAAGATGCACTCGAAGTATTAACTTCACTGGTTTTTAAACAAAATGAAATACCTGCCAGAGACGGGCGGTGGTTTTTAGTTCGCATAATGCCTTACCGTACATATGACGACAGAATAGACGGGCTTGTAATCACTTTTATCAATATCTCCGAACATAAAAAGATTGAAGAAAAATTGTTCAAAAGCGAGTCAATGAGTCGAATTCTGTTAAGTGATTCCTCAGATATTAAAATAATTTTATCAAATGACCAGAAAATACTGGGGTTTAATCCTGAAGCTGAATTATTTTTTGGCTGTGAACATGAAGAATGCTTAAACAAGAATTTTATTCAGATGTTTATTCCTGAAAAATCGCAAAAGAGTACTGAAAAAGTTTTAAAAATGCTGCTAAGAAAAGGATTGAATGACAAATTGAAAATGAAGGTAAAAGACGCCAATGGGAATATGCCGGTTGTGGACTGTTCTGTAACCTTATTGTTCAAACAAATGAATATGGAAGAAGTAATGATATTGTCAATTAAAAAGGAAATCAACCATGAATAAGAAAGATCATAATCTGACAGAGAAACAATTGCTGCGTTTAAAAGCGGAAGAGAAACTGAAGGAGCAGCAAAAAAAAGCTGGTATACGGATTCTGGAATCTGATACAAAAAAGCTTCTTCATGAACTTCAGGTGCACCAGATAGAATTAGAAATGCAGAATGAAGAGTTGCAGGAAGCTAATGAAACTGCAGAAAAAGCCCTGAAAAAATACACCATGTTATACGATTTCGCCCCAATGGGCTATTTTACTCTCGATAATGATGGTAGTATCTCCGACCTGAATTTCACTGGCGCTGACTTGCTTGGGGATAAAAGATTTACACTGGTAAACAGTAACTTTAAATTATTCATTTCCAGTGAATCGAAACAAGCATTTAACGATTTTTTTAGTAAAATTTATTCCGGTAATTCTAAAGAATCATGTGAAGTGATGCTTGCATATGACAATCATCCTTTATGCCAGGTTTATATGGAAGGAATTGTCACAGGAGATGATCGGAAATGCTTATTATCCGTAGTTGATATATCGGGATTCAAAAAGTCCAAAAATTCTTAGAATCTGTCATTGAGCTTTTTCCCTGACCCGTAAAATTGAACGGGTTGAAAATTACTTTTTAACAACGATTTTCTCATCGCTTTTAGAGTGAGTGAATTATGTAACTCATTTCCATAATTGTGTAACATTTTAACAATTATCTGTCCTTATCTTTCGTATTATTTATTTCACAAATGCAAGTATGATATATTTCATACTCTTTATATATGATAAGGATAATCTTTACAGCATTAATGCTGTCAGCAACAATCTCATCAGGAGCGGGTGACCTTCCAGGATCCATAAAATCATTTATTGATAATAAGAAGGAAAACTCATATTATGAAATTAACAATGAGTTTCTTCTTTCAGGTAATGTGCTGGTACTCTTTTATGTGAACAGAAATTATGCTCCTGCCTGGTTTAATCAGAATACTTTTAGTAATAATGGATACGCTCTGCTGGATTATATCCGTCAGGTCGATCAGCAGGGCTTACAACCATATGATTACCATTTGTATCTGATTGAAGCATATATCGGGAAAGTACTCTGCTTTTTTAAACCAATGGATAAGGCAGAAATGACGAAAATGGATATTTTGTTAACCGATGCTTTTATGTTATTGGGCTCGCATCTTCATTATGGTAAAGTTGATCCTGAAAAGGATGGCGCCAACTGGAAAATGCAGCGCAAAAATCCGACACTCAGATTAGACCTGACATTAGAAGAGGCACTGGCCGAAAATAACGTAAGTAATGAGCTTAATATGCTTGCTCCAAAGTACAGGGCTTACTGGATGATGAAAGAAGAACTTGCGTTCTTTCTTAAGCTGAATAAGCAATTATGGCCGGTAATTTTGTCTGACAAAGCTATTATACCGGGAGATACTAATCAGATACTTCCGAAGATCAGAGAAAGGCTGATAAAGCTGAGGTATCAATTATCCGACAGTATTTCCATAACATTTGACGATGAACTTGCAAACCAGCTAAAGAGGTTTCAGGATGACTGGGGCTTAAATACTGACGGTGTGATAGGTAAAGCCACCCTGGAGAACTTAAATAGCCTGCCCTTCAAACTTATCAGTCAATTGAAAGTCAATATGGAGCGGTATCGATGGTTTCCATTACAGGTGACAGAAAAATACATTATTGTAAATATTGCCAATTTTAAGCTCGATCTGATAGCAGGAACGGATACCCTTATCTCTATGAGAGTAATAGTGGGGAAGGGACCACGGATAACTCCTGTTTTTAATGAGAGTTTATCCTATATTGTTTTCAGCCCCAACTGGACTGTCCCGCCGACAATATTGCATGAAGACGTGTTACCTGAATTACTTAAGGGCTCCGAATACCTTGAGAAAAGAGATATGATATTACTCAGTAATGATGGTTCCGAGTTAGCTTACAATGACATTGACTGGTCGACAATATCAAAAACTAATTTCCCATATACGGTCCGGCAAAATCCCGGGCCTGGAAATGCACTTGGCAGGGTTAAGTTTATGTTCCCGAATACCTACAATGTGTATATACATGATACCCCGTCAAAGGGATCTTTTGCCCGTGACGAAAGGGATATCAGTTCCGGTTGTGTAAGAGTGGAAAAACCGTTTGATCTTGCCGTGTTATTGTTGTCTGATTCACCCGAATGGTCACCTGCCAATATCCTTAATGCTATGCAACAGGACAAGGAACAAACAGTACGACTTAAAATCCCGGTTGCTGTGGTGTTAATTTACCTCACAGCCTGGACTGACGGGAAAGACCGGGTACAATTCCGGAAGGATGTTTACCAGAGAGACGGGATTGTATTGGGAGCTTTAAATCAAAAACCGGATATGGTCAGAGACTCTGCTAAACCTTTGTGGTAGAAGCAATCCTGCTGATTATCCGTGAGTTAGATGTATAACTTGTTTTTGATACATAAATAAACAAACATGACCCATCTTTGATGGTCTGGATAATATCCTTACTAAGTGCAACAGGAAGAGCCGGACAACCAAAACTACGGCCAAGCCTGCCATGATTCCTTATAAAATCAGTCGAGACATATTCAGCACCATGAATGACTATGGTTCGTGCACGTGCTTTGTCGTTGATACCCATTTCCAGTCCGTCAAGAGTCAGGGATAAGCCATGTTTGCCAAAATAGGTTTCACCGGTAGTATAAAAACCGGGACTGCTGGTATTGGAACCCGGAGTGTTGGAAAAATTCTCAGCCATAAGCTCACCGGAATTACGGCCATGAGAAACCAGACAACGATACAACACCTTTCTCTGGATGAGGTCGATTACCCAGAGTCTTTCCTTAGTGGATGGCAGACTAAAATCAATGATGGTGATCACTTCAGGCCTGCTTATTGCCTGATCTTCAAGAAGCAGTTCATAACCGGCCAGAGCTGTCTTAAGCAAAGGTAATGGAGGAAAATCAGAACTGTCTGCACCGGGGAAAAACACAAACCTGTCAGCTAATCTGGGCGGGATACTGTCTTTCTCCTCAACAGCCCCCCATGTGCATGCTAGCGAAACCGGGAATAACAGTAAAAAAATAAACAGCAGTTTTTTCATCATCATGGACAAGAATAATTATTATCTGGAACGTGTTGTATGTTTTAATTCAGGGATTAAACCTTAATCATCTGCTAATAATACTATTATGTCATTATAGTTATTCTGATATGATAAAAGTATTATAATACCACAGGACTGTTTGTAAGATTATGGATATCAGATTGTAAGAA
>Ga0105095_10000514_pt1 | contig 18806 bp, 14 predicted proteins | sample PPLLak2March2015_2_FD_79180 | JGI IMG/M metagenome (GOLD analysis project Ga0105095, IMG submission 79180) | Freshwater sediment microbial communities from Prairie Pothole Lake near Jamestown, North Dakota, USA - PPLs Lake P8 Core (3) Depth... | ecosystem: Environmental > Aquatic > Freshwater >...
CAAGGCCCGGCTGCAGAAGCTCACCGCCAGCATGTTGCGGCGATTGGCCTTTGGCCGGACGATCCTGCATCAGCCCTCCGACTTGATTCTGATGGAGCCCTTCGCCCGCTGCGACGAACCGTCCATCGCCCTGTTGACCGGGCTCCTCCGGCGGCTGGCCGATGGCGGCGCGGCGATCTTGACCCTGGCTGACGATGCGACTCGCCTTGTGGGCGTGTGTGATCGCGTGAACCTCCTGCGGCAGGGCCGCATCGTTCCCGCCCCGCACCTGGGTCAGGAGCCCGCCGCGGCGCAGGCGTTCAAGATCCCGGTTCGCCTGGAGGGTAGCGTCGCCCTGGTCAACCCGGCCGAGGTCTACTATGTCGAGGCCGAGGAAAGCCGGGCCATCCTGGTAACGGCCGACAGCCGCATGGCGACCCAGTTCACGCTGGGGGAACTGGAGCGGCGCCTGGGACGGAGCGGGTTCTTTCGCGCCCACCGCGGCTATCTCGTCAACCTGCAGCATATCAAGGAAGTCATCCCGTTCACCCGCAACGCCTTCAGCCTGCGCCTGGATGACGCCGCCGGCACGCTCATCCCCCTCAGCAAGGCCGCCGCCGCCGAACTGCGCGAACTCCTCGGTTACTGAGTCTGCCGGGGACGCAGGTTGTCCCCGTGCCCGGCGAGCGACCGCCCCGGCCGGCCCGCCGATCGCCGCCCTGTCGCCCCACCCCGAACTCACACCGCTTCAGGCTGTCTCGACCGCCCTGCTGCTTGCTCCATTCAACCCCCGGGAAGCGCCGTTCAGCCCGATTCTGTTGCGGGGCCTGTGTGTTTTGGCTATCGTGGGTTTGGAACGGACGGGCCCAATGCGCTTGGGCCTAAGCGGGAGTGTCCAGGGAGGGTGCCATGTCTGCCATCGAAGCCGCCAATCTGACCCGTAACTTCAACGGGCTGTGTGCCGTCGACCACATCAGCTTCACGGTCGAGCCGGGAGAAGTCTTCGGCTTTCTGGGACCGAACGGGGCCGGAAAGACGACCACCATCCGGATGCTCACCGGGCAGCTGCGACCGAGCGAAGGGCGAGCCGCCGTCATGGGCTGCGACGTCGTTGAGGAACGTCAGAGACTCAAGCCTCAGATCGGCCTTGTATGGGAGTACCAGAACCTCTACGAGCGCCTCAGCGCCCTGGACAATCTGCTCTTCTCCGCCCGGCTGTACGGGGTCGACCGCCGCCGGATCGCCGAGGTGCTGGAGTTCGTCGGGCTGACCGACAGGGCCAAGGACCGCCTCCAGAAGTACTCCAACGGCATGAAGCAGCGACTGCTCATCGCTCGAGCGCTGCTTCACGCTCCGCAGGTGCTGTTTCTGGATGAACCCACCCGAGGTCTCGACCCCGGTGTGGCGCGTGACATCCGCAGTCTGGTGACCGAACTGGCCCGGTCTGGGACGACTGTCTTTCTGACCACGCACTACATGGAAGAGGCCGACCGGCTCAGCAACCGGGTGGCGATCCTCGATCACGGACGAATCGTGGCGCTCGACGCGCCGCAGCAACTCAAGGAGCAACACGGCGCGGCGGCGACGCTGGAAGACGTCTTCATCCAACTGACGGGGCGGGGCCTGCAGCAGACGTGAATGAGTCCGCATGCATGAGGCGCAGCGAAGGTTGCTCAGGGGTTTGTTTGGGAGAACTGTGAGGCCGAAATGACAATCCACAAGAGCATGTTGACGCAGCGGGTGCGTGTGACCTGGGCCATCGCCGCCAAGGATATTGTTGGGGCGTTGAAGAACAAGAACGCGCTCGGCGTTCTGTTCTCCTGCCTGTTCATCGTGGTCCTGTACCGAATGCTGCCGATCATGAACGCGAGGCTGGAACCCTCACCTGTCCTCATCTATGACGCCGGCGATTCCCCCCTATCCATCTACCTGGAGAACAGCAGCGCCGTCACAGCCCACAGTGGGTACGACAACCAGGAAGACATGCTGCAGGCTCTCGCCGAGGGTGATGTGCCTGCGTTGGGATTGGTGATTCCTGTGGGTTTCGACCAGTCCCTCGAGGCTGGGAACGTGATGCCGCTTGCGGGCTATGTAGCCTACTGGTTGTCCGACCCGCAGGCTGAGGAGATCAGGCAATCCGTCGAGGCGGAAATCACCCGCTTGCTTGGGCGCCCTGCGGCCGTTGAGCTGCGAGCCGACCGGGCCTACGTGGAGCCGGGGCCGGATGGGGCCGGGACCCAGGCCGCCATGGCGCTGGTCTATTCTCTCACCATGATCGGTATCAGCATGGTCCCGCACCTGATGCTGGAGGAGAAACAGTCGCGCACGTTGGATGTCCTGCTGACGTCTCCTGCCAGCGAGGCCCAGGTGGTCCTCGCCAAGGCGGTCGCGGGCCTTTTCTACTGCCTGGTGGCCGGGATCGTGATTCTGGGGATCAACCATGCCTTTGTCGTCCACTGGGGTCTGACGACCCTAGCGGTGACGGGCTTCTCCTTGTTCGTGGTCTCGCTGGGCTTATGGGTGGGCATCAAGGTCGAGACGCGGGCGCAACTCTCGGTCCTGGTCTGGCCGATCTTCATCCCGCTGTTGTTCCCCATGATCATCTACCTCCTGGGAGACCTCTTCCCGGAAATTCTCACGCGCCTGATTGTCGTGATCCCGTCAGCGACGATGTTGACGGTGATGGGGCACGCCTTCGCTGGCTCGGTCGCCTGGGGCACCTGCCTGCTGGCTCTAGGCTGGATCCTCGCCTGTGCGGGCGCGGCGCTGGCCGCGACGGCATGGCAGGTGCGCCGACGGGATCGGGAGGCGGAAGGGCGTGCGCGAGCTCGGGAGGGGGCGGTCACCCGGCGGGTGTCGGTGAGCGCCGCCAATGGTTCGGCGGACGAAGAAGTCGCCCGGCCTGGTCGAGCCGTCATGCCCTCAGGTCGACCCCTGGCCACAGCCACTTCGCGTTCGATGGCGACCGCGCCCGCGCTGCGCCGACCTTCCGGCATGCGCATCTTCGCTGCCCTGGTCGCCAAGGACATGCGCGAGGCCATCAATAACCGGTTGCTGCTTTCGATCCTGCTGGGCACCGCCTTTGTGGTCCTCAACGGGGGCGCGCTGCCCCTGTTGATCCAGGCCCGGATGAAACCCACAGCGATCGTGTACGACGAAGGCCGGTCGACCATCTTGCGTGGGTTGGCTGGAGGGGAGCAGTTCGTCGTGGGCCTGGCCGAGTCGCGCCAGGAGATGGAGCAGGCGATCAGCGAGGGGCTGGGAACGCGGCTGGGGCTTGTGCTCCCGGCGGATTTCGATGCCCGAGCCGGCAGCGGCCAGGTCATTGAACTGGACGGCTACACCGCCCATTGGGCCGACCCCGACAAGGTCCGCCAGTTGACCGCCTTGTTTGAGGAGCAGCTGGGCCTGGCGACCTGGGGGACGGTGACCATCGACCTGGAGGGTCACCAACTGTATCCGACTGCGGGCGCCGGCGGTCTGATCGGCATTAACCTGCTCACCTTGGTCATCGCGGTCGCGACTCTTGGGATCGCCCTGGTTCCGCTGCTCCTGGTGGAGGAGAAGGAATCCCACACTTTCGAAGCCATGCTGGTCTCGCCGGCCAGACTCACCCACATCGTGTTGGCCAAGGCGGCCGTCGGCGCCGTGTACTGCCTGCTGACGCTGGCCGTCGTTGCGCTGTTCAACGCGGCCTGGATCGTGCATTGGGATATCCTGCTGCTGGCAGCTGCGCTGACGGTCGCGCTGGTAGTGGGGTTGGGTCTACTCGTAGGCATCCTGGCCGACAGCCCGACCTCGGCAGCCTTCTGGGGCGGCCCGCTGCTTCTCCTGCTCCTCGCCTCGGCGCTTGTCGAACTCTGGGTCGTGTCGGGCGCGCCGGCGATCGTGCGTCAGGTCACCACGTGGCTTCCCGGCCCATTGATGCTGAATCTGTTCCGGCTCTCGGCCGCGGGCGAAGTTCCGGCGAGCCAACTGTGGCCCTACGCAGGCGCCCTGGCGGGCATGGCCGCGGTCGTCTACCTGCTGGTTGGCTGGCGGCTGCAGAGATGGGGAAGATGAGGAACGCACTCCTCGGGTGCGTGGGGCTGTTGTGCGCAATCGGGCTGACGGGGTGCACGGTCGGCGCATCCCGTCAGGCAAGCGCAACACCAACCGCGCCATCCACAGCCCCGCCGGCCTTCTTTGACATCCCGGTTGACCCGGGGACCTTTCGATCGGCCCTGTGCCCGTTTGTCCTCCCAGAGGACCTGCACCAGGGAGTGGAAGTGGAGTGCGGGTACCTTTCTGTGAGAGAGAAGCGCGGAACGGAAGGAGACGCGTCGCAGGGCCGTGTCATACTTCTGGCTGTGGCCATCTTCCACCCGCCCGGAGGCGCTACTCACCCGGATCCCGTCATCTTCCTCGCCGGCGGGCCCGGCGCGAGCGCCCTGGAGCCGATGCGCTACCAGTTCGACGTGATGTCTGAGCCCGTGTTCGCAACCGGCCGGGATCTGGTGGTCTTCGACCAGCGCGGGGTGGGACTCTCTCGTCCGGCGCTCGATTGCCCGACCTATGATGACCTCGCCCTGGAATTGATTGACCGGGAGGTCGGCGGGCGGTCAGTGTCGGATGATGAGGTGGCCGAACTGGTCATGGGTGCCCTGCGCACGTGCCGGGACGAGCTGGCTGCAGTGGCCGACCTGTCAGCCTATAACAGTGCAGCCAGCGCCGCCGACGTCGAGGACCTCCGCCTGGCACTGGGGTACGAGAGCGTCAACTTATGGGGCGGATCGTACGGCACGCGCCTGGCGCTGGAGGTGATGCGTCGATACCCCACCAGCCTGCGCAGCGTCGTCCTGGACGCGGTCTACCCGCCGGATGTCGATCTATACGCGCAGGCGCCCGCCAACTTCGAACGCGCCCTCGAACGGCTCTTCGAGGCCTGTGCTGCCAACGCGGTCTGCGGCGCAGCCCACCCGGGCCTGCGCGCAACCTTCTTTGAAACGGTGGCCCATCTCAACGCCGAGCCGGTCTTGCTGGAGAGCGAAGACCCCCTCTCCGGCGACAGCCGTCGAACCTGGATCAACGGCAACACCCTGATGGCCTTGACCTTCCAGCTCCTGTATGACAGCCGCCTACGATACCTGTTGCCCGAGCAATTCGCCGCGGCCAGCCAGGGTGACTATAGGGTATTCGAACAGGCGATCGCCGCCCTGGTTCGCATGGCAAGCATCTCCAGCCGGGGCATGATGCTCTCCGTTCAGTGCCACGAAGAGATCGCTTTCAGCTCGTTCGAGGCCTTCCAGGCCGAGGTCGCCCGACATCCGGATGTGGCCGGGATCTACCCCAATTCCCTCCTGGGCGGGCTGGTTTACCGCGTGTGTCAGGAATGGGGAGCCGGGCGAGGGGGTGCGAGCGACAACCAGGCCGTGTCCAGCGATGTGCCCACCCTCTTGATGGCCGGCGAGTTCGATCCGATCACGCCGCCGGCCTGGGCGCAGGGCGCAGCCGCGGCCCTGGCGAACGCTTATGTGTATGAGTATCCGGGCGTCGGGCACGGCGCCAGCGCGCTGCCCGGCTGTCCGCAGGAGATGTTCATGGCGTTCTTGGAGGATCCCTACGCTCCTCCGGAGGACGACTGCATTGCGGACATGCGATAGGAGATGGCGTTGCACAGGGCCAGGCGACGGGAGGCCGATACGAGACGGACGCTGAAGCTCTCACCGATCGGCGTAGCGGGCCTTCTCCTGGCCTACTTGGCCTCGGCCTGCCTCCCGAAAACCCTCGGGGATGGCTCATCGCTGCCAGGCGAGAACCGGGAGCTCTTGGATGCCCTGCGAGGCCTGCACTTCGATCGGTACCTGGAAGGACCGCCTCTCGAGGCGGAGCGCTCGCTTGTCGGTGGATGGGAGTTGTTCCGCTACCAACAGGATGATCTGCGGTGTGTTGAAGGAGGGGAGTACAGCCTCGCGGCGCGGCCAGGCACGCGGCCCGACGGCACGGTCGTGTGGCTCGATGGAGGCGGCGCGTGTTGGCCCGGCAGGGACGACTGCAGTAAAGACGCGCGGTTCAACTGGTGGATCGAGGAGGGCGGCCTGGCCTCGCCGAATGAAGACAACCCCGTCAGGGCCTGGAATTTCGTCTACGTCCCCTACTGCGACGGAAGTCTCCACTTGGGTGATGCGCAGGCCGACTACGACGGCGACGGTGTTATCGACCACTGGCACTGGGGGATGCGAACCACGTCCGCTGCGGCGAGGCTGACCGCCGAGTTGTTTCTCGAATCCGAGCGAATCCTGATCGCCGGTTGCAGCGCCGGCGGGGCGGGCACCATTGGGGCGGCCGCAACGATCAGGCTGCTCTTCCCAGAAGCCAGGCTGTACGTCCTCAACATCTCGGGTCTGGGCTTGGTGGGCCCCTCCCAGCCCGACCTCCCGAGGCTTCTGGCGGAAACATGGAACATCGACGATTTCCTTCCGGCCGACTGCCAGCAATGTCGTGAGCGGCTTGCCTTCATGTACTCGTGGATGCTCGACCGCGACCCCGGCCTGCGAGTCGGCGTGTATTCCACGTTGGAGGATCGCATGGTCAGCTCGGGCTGGGGCATGGATCGGATGGAGTTCCGGGCGCTCCTGCTCAACACCACCGACACCATCCACGCCGATCACTCTGAGACGTTCCGGCGGTTCCTCGTTGCCGGCGATACGCACTGCGCGGGCGACTACTCGGTTCGTCTGTCCGGTGTTTCGCTGTGGGAATGGATCGGCTACCTAGTCGGGGATGACCCGCGCTGGGTGGATCTTGTCCAGGGCCAGGTCCCGCCCGCCGAGCAGCAGTGATTGAGGCCGTCGAGGCCTGAGACACCCGGGCGACGGGAGGGATGAACCGATGGAGCGCCTTGGTCGTGATTCGGACGAGGCGCGGATGGAAGAGGTTCTGGTCGTGCTGCAGCCGTCGGCGCTTGTCTTGATGGCCGTGGGTGTTCGCGAGCGTATCCATTCTCGGGCTCATCGGCCTCGGCGCCGTAGCGGGGGTCCGCCGCATCAGGCGGGGATCGCCGAATTGAGGCGGATGGTCCGGCCGCCGCAGCCAACCGCGCCGGGGACTGTTCCCGGCGCGGGGGTCGATACAGATCGGCGCTCGCCGCCTACTCGCCAGTGATCACCGGCTCAATCAGCTCCCAGTTGACTGCGCCGTTGACCGTGCGCACCAACGAAGTGCCCTCTTCGTTCGTCGCCACGGCCCAGCCCTGCTGGTCATCGACAAAGCTGAACTGACCGTCCCAGTTGACCGACCTGATGAAGGTCCAGGTGGCGCCGCCGTTGTCCGTGCGATAGATGTCCCGCCCGAGCGCGAGGCCGAGGCTGTCGTTGAAGAACACGATCTCGCCGCCCGTGTACGGCTGGGCGGTCCAGGTCACACCGTCGTTGGGTGTGCGATACAGGTAGGCTGCCTGACCGGGAGGATCGGTGCTGTAGGTCCGGCACTCGACGGCCAGCGAGCCGCTCTGCGGCGACACAAGCCGGGCGGAATGCGTGGCGCATTCAGCGGCCTGGAACAGGTCGGGCCGATCTGGCGGGGGCGGAAGCATGACCGTCTCCCAGGTCGTCCCGCCATCGAGCGTGCGGTCGTAGAACGCCCCCTCCAGCACGCCGTAGTTGTCGCGGGTGAGCCAGCCGTTGAGGGCGTCGTAGAAGACCATCCCGGTCTTGCCCAGGCTCTGAATCCCGCCGTCGGTGTACGGGTCGAGCAGGCGCGCCCAGATTCCGGCGCCGTCTTCCGAGCGGAAGAGCATCACATACTGATGGCTCATGCCGACCCCCGCACCAACCATCAACCAGCCATGGCGCAGGTCGGACGAAGCCCAGAACATCGGATAGAACTGCTCACCGGCGGTCTCCAGCCGGCGGCTGGCCGCCCAGGACGAACCACCGTTGCCCGTTCGCCACACAAAGACATCGGCGGCCGGCATGCCGCTGTCGAGCCCATACACCGCCCAGGCCGTCAGGGCATCCAGGAAGACGGCGCTGGCAGTGCGCGGCTCGTCGGCCGGCTCGAGCGGGGTCACGTCAGCCCAGGTCACCCCGCCGTCCTGCGTGCGCAGCACATGGTCGCTGCGGCCGACGGTTCCGCCCAGGGCCCAGCCGATGCTGGTGTCGACCATGTGGATCATCGTGATCGTCACCGCCGTCCCGGGGGCCAGGCGGGGGATCGTCCCGCCGGGCGTGACGGTCGGCTCTGGCGTGTCACTGGGGGCGATGGTGGTCGTGGGCTCGAATGTCGGAATAGCCGGCGCGGCGGTTGTCGGCGGCGGCGTGGGGGATGGCGTGTCCGGCGCCGGGGCGCCGCAGGCAAGGATGCCCAGCGCACAAGCCACAGCCGCACCAAGTATCGAGGTCTGTCTCGCCATGGGGATGGGCCTCCTGTTAGCTTCCCGCGAGCTTTAAGCTCGCGGGAAGCTAGCTACCAGGGCTCCAGTCAATGAACGCCGTTTGCAGGGTTCCAACGGGCGCTTCGGCGGGGGCGCATGCGAACTGACCGTAGGCGTCGCCGGTCGCGAACTGCCCCGGCACCAACGCGGAGTCGCTGATACCACCTGTACGCATACCAATGACGTCGGCATAGTTGGAGTAGACCCAATCTTGCGGACGCACGACCAGCCCCGCCCGAACTGGATTCAGGTGAATGTAGCCAGCCACGTGCATGAGCTGCTCATCGCATTCGACCCGGACGCAGCGGAACCGGCCCTGGAACAAGGGACCGCTTCGGCCTCGCTGGCGATTGATCGCCTGCGCGTAGGATCCCTGAACGCTGCTCATGAACTTCCTGGGCGCATCATCGAGGCGCGAACGCAGCAGGACGTGAAAGTGATTCGGCATCAGACAATATGCGATAAGGTCGATAGCGTGGCGCTGAAGGCTCTTGCGGACGACCTCGACGAAGTACCTGTAGTTCGGCTCCCGAAAGAAGATCGGCTGACGGTCCACCCCGCGGTTGAGGAGATGGTATACCCCATCCCCGGCGAAGGGTTCTCGGCGAGATGGCAAGCTTGTCCCCCCTGTCTGTACTTCTCCCCGCGAGCCTGACGTTCGCGGCGGAGCTGGCAACCACCCCAGTATAATCCTGTGCGAATGTCCATTCTCGAGGCCCTGGAGACGCTGCGTTTCGATGCGCAGTTCATGCGCAACGTGGCTGCCTGGGAACGGCTGCCGGCGCGCCCGGCGCGCTACGCCGAGTTCCCCGCCGGCCTCGACCCGCGCCTGATCGCCGCGCTACGGGCGCGTGACACCGCCCCGTTGTATTCGCATCAGGCCGCGGCGGTCGAGGCGGCGCTGCACGGCGAGAACGTGGTCATCGTCACCGGGACCGCTTCGGGCAAGACGTTGTGCTACAACCTGCCCGTGCTGAACGGCCTGCTGGCCGATCCCGAGGCGCGGGCGCTGTATCTGTTCCCCACCAAGGCGCTGGCGCAGGACCAGGCGGCGGCGCTGGGCGCCTTGCTCGAGTCGGCACAGGCCGTCGAGCAGATCCCGGTCCGCACCTACGACGGTGACACCCCCCAGGCGCAGCGGCGCTCGGTGCGCAATCTGGCGCGTATCCTGATCACCAACCCCGACATGCTGCATACCGGCATCCTGCCGCATCACCCGCGCTGGTCGGATTTCTTCGAGCACCTGCGCTGGGTTGTCGTCGACGAACTGCACGTCTACCGCGGCGTGTTCGGATCGAACGTGGCCAACCTGTTTCGACGGCTACGGCGGCTGTGCCGCTTCTACGGCTCCGATCCGAAATTCATCCTGACCTCGGCCACGATCGCCAACCCGGCCGAACTGGCGGAGCGGCTGATCGAGGCCGAGGTGCGCCTGGTGCCGCCGGAATTGGACGGCTCGCCGCAGGCGGAGAAGCACGTCCTGATCTACAACCCGCCGGTGATTGATCCGACTCTGGGGATGCGCCGGGCCTACACGCTCGAGGCCACGCGCATTGCGGCGCACTTCCTGCGTCACCAGGTCCAGACGGCGGTCTTCGCCCGGGCCCGGCTGACAACGGAGGTCTTACTCGGCTACGTCCGCGATGCGACCGCCCAGGACGGCGGCGATCCGCAGACGGTGCGCGGCTACCGCGGCGGTTACCTTCCCCTGGAACGCCGCGAGATCGAGCGTGGCCTGCGCGACGGCACGGTGCGCGGCGTGGTGGCCACCAACGCCCTCGAGCTGGGCGTCGATATCGGCCAGCTGGGAGCGGCGGTCGTCGCCGGATATCCGGGGACGATCGCCAGCCTGTGGCAGCAGGCCGGCCGAGCCGGTCGCCGGGCCGAGACCTCGGCGGCCGTGCTGGTTGCCTCGGCCGCGCCGCTCGACCAGTTCGTGGCCGCGCAGCCGCGCTACCTGTTCGAGCGCTCCCCGGAACACGGGCTGATCAACCCCGACAATCTGGCCCTGCTGGTCCGCCACCTGCGTTGCGCGGCCTTTGAGCTGCCCTTCCAGGCGGACGAGGCCTTCGGGCGGTTCGAACATGTCAGCCAGATCCTGGAGATCCTTGCCGAACAGGGCGAGCTGCACCGGTCTCAAGACACCTTCCACTGGGTGGCGGACTCGTATCCGGCCGAGGGGGTCTCGCTGCGGGCGGGCACGGACGACACCGTCGTCATCCAGGACGTCGGCGGCGGGCGCCCGGTGGTCATCGGCCAGGTCGACCGCGAGGCTGCCCCGCTCCTGGTACACGAGGGGGCGGTGTATATCCACGAAGGCCGGACCTTTCTGGTGCGCAAGCTGGATTGGGATAACGCCCTGGCTGAGGTCGAACCGGCCGAGGTCGACTATTACACCGACGCCTCAGAGGCGGTCGACCTGGAGGTGCTGGAGGTGGCCGATGCCGACGAAAGCCTGCCGGCGCGGCGGGCGCATGGGCGGGTGCGCCTGACCGCCCAATCGACCTCCTATCGCAAGATCAAGCGCTACACGCACGAAACCCTCGGCTACGGGCAGATCGACTTGCCGCCGCGCCAGTACGAGACGACGGCTTACTGGACCTGGATCGCGCCGGAGACCGTCCAGCGCATGGAGGCGGCAGGGGTGCTGACCCCGCCCAACGACTACGGCCCGGAGTGGAATCGCTCGCGCGATGCGGCGCGGGCGCGCGACGGCAATCGTTGCCGGCAGTGCGGGGCGCCCGAGCGCCAGGGCCGGGTGCATGACGTCCACCATATCCGGCCTTTCCGCGAGTTCGGCTATGTCCCCGGCGTGAATCGCCTCGATCGCCAGGCCAACGCGTTGGACAACCTGATGACCCTGTGCGCCACCTGCCACCACCGGGCCGAGACCGCCCGCGGCACGCGCACGGCGCTGGGAGGCCTTTCGTACGCGCTGGGCAGCATCGCGCCCCTCTACCTGATGTGCGACCCGCGCGACCTGGGCGTGCTGGCGGAGGTCCGCTCCAAGGAAACGAAAGGGCCGACGGTGACGCTCTACGATCATGCCGCCGAGGGACTGGGCCTGGCCGAGAGGCTGTATGAGCTGCACGCCGACCTGCTGCGCGGGGCGGCCGAGCTGATCCGCGCCTGTCGCTGCCAGGACGGCTGCCCGGCCTGCGTCGGGCCGGTTGGGCCGGGCGGCCGCGAGGTCAAGGCGCTGACGCTTCGACTGATTGAGGAGCTCCAATCCCCCTGAGGATTGACGGACACAGGCTCCGGCTCGAAGATGGCGTCATCCAGGCACGATCCAAGGGGAAGACAATGTCTGCCCGTCTGCTCCGTCTGTCCGCGCTTGCACTTCTTCCGCTCTTCTCCATCGCCTGCTCGACTATCCTGCAAGCGATCACTCCGCCTTCACCAACGGAGACGGACGGCCCGACAGGCACGCCAACGGCGTCGCTGACGAGCACACCCAGGCCAACGTCCACCCCGCGCCCATCACCGACGACCGATCCCTGCACTCCTGGACAAGTTGCCCATGCTCTGAAGCAGTTCATGCCCTACCTCGAATCCACGGTGTACTACTTCACCGCGGACGGCGAACGAACCCTCGTCGTCTGGTTCGTCGACCCCGCCTTAAATCCGCTCGCCGACCAGGCTGAGGTAGACACTCAACTGGCGCTAGCCATTGGCGATGCTGTCCGCCTGGCGTTCCAGATGAACCACCATGTCTACCCATGTCTACAGGAGGCATTCGACACCGTCCGAGTGATTGCTGTGGACCAGGAATACCAGAGCTGGTTCAGTGGAAGGATCCGGCCGCACTCGCTGGCACCGGTTTCTGAACCCACGACCGCGCAAATGGAGAGCGTTGAAATCGCCGATGACTACTACTCTCGCCAGGAGGCCCCGCAACCGCCGAGCCAAGAAGGACCAGTGAGTGACACGTGCTCATGGCCCCAAGTGAGGAGCGGGCTGGTCCCGCGTGGTGACTGGCGACGCAGCCTGAACGGGTCTTTCCTGGTGATTGATGAGAGTGGCGTGTTTGTGTTCGCGCAGTGGGAGGGGCCTAGCGACTACAACACAACGGGTCACAGTGTGCTCAACATGGGGACGGAGTTGAACTGCCTGGTGCCCCAGTTGGATTGGCTATTGGTGACCGTCGTCGATGGTCAAGGCGTGGTCCATATGAGAGCCCAACTTCCCGGCGCGGCCGTCCGGGCAGGGCTGTTCGAGATGACGCAACAGCTTGAGTTCCTTGAGCCCTAGGGTCTGGCCGCGTGCAGGGGGGCGCCACCTCTCCAGCGGCACGTCAGGCGACGCGCGGATGGATGACCTCAGCGTTGTCCTGCCGCAGGCCGGTTGACGGGGTTCTCGACTGTGCGTTCAAGGTGTCTCGGGCGTGGGGGTCCGCCGCCACCGGCCTCCGCCCTGGCCATTGCCATTGCCGATAGCGTCGAACTCTACGGCCCGTAGGCGTAAGGCGAGATCAGCTCTGAGCCAGGCGCTTGCGCAGCGCCTTGAGGGCGCGGTACTGCAGGACGCGGATCGATCCCTCGCTGCGGCCCATCCAGGCCGCCACCGTCTCGGTGGGCAGGCTCAGAAGCATGCGCAGGCGGATGACCTCGGCGTAATCCTGCGGCAGGTCGGCCAGCGCGCGGCGCAGCGCCTCGTTCTCCATCTGATCGATCAGCTGGTCATCCATCGAGCGAACGTCGGCCTGAGGTACATCCGCCGAATCGATCGGCAGCTCTTCCTTCTCCAGCCGGCGCTTGTCGATGAGCAGATTGCGAGCCACCTTGTACAGGAAGGCCGAAAACGGGTGACCGCGCGGTTGGTAGCCGTCCAGCGCCTGGTAGGCGCGCAGGAAGACCTGCTCGGTCAGGTCCTCCGCGTCGCGCGGGTTCCCGACGTGCGATTGGACGTAGCGATACAGAGGGTCCAGGTAGCGCTCGTACAGCCAGCCGAACGCTTCTCGGTCGCCGCGCTTGGCTCTGGCGACCAGGCTGGCATCATCGAGCGCCGACCGGGGAGACTCGCTCATCGACAGATCACCCGTGGCGTCGCGTTTGCGCGCCAGAAGCATACTACAGCACTCGCTCGATCCGTGCCGAGAAAGAATCAGGCGCCTAATAGGCTGAGGGAACGTGGTGGGCGCCCACCGACGAGTAAGCTGGCGTATTCTGTCCTACGCCAGCCGGCCGGTCGACGGGGGGTAAGTCTGCGTTCTCAGGGTGCCTCGGGCGTGGGGGTGCGTCGCCAGCGGCCTCCCCCCTGCCCCTGGCCGCGCCCGCGATCGTTCCCGGGGGCCGGGCTTTCGGTGCGGCGCAGTTGACCCGGGGCCTGGTCACTGGGGTTCCCGCCCTGAAGGAGCGTCTCGAGCACCGCCTGGCTGTGGCGCGCCTCTTCCATGGCTGCTTCCCCGGCGGCCTGTCCGCCGGCGCCGCTCGATCGCTCCAGGAAGCGGTTCAGAGCCTGCTGCTGTGCCGCCAGGGCCTGCTGCAGACCATGAACGCGCTCGGGATCGGACGATTGGGACAGCAGGCCGACGGCGATGGCGATCTCGGATTGGTATTCCGCCAGCAGGCCATTGGCTTCCGACTCTCGCCCGGTCGCCAGCACCGCCTCCGCCTCCCGCAGTCGCTCAGAAGCGAATCGGGCGCGCAGGCTGGCCTGGCTGTCCGGGCTGCTTGTCAGCACCAGTTGCAGCCGCTCCAGGCCGCGCTTTGCCCCGTACAGGACGTCCCCGGGCAAGGCATCGCCGGCGGCATACGCGACCCCCAGGCTGCCGCCCAGCAGCAGCGCCAGGGCGATCAAGCCGGCCAGGGCCGGTTGCCACACGCGGCGCAGCGCACGCACCGGTCGCCGATCGTGCCGCACCGCAGCCGGCGCCGATCGGGCCCAACGGTTCAGCAATCGCGTCTTCGCCGCGGCGCTGAACGCCGCCGATGGCGCCGGTGGAGTCAACCCGTCGCGGACCTCGACAGCCAGTTCGATGAGCGGCGAGAGCCCACTCTGACCTTGCGCGGTGGTCGGTCGAGCGTCGGCCAGCGCCCGCTCAAGGTCCTCTGATTGTGTCTGCTCAGTGCGCATCATCTCGGTCCGTCAATCTCTGGCGCAGTGCCTTCAGCGCCCGGAATAGCAGCACCCGGGCTGCTCCCTCACTGCGACCCATCCAGGCTGCCACCGTCCCGGTCGGCAAGCCCAACAACAGACGCAGGCGGATCACCTCGCCATAGTCGGGCGGCAGCGCCGCCAGTGCCTGCCGCAGCGCCATCAACCGCTCCCGACGGATGAGGACCTCATCCAACTGACCCGGGCCCTCACCCTGACGGTCGGCCTCCTCGATCGTCGCCTCGTCCCTGCGCTGGCGATGGTGGTCGACCAGCACGTTGCGGGCGACCCGGTAAAGAAAGGCCGAGAATGGCAGCCCGCGGTCCTGGTAACGCGGCAAAGCCTGGAACGAGCGCAGGAAGACCGTCTCCGTCAGATCCTCTGCATCTCCACTGTTGCCGACCCAGGAGTGCAGGTAGCGGTAGATCGGCTCCATATAGTGCTCGTACAGCTCGCCAAAGGCCTCCACCTCGCCGCGCTGGGCCCTGGCAATCAAGACCGAATCCGGCGCGGAAGGGCGTTGAGCCTCACTCATCAGAACGGCCCGGCCAAGGGGTTGTTACGGACATACCTGGGGCAGGATAACACATCGCCGCAGCGCGTGTGGACCGCCCGCCCGGCGGAAGCAGAGCGGGACGGGCCTTTGCCTGCCCGTCCCGCTTCTCTCAGACAGCCTGGATTCAGGTCAGTTGGGCTCGACCGGGTCCGGCCCTTCCGGGGCGGCGGGGCACGTGACCTGTCCGAGGCCCCGGGCGTTCGCCTGGCCGCCGTGTGCGCGGGCGTTGCACACACCCCGTGCTGGATCGCCGGCCGGCGGCGGTTCGTCCGGGCGCTCGGCCTGGCGTACATGCCCCACGCCCTTGATCGTCGGCCGCCCGTACAGCTCGAAGAGCTCCCCGAACCCAGTCCCGGATCGGAAGGCGCTGACCAATGTTTCGAGGGTCACATCGCAATCGCCTTCGCTGAGTCCTTCTTCACAGGCCTGCTGCGACTCGGCCGCAATGGCATACAGCTTGACGATCGCACCGAAGCCCAGGCCGTCCTCGTGAAGGGCGGCGATGGCGTCACCAACGTCGACAATCCCGACCGAGCCGTCCTCGCCGATCTGAAGCTGCCAATCGACGAGCAGGACTCCCAGAGCCTCCATCACCGCCTGCGCCAGAGCAGGATCTTCGATCACCACCTCGATCGGTGTCTCGCCTTCCTCGGCGATCAACTCCAGCGTGAAGGTGCCGTCCTCGTTCTCGGTGAGTCCGAGGATGGTGGCCGCCAGCGCGCCCTCATCTGCCTCGTCTGCAAGTGTGCAGTCGTCCGCTTCGCAGACCACCCAGACCCGGGTGGCCTGAAGCGCCGCGGCCAAGGCCTCGATATTCACATCGCCGAAGTAGGCGCCGAGCAGGGATACGATCGGGTGATCGTAGTCGCCGCTCAACGTCACCGTGCACAGGCCGTCCTCGGTGGCGAGAGTCACTGTACCGTTCGCCTCGTCAACCGCCACCACCGTGCCGGATACGTTCTCGCCGCTGCAGGCCGGGATCTCCTCCTGCGCTGCGGCGGGACCGGCCAAAGTCGCTGCCAGTCCCAGGACCGTTAAGATCGTGAGAACCTTCGCAATCCTCATTTCAACCTCCTCGTTTGGTGAATACAGGCTACACTCCAGGAAATCGAATCACTTGCAGAGTTGTTACATCCAGGCCAGTCACGATGGCCGGTGCCAGTGATGGGCAAGTGGGGCCCTTGCCTTGACCCGGCCGCGCCCCTCAGGCATAATGCCCCGCACTTGCATGGGGGAAGGACCCTGGCATGCCCAACCGCCTCGCTTGGCTGCTCGTCGTCGGAACGGCGCTCTTGGCCGCCTGTGGAATCTCGGCCCCCTCGCCGACGGCGCCGCTCGGCACGCCGGCCACGCCCACGATCGTGCCCTACGTGACCGGCGCAGCAATCACCGCGACGCCTCTGCCGGCGGCCGGTGCGCCCACGGCAACGCCCGGTCCGGCCTGGCTGGGCAGCGGCTGCGACGCCAATGAGATCGTCGCCGCGTTGCGCCCGACGATCCCGTACGCGCAGTCCAGCCTGAGCCACAACTACCTGATGTCCGTCTATTACCTGAATGCGTGGGTCGTCGATCCGGGCCTCGATCCCCTGGCGGGCGAGGCGCAGCTCGATTTGGGTGTGGCGCTGGCACGACGCCATGCCGCCCTCCTCAGCGTTCAGCTCAACCGCGCCGATGTCTGCCTGGGCAGCGTCTTCGATCAGATCGTCGTGACCGTCGTCGACCGCGACTACAACTCGTGGTTCAGCGGAAGCATTGACCCGCAGGATCTGCCCGAGAGCGACGCGCCTTCCGATGCCGAGATCGATACGGCGATCGAAGCCTTCAGCCCCGGGTTCGTGCGCTCGGCGGTCACCGCCTCCGTCGGCCGCTCAGCCGCCTCGGCCGAAGCTTGCACCTGGGAGCAGGCCTCCGCCGGGATGCAGGAACGGCTGGGCGCCGATCACCCCAACTCGGCCTTCTACTATGCGATCGACGATAGCGGTGCAAACGTGTGGGCCCAATGGAATGGGCCGGCGGACATCGACGTCTTCCTGCCCGAGATGATGGAGATTGGGATCGAGGTCGCCTGCCTGCATCCGGCGGCGGATACGTTCTGGGTGGTCTACACGGACGCCTATGGAGGCGCCCAGCTGATCGTCGCCGAGCCGGGCGAGGCGATTCGGCTGGGCGACCGGCAGGCGATGCTGGACCAGCTCCAGGTCGTCTATCCCCAATCCAGCCAATAACCTCGGAAAGCCCAAGACACAGGCCCTGCGGCGGATGCGCAGGGCCTGTCTGTTTGACGGGCGTTGCTCGGGCTACGTTCAGGCGTCGCGCCTGGCTCCCGACTGCGGCAGACCGAGTAGAACGACCGCAGCCAGCACGAGCCCTCCCCCGATGATCTGCGCCGGGGTGAGCGCCTCGTGCAAGTAGACGGCCGCCATCAGGACGGTGAACGCCGGCTCGAGCGTGCTCAACAACGCGGCGGCCGTGGGGCCGACGCGGACCATGCCGGCCATGAAGGTGCCGATCGGCAGAATGGTGCTGAAGACGACCATCGCCAGCATGATGGAGAAACGGGCCGGCGTCAGCGTGGTGGGCAGTTCGCCGAGCAGCGCGCCCATGAAAGTGAAGGTGATGAAGGCGCCCAGCGTGATCCAGGCCGTCCCGACCAGCGAACCGGCCCCGGGGATGAGGCGGCTGCTGACGAGAATGAACCCGGCGTACCAGATCGCCGACACCAGCACCAACGCGATCCCGAGCGTATCCAGCGTGGAGACATCCCCAATGCGTCCGCTGGTCAAGACCACTCCCGCCAACGCCAGCCCCAGGGCCAGCCATTCCATCCGCGTCGGCCGTCGGCGGTTGATCGCCCAATCCAATAGGGCAACGAAGGCCGGGTAGCTGTACAGCAGCAGCGCGCACACCGAAGCCGGGATGCGCTGGAGCGCGCCGACGTACAGGCTGGCCTGCGTCGCGTAGCCGACCAGTCCCAGCAGGATCAGTGGAAGAGTGCGGACGAAACCGAGGTAGACGCGCGTGCGTCGGAGCAGCAGGAACGCCATCAGGATGAGCGCCGCACCGCCGAAGCGCAGATCGAGGATCTCCAGCAGGCGCATGCCCTGCCCATAAGCCAGCTTGGCCAGGATCGACAGCGTGGCGAACCCGGCGCCGGAGACCGCCAGGAGCCCGGTGCCGATCCATCTCTGGCGGCCGTCGGGCGCGGCGATGGTGCGTGGCGGAGGAGGGTAGTTGTCCATCACGAGGATCGCAGGCAGATCGGGTCAGACGGCAACCCGGTAGACGGCGCGCTCATTGTACCCGGTGATTACGCGCGCGTATCCGCACAGGCTGCGGTCGACCTCGGGATCGCCGGTGTCCACCAGCAGCGGGCGGCCGCGCAGGGCGTGCAACTTCTCCGCGGCGCTGACGATCAGGACATGCTCCCGCCCGACGGTCCGCAGCACCGCCGGGCTGATCGGTGCGTTGCCGCGCCCGAAGATGAACCCCTGACCGCCGATCGGGGTGACTACGATGCGGCTCGGGTGTCCCCGGACGACGGCCAGCAGGTCGGTTTCGTTGGCGTCCGCTACCAGCAGGGCTCGGCCGAGGAGGACGTCCACGCCGACCAGAGTCTTCTCCAACCCCAGACGGGTCAGGATCGGGCGAGTCGTCGTGCCTGGGCCGACGATGGTGGCGACGTCGTCACGCAACTGGTCGATCACGTCCTGCGCGATCGACTGAAGCTGTGCCTGCAGGCCCGCGGCGCTGGGGGATTTGCGG
>Ga0105095_10000521_pt1 | contig 18747 bp, 17 predicted proteins | sample PPLLak2March2015_2_FD_79180 | JGI IMG/M metagenome (GOLD analysis project Ga0105095, IMG submission 79180) | Freshwater sediment microbial communities from Prairie Pothole Lake near Jamestown, North Dakota, USA - PPLs Lake P8 Core (3) Depth... | ecosystem: Environmental > Aquatic > Freshwater >...
CCGACGCTTCGGGCTGTCCCAGGGCCTTCGCCATCTCCTGGTACTTGCTGGCGCCGGGGTCGCGGACCCCGAGGACGATCGTGTGTCCTTTCCGGAAGAGCGCCGTCGCCAGTCCGCCTCCCACGTTGCCCGCGCCGAGGATGGCTATCTTCATGCGCGAAACCTACGATCAAAGCTTCTCCGGGCGCAAGGGACGGTGACGGCGCCGGTTCCGTGATACTTTCATCCCGCGCGTGACACTGGAAGCTTTCAAGGGAAAACTCCTGGCCCTCGGAATCCCGGGGCTGTTCCTCATCTCGTTCCTGGATTCCGCCGGCATTCCGCTTCCCGGCGGCGTCGACCTCGTGGTGATGCTCCTCTCCTGGCAGCGGCCGTCTCTCTTCTTTCCGATCGCGATTACCGCGGCCCTCGGATCGACCGCGGGCTGCTTCGTCCTCTATCGCATCGCCCGGACGGGAGGGGACGCGATGATGTCGCGTTTTCCCACGGAGAAACAGGAGTGGGTCAAGGAGAAGGTCCGCAGGAACGATACCCTCGCCGTCCTGGTGGCGATGCTCGGGCCGCCGCCCTTTCCCACCAAGCTCTTCATCCTGGTCGCGGGAGTCGTCCGCATGGACTGGCGCCGGTTCATCGCGGCGGTTTTCGCCGGCCGACTGGTGAGATTTCTCGGTGAGGCTTACCTCGCGGTGAAGCTCGGGGACCGTGCGGCGGATACGCTCAAGGATCACTATCCGACCATCGCGCTCACCCTTGCCGCTGCCGTGATCCTCTTTCTTCTCGCCCGGCGGTTCGTGGGTCGAAGGGCGACGGCCTGATGTCCACACTCGCGGCTCCCGCTCTCGCGCTGGTCGTCGCCGCGGGTCTCGCGCGTCTCTGGCTTCATCGAAGGCGCGCCCGGCGAGTCGAGGAGGCGCGTCGCGTCGCTCAGGATCTCCTGCCCGAGATCCGCGCCGTCATCGCGTCGTGCGATCCAGCGGGCTCCTCGGGTGGAGCTCCGGCGGCCCGAGGCCGATTCGCGCTTCATCGACAGCGCCTCCCCCGAACCCTTCCGAAAGAGTCGCTCTTTGCCGTCGAGACCTTCTACCAGTGCGTCGACGCCTACGCCCGCGCCTCGGAGGAAATGATCGCGGCTTTTGCGGCGGAGAGCGATCTCAGCCTCGGCGATCGCATACGCGCCAAGGACCGGCGCGACCGCTGCCTGAAGGACGTTTACTATACGGGGGAAGCGGCGCTCGAGCGCCTGCAGGGGATCCAGTAGTCAGTGATCGCTGATGACTGATCGCTGATGACTGATCGCTGATTACCACCCCAGCACCCAGGCGAAGACGAGGGGCGCCACGATCGACGCGTCGGACTCGATGATGAACTTCGGCGTCGAGAGCGCGAGCTTTCCCCAGGTGATCTTCTCGTTGGGGACGGCGCCCGAGTACGAGCCGTAGCTCGTCGTCGAGTCCGAGATCTGGCAGAAGTAGCTCCACAGCGGCACGTCCTCCCGCTTGAGATCCTGGTGGAGCATGGGGACGACGCAGATGGGGAAATCGCCCGCGATCCCGCCGCCGATCTGGAAGAATCCGATCCCGCCCTTCGAATTCTCCGTATACCACTCTGCGAAGTCGATCATGTACTCGATGCCGCTCTTCATGATGCCCGGCGGGATTCCGCCGTCGATGCAGTGGGCGGCGAAGATGTTCCCCAGCGTCGAGTCCTCCCAGCCGGGAACGACCACCGGGAGGTTCTTCTCGCAGGCAGCGAGAAGCCAGCTGTCCTTCGGGTCGATCTGGTAGTACTGCTCGAGCGTTCCCTGGGACAGGAGCTGGTAGAAGTACTCGTGGGGGAAGTAGCGCTTGCCGGAGTCGCGCGCCTTCTCCCACAGGACTTCCATGTGGCGCTCGATGCGGCGAAGCGCCTCTTCCTCGGGGATGCAGGTGTCGGTTACCCGGTTGAAATGCTGCTCGTAGAGCGCCTGCTCGTCCGCGGGCGCGAGCTGCCGGTAGTGGGGGACGCGCTTGTAGTGATCGTGCGCCACGAGGTTGAAGACGTCCTCCTCGAGGTTCGCTCCGGTGCAGCAGATGACGTGGATCTTGTCCCGGCGGATCATCTCCGCGAGCGACCGGCCGAGCTCCGCGGTGCTCATCGCCCCGGCGAGGGTCACCATCATCTTGGCGCCTTGTTCGAGCTGCTGCTCGTAGGCCTTCGCGGCATCGACCATCGCCGCGGCGTTGAAGTGGAGATAGTGCCTTTCCATGAACTGCGAAATCGGTCCTCGGCTCATTAGGTCCCCCTGATCACTGTAACGCCGCGCAGCAGAGTCGGTACAGGACTCTCGCCCCCACGTTCGCGTCCCACTCGCCCTCGTCCTTCGACTCGCCCGGCGAGACCTCGCAGAGATCGAGCCCCACGATCCGGCGTCCCGACGCGGGGATCCGCTCGACGAGGTAGAGCGCTTCCTCGAACTGGAGCCCTCCGGGGACCGGGGTCCCGGTACCCGGGCACAGCGTCGGGTCGAGTCCGTCGATATCGAAGCTCACGTAGACTTCCTGCGGAAGCTCGGCCACCATCTCCTCGACCAGCGACGCCCAGGTCTCTCCCTCGAAGCGCCTGCGAGAGAGGCTCCGGTAGTCGAAGAGCTTCACCCGTCCGGCGGTCTTTTCGATAGCCTCGACTTCCTCTTCGCTGTAGTCCCGGATCCCCACCTGGACGAGCCGGGAGACGGCGTCGATGCGGAGCGCGTTGTGCATGATCGACGCGTGGGAGTGGACGAACCCCTCGTAGGCGTCGCGCAGGTCCGAATGGGCGTCGATGTGGAGGATTCCGTAGGAGCCGCGCTCTCCGAGGGCCTGCATGAGGCCCAGGGGGACGCTGTGATCGCCGCCCAGGACCGCCACCAGCTTTCCGCGATCGAGAACGGCCTTCGCTTCCCGCTTGATCCGCGAGACCATCACCTCGCACCCGTCGTTCACCCGCCGGACCGCCGCCGAGCTCGCCTTGCCCTTGCCCGAGGAGAACGCGGCGATGGCTTTCGCCGCTTCTTCACGCAGGCGGGCGCTGGCCGCTTCCAGATCCTCGGGAATCGGAGCCATGGCGACCCCCCGCTTCCATGCGTCGGGCCGCTCGGAATCGTAGAGGTCGACCTGGGCCGACGCCTCCAGAACCGCCCGAGGACCCCGGGCCGCTCCCGCCCCGTAGGAAACGGTGACCTCCCAGGGAACGGGAAGCACCACCAGCCGCGCCGACTCCACGTCGAAGGGAAGCCCCCAGAGAGTTCCGGAGACGCTAGCGGCGCTGGGATTGAAGTCCTGGACCGATCTCGCCATCTACTCCGCGGCGGTCTTGGTCACTGGGCCCACCGGGGCCACGGGGAGCTGCGCCGGTCTCACCGCCACCAGCGGGTCGCGGCGGTAGCCGAGGATGCGGAGCACCTGCTTGCTGTTCTGCTCCTCGTGAAGCACGCGGTACAGACGGTTGCCCGCCTCGTCGAGGGAGATCACCACGTGCTTGGGATCGGGCATGAGGCAGTGGTGCAGGCCTCCGACGCCGCTCAGGACCTCCTGGTAGGCGCCGGTGTGGAAGAATCCGAGGAACTGCTGGGTCCGGGTCGCCGGCATGAAGATCGACTCCACGTGGGCTTCCTCGTTGTAGTAGTCGTCGCTGTCGCAGGTCATTCCGCCGATGATGACCCGCTCGTAACCCTGGTCCCAGTTGTTGATGGGGAGGATGATGAACCGCCGGTGCTGCGCCCAGACGTCGGGGAGCATGCTGATGACGCTTCCGTCGATCATGAGCCACTTCTCGCGGTCGTTCTGCTGCTTTCTCGCGAGCACCTTGAAGAGCGTCCCGCTCGACTCCGCCACGGTGTAGCTTCCGAACTCGGTGAAGAGGTCGGGCTCTTCGACGCCCTGGTCGGCGCAGATGTCCTTCACCGTGCGGACGATCTCCTCGATGACGTAGCCGTAGTCGTAGTTGAACGCGAGCGAGCTCCGGAACGGGAGGCCGCCCCCGAGGTCCAGCATGCTGAGCTTGGGGTTGATCTTCTTGAACTGGCAGTACAGGTTCGTGAGGCGCCGGAGCTCGCTCCAGAAGAACGGAGAGTCCTGGATGCCGGTGTGCACGAAGAAGTGCAGCATCCGCACCTCGAGGCTCGGATGGTTCTGCAGCCGCTGCTGGTAGAAGGCGATGATCTCGTCCTCCCGCATTCCCAGCCGGCTGGTGTAATAACTGGACTCCGGCGGCTCTTCCGTCGCCATCCGGATCCCGAGCTTCGCCGGCACTTCGAGCTCGTGCTCGTAGAAGCCCAGCTCCTCCTTGTTGTCGAGGATGGGGATGATGTTCTCGAAGCCGTCGTGGAGGAGATCCACGATGTACTGCTTGTACTCGAGGTCCTTGAAGCCGTTGCAGAGGACGACGATGTCCTTCTTCAGGTGACCGGCCTTCTCCAGGGTCTCGATGATGGGCATGTCGAGGGCCGAGGAGGTCTCCAGCTGGACTCCGGCCCGCAGCGCCTCCGCCATCACGTGCTCGAAGTGCGAGCTCTTGGTGCAGTAGCAGTAGGTGTAGCTCCCGCTGTAGTTGTGCTTGGCGATCGCGCTCTGGAAATAGCCCCGGGCCGCCTTGATCTTGTCGGAGATGATCGGGAGATAGGTGAAGCGAAGCGGGGTCTTGTAGGTCTCGATGAGCTCCATCATGTTGATGCCGTGAAAATAGAGCTCGTCGTCGAGGACCTGAAAGCCCTCGGGAAAGTCGTAGCTGTGCGCTAGGAAGTCATAGTACGTCTGCATCTTTCCATGGGCACCGTGCAGGCCGGCTTCTCACCGGCGGGGCGTTCGTCACAGGATCATTGTACATCGCTGTAACCCGCTGTAAAGGACGATCTACACCGCGTGACGCTCCATGCCCCGGGTCTGGACCACCCGGGTGGCGATCTCCTCGACCGACATGTTCGTGGTGTTGATGAACGGAATCTCCTGCGCCCGGAACAGGCTCTCCACCTGGCGCACCTCGATGCGGCACTGCTCGATAGAAGCGTAGCGGCTCCCCGGACGGCGCTCCTCCCGGATGCTCGCGAGCCTTCGGGCGTCGATGGTGAGCCCGTGGAGCCGGGCGCGGAAGGGCCTGAGCGGCTCGGGGAGCTTCCCGGAGTGGATGTCCTCCTCGGTGATGGGGTAGTTCGCCGCGCGGAATCCGAACTGCATGGCGAGGTAGAGGCAAGTCGGGGTCTTTCCCGACCGCGATACCCCGATCATGATGATCTCGGCCTTGTCGTAGTCGCGGATCCGCGCCCCGTCGTCGTGCTGCAGGCTGAAGTCGATGGCGGCGATTCGCGACTCGTAGGTGGACAGGTTGCTGATTCGGTGCGAACGCGTCCTCTTCACGACGGGAGAGGTGTTCAACGTCCTCTGGAGCGGCTCGAGGAACACGTGAAACAGGTCGAGCACCAGGGCGTCCGAGCGGATGATGAGCGCGCGGCTCTCCGGCTCGGCCAGGGTGCTGAAGACCAGGGGCCGCTCCCCGTCGGCGTGGGCGGCGTTGTTGATGCGCTCGGCGGCCGCAGCCGCCTTCTCCAGGCTGTCCACGTACGGGATGGTAACTTCGCGGTACTCGGTGGTACCTTCGAACTGGGCGAGAAGGCTGTGGCCGATGGTCTCGGCGGTGATCGCGGTGCGATCGGAGACATAGAACATCGTCCGCATGAGAACCGGCGCTTCCATGATGGCGCCGCGCCTATAATAAGGTAGGGGAGACCTGGGATGGGAAAATACGTCCAGAGGCTTGGCGACGTCGGAATGGGGGATGTCGGAAGCGTCGGCGGAAAGAACGCCTCCCTGGGCGAGATGCTCCGCGAGCTGAGCTCGGTCGGAGTCCTGGTTCCGGACGGCTTCGCGACCACTACCGACGCATTTCACGCTTTTATCCGGTCCGCGGGGCTCGGGGACCGTCTCCGGGAGAAGCTTTCGGGCCTGGACGTGGAGGACGTCTCCGCGCTGACTCGCGCCGGCCGGGAGATCCGGGCGGCGATCCTCGAGGCCAGGCTCCCCGAGGACCTGAGCCTCGAGGTGCGGGAAGCCTATCGGGCGCTTTCGGGCGGCAACCCGGACCGCTCGTTCGCGGTGCGCTCCTCCGCGACCGCGGAAGACATGCCCGATGCCTCCTTCGCGGGACAGCAGGAGACGTTCCTCAACGTTCACGGCGAGGAGAATGTGCTCCAGGCGGTGAAGGGCGTCTTCGCGTCCCTCTTCAACGACCGGGCGATCGCCTATCGCGTCCACAAAGGGGTCGAGGAACACGGCATCGGCATCTCCGCCGGAGTGCAGCTCATGGTCCGGAGCGACCTCGCCGCGAGCGGCGTCGCCTTCACTCTCGATACCGAGTCGGGGTTCCGCGACGTGGTGTTCGTCACCGGAAGCTACGGTCTCGGCGAATCGATCGTGCAGGGCGCGGTGAATCCCGATGAGTTCTACCTCTATAAGCCGAACCTCGCGTCCGGCCGGCCGGCGGTGCTCTCGCGGACCCGGGGTGAGAAGGCCACCAAGATGGTTTACGACGACTCGAGCACCTTCGGGGCGGGAATTCAGACCGTGCCCGTGCCCGAGGCGGAGCGGGGGAAGTTCGTTCTGAGCGATGCCGAGCTCGAGGAGCTGGGAAGGCAGGCGCTTCGGATCGAGAGTCATTACGGCCGTCCCATGGACATCGAGTGGGCCAAGGACGGTCTGGATGGCCGGATCTACGTCGTGCAGGCGCGGCCGGAAACGGTTAAGAGCCGCGACACCCGGGTCATCGAGCGCTATCGGCTTCGAATCCGCGGCGAAGTCCTGGTAGAGGGGCGGGCCGTGGGCCAGAAGATCGCAAGCGGTCCAGCCCGTCTGATCAAGGACGTGGCGCGAATGGCCGAGCTGGAGCCGGGTGACATCCTCGTGACCGACATGACCGACCCCGACTGGGAGCCGGTGATGAAGCGCGCGGGAGCGATCGTGACCAATCGCGGGGGACGGACTTGTCACGCCGCCATCATCGCGAGGGAGCTCGGGATTCCGGCGGTCGTCGGCTGCGGCGATGCCACCCACGAGCTCGAGGACCGCCAGGTGGTGACGGTGAGCTGTGCCGAGGGCGACGCGGGTTTCATCTACCGCGGGGCGCTCGACTACGACGTGGAGCGCATCGCCCTCGACGCCATGCCCGAGCTTCCCCTGTCGGTGATGATGAACGTCGGCAATCCCGAGAGGGCGTTCCAGTTCGCCTCGCTCCCGCACGCGGGCGTGGGCCTCGCCCGGCTGGAGTTCGTCATCGGCAACAGCATCGGAATTCACCCGCGGGCGCTCCTCGAGTTCGAGAGCCTGACTCCGGAGCTGAAAGAGACCATCGCCGAGCGCATCCGGGGATATCGCGACCCGGTGAGCTTCTACGTCGATAAGCTCAGCGAAGCCATAGCTATCCTCGGGGCGGCCTTCCATCCCGAGCGGGTGATCGTGCGCCTGTCGGACTTCAAATCCAACGAGTACGCGCACCTCATCGGCGGCGAGCGCTACGAGCCCAAGGAAGAGAACCCCATGATCGGCTTCCGGGGCGCGGCGCGTTACGTCTCCGAGGCCTTCGCCGAATGCTTCGCCCTCGAGTGCCGGGCGATCCGACGGGTGAGGGAGGAGATGGGTCTCCGGAACGTCGAGGTCATGGTGCCCTTCGTGCGCACCGTCGACGAGGCGCGGCGGGTCGTCGAGGCGCTCCGGGCGCAGGGGCTCGAGCGCGGGAAGGATGGCCTCAAGATCATCATGATGTGCGAGATCCCCTCGAACGTAATCCTCGCCGAGGAGTTCTTGAAGTACTTCGACGGATTTTCCATCGGATCGAACGACCTCACGCAACTCACCCTCGCCCTCGACCGGGACTCGGCCCTGGTGGCCTCCTCCTTCGACGAGCGAAACGACGCGGTGAAATCGCTCCTCCACCGCGCGATCGAGGTCTGCAAGAAAGAGGGGAAGTACGTCGGGATCTGCGGCCAGGGCCCTTCCGACTATCCGGATTTCGCGATGTGGCTCCTGAACGAGGGGATCGACAGCATTTCCCTCAACCCCGACACCGTGGTCGAGACCTGGATCTTTCTCGCCGGGCAGACTCAGCCGGCGGGCCAGGCGCGCAAAGCCTAGGCGTGCGCCGGCCTGCCGGGAGTAGGGGAGGCCGATTGCGCATGAAGTCGCCGTGCGGTTAGATTCCCTCCCTCGTGAGCATCGCACTCCTCTCAATCATCGCCTTCGCCGTCGCCATCCTTCTGAGCTGTTTCACGCCGATCAACGTCGGCCTCATCTCCATCGCGTTCGCGTTTCTGGTCGGCGTCCTCTTCGGGGGAATGAAGGTCACCGAGGTAGCCTCCGGCTTCCCCTCGAGCCTGTTCCTGGTGCTCGTGGGAGTGACCCTCCTCTTCGCTCAGGCGAAGGTCAACGGTACTCTCGATCAGATCGCGAAGCGCAGCGTCCGGCTCGCGCGCGGCAACCCCGGGGTCATCCCATTGGTGTTCTTCTTTCTGGCGATGACCATCGCCTCCATCGGACCCGGAAACATCGCGGCGGTTGCGATGCTCGCCCCCATCGCCATGAGCATCGCCGGAGAAGCGGGAATCAGCGCGTTCCTGATGACGGTTATGGTGGCCACGGGCGCGAACTGCGGCGCGCTTTCGCCGTTCGCCCCGACGGGCATCATCGCCAACGGGCAGCTCGCCCGCATCGGGATCACCGGTGCCGAGTGGCCGACGTTCATCAACAACTTCGTCGCCGAGGCGACCGTTGGGATCGGCGGCTATTTCGTACTCGGCGGGACGAAGCTCCTGGCCCGGGGAGGCACGTCTTCGGCCGAGGCCGACACCGAGCCATGGAACTGGCGGCAGAAGCTCACGCTCGCTCTCATCGCCTGCTGGATCCTTTCGGTGTTCTTCTTCAATGTGGACGTCGGCATGGGGGCGTTCATCGCCGCCGCCGTGCTCACGCTCTCCCGTGCCGCCGACGAAGAGCTCGCGGTCAAGTCGATTCCCTGGAACACCATAATCATGGTCGGCGGGGTCACCGTCCTGATCTCGATCCTGGAGAAGACCGGCGGCATGGATCTCTTCACCGGCCTCCTCACGCGCTTTTCGACGCCGGACACCATCACCGGCGTCATCGCCTTCGTGACCGGCGTCATCTCCGTCTATAGCAGCTCCTCGGGGGTGGTGCTTCCCGCCTTCCTCCCGACCATCCCCGGAATCATCGAGAACCTGGGAGGGGGCGACCCCATGGCCATCGCCGCGTCCATCATCGTGGGCTCGCACCTGGTGGACGTCTCTCCACTATCGACGCTCGGAGCGCTCTGCATCGCGGCGGCGCCCGTCCAGGAGAACCGCACGCAGCTATTCAACAAGCTTCTGTTATGGGGCCTCTCGATGAGCGTCGTGGGCGCGATCGTCTGCTACGTCTTCTTCGGCGTCCTCGGCCTTTGAAAACGGGGAATCAACGCAAAGACGCAAAGAAGAAAATCCAAATACAAAAGGTGGGACGTGGGGACAGGAAGGGATAAGGAGATAGAAACCCGGTCCTGATTTATCCCCTTTATCTCCTCCTTTCTCCCTGTCCCCCTTCTCCGATTCTTCTTGCGTCTTTGCGCCTTTGCCGTGAAATTCCTCCCTTGGTGGAGCTCGCTCGCTGCCCGGTTATTGGAGTACCGGGGGTCGGGCGCGCGCGGGGCCGCGGAACACCGCGTTCAGGAACATCACGTTCAAACCGTCCATGTAGGCGCGGAAGTTGGGATCGAACGCGAAGCCCACCACCAGACCCTGGCCGTGGCCCTGGACCAGGGTCAGGGGCTTGAAGGCGAGCTGCTTCCGGTTCTCTTCCCAGAGGTATCCACTCGCCACGAGCTTCGACGCCTCCTCCAGGATCGCCGGGTTCTGCCCCTTGTCCAGGGTCAACGGCGTGAAGATCGACCGCCCGTTCACGACGGCGTGGACCGTCCTTCCCATCCCTGCGTTCAACCAGTGCTCGGGGTCGAGCCTCGCGCGCACGACGACTCCCGCGACCGCGTCGGGCCGTTCTTCCGGGGGCTCGATCGCCTTGAGATAGTCCTCTTCGGTCGCGAGGATCAACGACGGCGGCTTGTCTTCCTTTTCCTCCGAAGCTTTCTCCGGCGCTGGCTGGTTCTCCCGCTTCGAGTCCAGTAAGCCGGAGCTCGTGAGATAGGAAAGCGCCTCGCCGATCCCGATGAGCGTGCCGCCCTCCCGCACCCACGCCTGGAGCTTCGTCTTGCCGTCCTCGCCGAAGGCCGAGCCGTAGTCACCCTCGGGCAGGATGAGGACGTCGAACGCGCGCAGGTCGGCGCCGGCGATGCGGCGGGAGCGGATCGGCGTCACCGGGTAGCCGTACTGGCGCTCGAGGACGAACCGGGTCGCCCCGGCGGAGCTCGTGGACGTGGGCTCGTCCCAGGCGATCGCGACTCGCGGCTTTCGCACGTGCTGGACGTTGCGGCTTCCGAAGTTCACTCCGGCATCGACCCAGCCGCTCTCCGTGGCCACGACCCGTGCCCCGGTCTCGCGAGCGAGACGCTCCAGAATCTCGTGAAGCCCGTCGGGGTTGTGAGCCACCATGAAGACCAGAGTCCCGGTGGGATAGACGGTTCCTCCCTGATGGATCTCGCGGTCGGAGCTGAGAACTCTCAGGTCTTCCCGGAGTGCCGCCGCCAGGAGGCGTCCCGCCGCCTGCGTTCCCCAGGGAACGAGGTAGGAAAGCTGCGCTTTGCCGCCCTCTACGATGCCCGGCTCGACCCGCTCCGGTCCCGCGGGAGCGAAGTCTCCCGAGGGGACGGTGTCGCAAGCGAGAGCTTCGATGTTGAAGATCTGCGGGATCGACCAGCCGGTGACGTCGTAGATCTCGTCCGGCAGCTTCTTCCGACGCCTCCGTTCCTGCTCCTGGAGAAAGTCGGCCTCGAGCGGGGTGTCGGGATCGAGGATCGTGCGAATGAGCCGTTTCGTGGGCTGGGCAAGGTCGATGACGTAGCTTCCGGGGGGAGCCTCGCGGCCTCCGCAACCGCGGATCGCCACCGGAGAGCGCGAGACCTCGATCCCGTGCTCTCCCAGGATCCCCGCGGCTTTCCGGACCGCCGTCCGGTCGCCCTCGTTCGCGAGCACGTAGGCCTTCACCTTCTCCGTCCGTCCTTCTTCGACGGCGCTCTTGCGATGCTGCCAGAAGCTTTCGAGGAGCCTGCGGCGCTCGCGCGCCACGGTCTCGGCGGTCGAGAGCGACGCCACGAAGTGGTGGCGCACGCCGTCGCGGAACAGCAGATCGGTCCCGTCGGCTCGGCGGAAGACCAGACCTCGGGCCGACGCCTGCTCGTAGGTCGTGGCGATGCTTCCGTGGAAGAGCGGCCAGCTCGCGCCGTAGCCCGGGTAGAACGCGTCGTAGACCTCGCGGGTGAAGTAGAGGAATCCGTATCGGTCGAACCACTTCGCGTTGTTGCGGCCGAAGAGCTCGAGGCTCTCCCTCTGCGCCGAGGTGATATGGGGGTTGTAAGGCACCGCCTCGGGGGCGAAGTAGTAGGTGGAGTTTCCTCCCATCTCGTGGAGATCGACGAAGACCTGGGGGAACCACTCGAGGTAGGCGGCGACGTGACCCCGGGTCTCGGGCTGGGTCAGCGTCAGCCAGTCGCGGTTGAGGTCGAAATAATAGTGATTGGTGCGGCCGCCCGGCCAGGGCTCGTCGTGCTCGGCCGCGAGCGGATGCGCTGCGGGCTCGATCCCGTAAGCGACGTCGAACTGATAGACGAACCGGTCGCGTCCATCGGGATTCTGGGTGGGAACGATGACCACCAGAGTCTCCGCGAGGATCTGATTCACCATGGGATCGTCCACGGCAGCGAGCAGGTGATAGGCGGTCAGAAGGCCGGCATCGGGCGAGGAGATCTCGTTGCCGTGGACGCCGTAGGCGAGCCAGGTGATCGCGGGCTCCGACGCGATGAGCGCGCGCGCATCGTCCTCGCTGGTGCGGCGAGGATCCGCCAGCTTTCTGCGGTTCGCCCGGATCTCGTCGAGGCGCGCCATATTGGCCTTCGAGCCGATGACGGCGTAGACGAGCTTTCTTCCTTCCCAGCTGCGGGCATACTCGAAGACCCGGATCTGATCCGGCTTCGCCGCCGCGAGCGCGTCGACGTAGGCGACGATCTCGGCGTGGGTGAGGATCTCCTCGCCCGGCGGGTGGCCGAAGACTTTCTCGAAGCTGGGAACGGCCGGATCGTATCGAGCGCCGGGCCAGAACTCGAAGCTCTCGGAAGATGCTGTCGCGGACAGGAGAAGAGAAACGAGAAGAACGAAGGGCGTCATCAGGGCCTCGCGTAAGGATAGAGTTGGCGAGGCCGATGGTACGGTGGCATCTACGGGACACGCAAGCCGGCGAGTCAGCCCGAGGCCGAGGCTCCGAGCTTGAATGCGGTCGCGGAGGCGAGACCGAGCGGAGGAGATCGAAGACGCCGAAGCTCGAAAGGAAGACGGCGAACCGGGCCCGCTAGGGACGGCAGTAAGCCTCCTCGAGAGTGTTGACGTCGCGGGGAGTGATGAGGCGCTCCGGGTCCCATCCCTCGTTACGGACTCCGAAATTGCCGCTGATCCACATCTTGTCCTCGGCGTGAGGCGAGTGGTCGACGATGCCGAGCGCGTGTCCCATCTCGTGGGCGGTGGTGCTGGCGACGTCCTGCGCCAGAAAGGCGGTGCCCTCGAAGCGGCTCCGGGTCAGCGAAACCCCGGCGCTCACCAGACGGCTTCCGGTGAACTTGATCTCGGTCGACCCGATCGCGCGATCGGGAAGCGGCTCGTGAGAGAGGGAGATCGAGATGGGAGATTCCGGCCGGTCGTAGTTGAGGCGGACGCTTCCGATCTTCCCTCGGGTGGCTTCCGACCAGAGCCCGACACCGCGGGCGATCCCTTCGAGATACGTCTGCCGGTGCTCCAGGGGGAGCGAGGAAGTATCGACGTAGACCTCGATGGGGAAGCTTTCCCACCTCTTGAGCTGGGTCGAGCTCGCGAAGCTCGGCGCCGCTCCGCAGTCCCCGAGGATCGGGGAGGTCGAGGCCAGCGCGGTGAAGTTGCTGGCGCAGCCGAACAGGCCGACGGCGATGTGGCAGACGAGACCGAACAGGTAACGGAACCGGAAGCTGGCAGCAGTCACGAGACCCTCGGGGCGGAGTTGAAAGTCGAAAGCACCGGAGCTCCGGGTCGCCGGCTCCGGAATTCGACTGAACGAAATTTTGTGCGTATTCCCAGTGTATCACCCACGGCGAAAAAAGGAAGACCCTCGACGGGGGATGGCCTTGTGCTAGGCTTCCGGGCAATGGGCCGAAGCAAGTGGATTCTCTTTCTGGCGCCGGGTTTCGTGGCCCTTCACTTGAACTACTGGATGTGGGACGAGGCCCGCCTCGTCCTGGGGCTGCCCGCGAACCTCTTCTACCACGTCGTCCTCAGCCTGGTTCTCTCCGTCGTGTTCGTCGTCCTCGTGCACCGGGCCTGGCCCCGGTATCTCGACGAGGACTGACGATCTCTCATTCGCCGTGAGCCCAGTACTCGGAGTCGTTCTCCTCTACCTCGCTGTCGTCCTCGGGATCGGCTTCGCCGCCCAGAGGGTCCTCCGCGGCACGGCCGAGGACTACTTCCTCGCGAGCCGGAGCATCGGCGCGACGGTCCTGCTGCTCTCGATCTTCGGGACCCACATGACGGCCTTCACGATTCTCGGGGCCTCGGGAGAGGCGCACCGCGGAGGCATCGCGGTCTTCGCGCTCATGGCGTCGAGCTCTGCCCTGGTCGCTCCGCTGGTCTTCTACTTCGTCGGCACCCGGCTGTGGTGGCTGGGAAAGCGCCTCGGGTTCATCACCCAGGTGCAGTTCTTCCGCGAGCGCTACCAGTCGGACCGCGTGGGGCTCGCGCTGTTCCTCGTCCTGGTGTCGCTCCTCGTGCCCTACGTCCTCATCGGAGTGAAGGGGAGCGGCGACGTTCTCTGGGCACTCACCGGAGGACCTGCGGGCGGAGTTCCGCCGTGGGTGGGGAGCCTTCTCATGTGCGGTGTGACCTTTGTCTACGTCGTCCAGGGAGGGATGCGGAGCACGGCCTGGGCGAACGCCTTCCAGACGCTGGTCTTCATGTCCGTTGGCGCGATTTCCTTCGTGGTGGTCGTCCGCGAGTACGGAGGCCTCGAGACCGCGATGAAGACGCTCGAAGCGAGCCGTCCCGAGCTCCTCACGATCGAGAAGTCCCCGCGCCAGCTCGGGCGGATGGTCTCCTATCTCCTGATCCCGCTCTCCGCCGGCGTCTTTCCTCACCTCTTCGCCAACTGGCTCTCCGCGAAGTCCGCGAGGACGTTTCGTCCGACGATCGTGCTCTACCCGATCTGCCTCGTCCTCGTCTGGGTCCCGAGCGTGGTTCTGGGAGTCGTGGGGAACATCGACTTCCCGCCTCCGCTCGAAGGTCCCATCCTGGTCCATTTGATGCTCCGCCACTCGGGAGGCCTCCTCGCGGGCCTCCTCGCCGCCGGGGTCTTCGCCGTCATCATGGGCTCGCTCGACAACCAGGCTTTCGCCGCGGGGACGCTCTTCACCCAGGACATCGTCCGGCACTACGGGTTCCACGACGGCCTCTCCGAGCGCGGGCAGGTCCTGACCGGGCGGCTCTTCGTCGCGGTGCTTCTCGGGATCGCTCTCCTGGTCTCGCTCACGACCTCGCGCACCATCTTCGATCTCGGAGTCTGGTCCCTCAGCGGGTTCGCGGCGCTCTTCCCCGTCGTCGTCGCGTCCCTCTACTGGCGGCGGAGCACGGGAGCGGGGGTCCTCGCGTCGATCGGGACCGTCGCCCTCCTGTGGGTCGCCTTTTTCGTCGATTCCCTCGGATTCCGCGGGGAGTACACCGTCGGCGAGACCGGGCTCCTCCCGGTGGCGTTCCTGTTCGCGGGCGCCGTCGTCAGCCTGGACGCGGTTTCGCTCGCGACCGCCCCTCCGCCGGGCCGCGTCCTCGACCGGTTCTTCCCGGCGCGGTAGTATCACTCGAGGAGTCGTCCATGCTCGCGGCCGCGGGAATCTCTTTTCTGATAGTGAGCGCCGCCCTGTTCGGCCTTCGGCTTCGCCGCGGGGTCTACAGCCGCTATCCCTTCGAGCAGTTCTTCCTCGTCGGTGCCGCGTTCGTTCTCGGCCTCGTGGCGGCGATCGCGAATCCGGGGCCGGTCACGCTGGCGCTCCTCGCGGTCGAGGCGGGAGCCCTCGCTCTCGTCGTCCGCTACCTGGGCATCGGGGCCCGGTTCCCTTCGGAAGAGGCGGGCATCAAGACGGGGGAGCGCTTCCCCGAGTTCGCGCTTCCCGATTCCGAAGGCGCAACGTTTCAGTCGCGTTCTCTGCTCGGAAGCTCCGCGGCCCTCTACCTCTTCTACCGAGGGCACTTCTGACTGTTCTGCTCCAGTGAGCTCGGGCAGCTCCAGAAGTTCCAGCGGCGGGTGGAAGAGCTCGGAGTCCGCGTCCTTGCGGTCAGCGTCGACCCCCCCGAGGTTTCGGCGCGGTTCCGGAAAGGGCTCGCCGCCGATTTCACGTTTCTCTCGGACACCAAAGGCGAGCTTCTTTCCCGCCTCCACCTCCTCCATCGGGGAGGTTACCGGGGGCGGGACGTCGCATATCCCGCGGCGATCCTCGTCAACAAGCAGGGGATCGTGCGCTGGGTCTACCGGCCGGAGCTCGGGCATCTGCGGATGATGCCCGAGGACCTCTTCGGCGCCATGGAGCGCCTCACGCTCGAGGAGCAGAACCGCGAGCTCCGGCGCGGCCGCGCGGTCGGGCGGGTGGTGCGTCAGGTCTTCCTGATGAAGCAGCCGGAAGACCTCGCGGTCGCCATCGAGGCTCTCCGCGACGAGCTCCGGAAGCTCGGTCTCGCGTTCTCCGTTTGCGGCGTCGCCATCGTTGACGAGAAGAACGGGAGCCTCCGCATGTTCAGCGCCCGCCACGAGCGCCTTTCGAGCATGGAGGTCACGATCTCCGGCCATCCCGAGACCGCGGAGATCCTCGAGCTCTGGACCCGCCGGGCCGTGGGAATCATCGACCTCACGGAGGAGGGGGCCGCGTTCCGCGATCGGGCGCTCGAGCATGCCTGCGAGGATTGCTTCACGAGCGATCTCGAGTATCTGCTGAACGTGCCGTTCTCCCACGGAACGGTGTTCATCGGAGGGACGAACTCGCAGCAGCCGACTCTCGACGACGTGGCGACGCTCACCGAGTTCGCCGATGCGATTTCCGTCGCCTACCAGCGGTTCGTCGATTTTCGGAGCCTCGAGAACCGCACCCGGGAGCTCCAGGAGACGCAGCTCCAGCTCATCCAGTCCGAGAAGATGGCGGCTCTCGGCCAACTCGTCGCCGGAGTGGCTCACGAGCTCAACACCCCCATGGGGGCGATCCACAGCAATACCCAGAGCTCGACGAAAGCTCTCGACCGCCTGATGGACGCGCTCGGCAACGGAGGGGACCGTCTTTCGGACCACGAGGCGACTCTCGCGAAGCTTCGCGAGATGAATGTGGTGAACGACACCGCGACCCGGCGGATGATCGAGATCGTCTCGAACCTTCGTAAGTTCGCGCGCCTCGACGAGTCGGAGTGGAAGCAGGCGGATCTGAGGGAGGGCCTCGAGGAGACCCTGGCCCTCGTCGAGCACCAGACGCGCGGGAGGATCCAGATCGTCCGTTCCTACGGAGACGTTCCTCTCGTCGGCTGCTATCCCGGCCAGTTGAATCAGGTCTTCATGAACCTCCTGGCGAATGCCATACAGGCCATCGAGGGCGAGGGCCGCATCGACGTCGAGTGCTCGCGCGAGGGCGACTCGGTGGTGGTGCGGGTGCGCGACGACGGCCACGGCATCCGCGAGGACGCGATCTCCCGCGTCTTCGATCCGGGCTACACCACCAAAGGCGTGGGCGTGGGAACGGGGCTGGGCCTGTCCATCGCGTATCGCATCGCCTCGAACCACGGAGGCTCTCTACGGGTGAAGAGCGAAGAGGGGAAAGGCTCGGAGTTCACGCTGTCCATCCCCATCGGCCTCGCCCCGCCGAAAACGCTCTCGACGACGAGCGCCTATACTCTCTCGAGCCGCTGACGTGAAGACATGATTCTCGCAATTCTTCTCGCCTTTCTCGCCGCCGAGGAGCCGTACTTCTCGACTTTCTCCATCGCCGCCTTCGATCCGGCGACGGGGGAGACCGGGGTGGCCGTGACCACCCGCAATCCCTGCGTCGGCAATGCCGTCCCCTGGGTGCGCGCGGGCACCGGCGCGGTCGCCACCCAGGCCAGCACCCGCGCGGAGTACGGACCGCAGATTCTCGACGGGATCGCCTCCGGCTTGACAGCGCAGGAGGCCCTCGAGCGGGCGCTCGCCGCAGACGACAGAGCGGCGCACCGTCAGGTCGGAGTCATCGGCCCGGGCGCGGGAAGCGCCCAGCATACCGGCTCCGAGACCAGGCCCTGGTCGGGGCACCGCTCCGGCGCTCACTACGTGACGCAAGGGAACCTTCTCGCAGGCGCCGAAGTGCTCGATGCCGTCGCCCGTACTTTCGAAGCCTCCGAGGGAAGCGGGCGCCATCTCGCCGATCGGTTGATCGCCGCTCTCGAGGCGGGAAACGCCGCGGGAGGCGATACCCGCAAGGGCCGCTCGCAGTCGGCGGCGGTCGTGGTGGCCGACCCGCGCGAAGGCCGTGCGCAGCGGCCGGACGGAGTCTCGACCCACGTGAACGTCTGCGAGCACCCCGAGCCCGTCGCCGAGCTCCGGCGCGTCTACGACGCGGTGAGCCAGCGCCTCGGGTTTCGGACGCTGCAGCAGTTCTCGGGTAAGGACGTTCTTCAGCTCGAGATCCTTCTCGAAGCTCTCGGCTATCTCACGCGCGCCGAGTCCAGGGAGGAGGACGAAACCGCGGTCTACACCCCGGAGCTCGCGAAGGCGGTCGACCTGTTCCGTAAGGCGGAGGGCCTGTCGACTCCCGAGTCGGGCTCTCCCTCGGGTCTCGTCGATCGCGACACCGTGGATCGTCTCTGGGAGCGTCTCGAGGCATCCGGCAAAGCCGCCTCGGTCCGCGAGCGCATTCGCGAGTTGACCGCCGTCACCCGCTGACGATCACTTCTTCTTCCGACGACGGGCGGCAAGGCTCCGGGGCGTGAAGCGGTATCTCGGCATCGAGAGCGTCCCGTTCTTCCCGAAGCGTATGCCTTCGGATTCCAGAATGCGGCGCTGGAGATCGGGCGGCTGGTGGAGGTGCTCCGTCGAGATCCCTCCCGCGGCATTCACCACCCGCTGCCAGGGGACGTCGCCGGGACACTGGTTCATGGCCCATCCGACCGCGCGGGCCGAGAGCGGTCGGCTCAAGAGCTCCGCGATCTGGCCGTAGCTCATGACGCGCCCGCGCGGAATCCGACGCACGATCCGGTAGACCTCTTCCCAGGCGCTCGCCGGCATCAACGTTTCCTCATGAAGGGAAGGGGCGCGAGCGCCAGGACGGCGCCGGTCAGGCTCAAAGCGGCGTAGCCGACCTCGGCCAGGAGAACGCCCGAAAGCACTCCGGCAATCGCGGCGCTTCCCCAGACGTAGGCGTCCGCCGTCCCCTGGAGCCGCACGCGGTCTTCGCGCTTCGTGCTCTCCGTCAGGAGGGCGCTCGCGGCGACGAAGCCGAAGCTCCACCCGAGCCCGAGGAGGAGAAGTGCTACGGAGTGGGACCAGGAACCGGGCGCCGCGACCGCGGCCA
>Ga0105095_10000522_pt1 | contig 18709 bp, 20 predicted proteins | sample PPLLak2March2015_2_FD_79180 | JGI IMG/M metagenome (GOLD analysis project Ga0105095, IMG submission 79180) | Freshwater sediment microbial communities from Prairie Pothole Lake near Jamestown, North Dakota, USA - PPLs Lake P8 Core (3) Depth... | ecosystem: Environmental > Aquatic > Freshwater >...
CACAGCACTTTTATTGATGAATCATTATCCAAAATAAAGTTTGAGGAAGATGAAAGAATGGAAAAAGGCGGATGTGTGGTTGAAACTGAAATAGGCAATGTTGACGCAAGAATTTCTTCGCAGCTTAATGAATTAAAAAAATATTTTGAACCTGCATGAAAAGCATGATTATTTGTTTGATTGATTGTATGGATGTATGGTTATATGATGAATTTAATTTTCATATATCCAGGAATCCATTCACTCATACTTTAAACTCTCTGACAACCGAATACATTCAACCTTCCACTCATTCTTTACTGATTTTATAATATGTTCGTATCAACCGGCTATATTGACAGGTGCAAAAGAATTATTAGCGAAGCCGATATAATAAAAGTTAACGGCAAAGTGTCTGATGTTGTGGGATTGGTTATAGTTTCAACCGGACCCAACGTTTCCCTGGGAGAAATTTGTACCATAATAGATATAAATGGAAATGAAGTCTGCAAATCGGAGGTTGTTGGTTTTAAAGATGGAAGAGTTCTTTCAGTTGCCCTGGGTGAAGTTCATAATATCTCCCCGGCCTGTGAAATAATTGCTTCAGGGAAAAGCTTTTCAATTCCAGTGGGCAAAGAATTACTTGGAAGGGTAATAGATGGATTGGGAAACCCGATTGACGGAAAAGGAGAATTGAAATGTTCAATGAGCATGAAAATACACCGCGATCCTCCCAACCCCTTAAAGAGAAGAAGAATTACTTCTTATCTTCAAACAGGTGTAAGAGCAATTGATGGACTTTTAACTGTAGGAAAAGGACAGAGGCTTGGAATATTTGCCGGCAGTGGTGTTGGAAAAAGTGTAACACTTGGTATGATTGCGCGCAATACTAACGCAGATGTTAATGTTATTTCACTAATTGGAGAGCGAGGAAGAGAAGTTAGAGAATTCATTGAAAAAGATCTTGGTGAGGAAGGTTTAAAAAGATCTGTTGTTGTGGTTGCAACAAGCGATAAATCTGCGTTAATAAGAATGAAAGGTGCATTCATAGGAACGACCATTGCTGAGTATTTCCGCGACCAGGGGATGGATGTTGTATTAATGATGGATTCTATAACAAGGTTTGCAATGGCTCAGCGGGAAATTGGTTTAACAATTGGAGAGCCTCCTACTTCAAAAGGATATACTCCATCTGTTTTTGCAATTCTGCCAAAGCTGTTGGAAAGAACCGGTACTACGGATATTGGTTCAATAACAGGTTTTTATAGTGTACTTGTTGATGGCGATGATATGAATGAACCTATTGCTGATGCTGTAAGATCAATTCTGGATGGACACGTAGTGCTTTCTAGAAAGCTTGCAAATAAAGGACAATATCCTGCTGTTGATCCTCTGCAAAGTATTAGTCGTGTAATGCCCGATATTGTTTCATCAGAGCATAGAATAAGAGCAATGGTCTTTAGTGAAATACTTGCAACTTATAATGAAGCAGAAGACTTGATCAACATCGGTGCTTATGTTAAAGGAAGTAATCCGCAGATTGATCATGCTCTTTCCAAGATAGGACAGCTAAGATTGTTTTTAAAACAGGATATGCTGGAAAAGACTTTGTATGAAGAAACAATTGCACGGTTAAATGAAATTATTGAACAACCATTAGTATAAATGTATGGGAAAATTCGTTTACAGATTTGATTCAATAAAAAAAGCTAAAGAGATGCTCGAAAAGAAAGCTCAAAAGGAGTTGGCTGTTATTGACAGAGAGATTGAAAAGTGCGAAGAAGAATTTGACAGATTGACTCTTGATGAAAAAAACAGTTCAAAAAATCTTTCCCTGAGTAAGAAAATTGCTGAACTAAAAAAGATCGAAGATTATAGAAATTCAATTAAAAAAAAGATCGAATTGACAAGGAATAGAATTAAGCTTCTCGAAATGCAAAAAGAAAATAAGCTGAATGAATTAATCGCAAAAAGTAAAGAAAATAAAATTTTTGAAACTCTGGAAGAAATTCACCTTGATGAATTTATTAATCAGGAAAATCATAAAGAAGAAAAAATAATTAATGAAATAGCTGTGCAAAAATTTATTAAGGGAAAAGATTAATGAAGATTATAAATATTCTCATTTTTGTCGGCGCATTTATTTTAGTTACAGCCGGATTGATATTTCTGAACTCGGCTTATACAAATATTTTCCGGTTTGATTTTTCTGTACAGGAAAATACAATTGTTAAGGATTCAACAAAATCAGATAAGAACAAAAAAGATAATGTAATTCCGCCGGCAGCCGATATTTTTATTTCTGATACAATAAAAAGCTCAGATACTTTAACTGCTCAAGTCAATCCACTTGTAGACTCAGTAAAAACTCCTGTCATTCAAAAAACGACTCAGCAAATTCCTGAAACAACTAAACAAATTTCAGAGGTAAAAGAAGAGAAATTGCCTGAGGAAAAACTTCCTGAAATTAAAATCAATAAAGAAACCGACAGCACTTATATAAAATGGGTTAAAGATACAGCAAAAATGTTTGAATCTATGGAACCGAAAAAAGCTGCAAAAATTATTGCTAATTATTCTGATGATACGGCACGTGACATTATGTATAAAATGAAGAAAAAGAAAGCTGCTGAAATTCTTGCTGAATTAGACCCTGTTGCAGCAAACAGGATTACAAGATATTGGGAGAAATTCTAAGGATTAATATTAAACTAATTAATTCTTCATCCGATAATAATATGGAATGCGCATATTTATAAATAAAATATATAATCCAGATGCAGTTTAATCCACTTTTTTTCCCTCAGCCAAATTCTTTGGAAGAAAAGGGCGAAGTCAAATCGTTTAAATTAAGCGGCAGCACTTATTTGTTTGCCGATATTCTGAAAGTTTATACTGAGAAAGAGAACAACTTAATTGAAACAGAACCATCAGGTGAATCAAAGCTTTTGGGTAATAGTTTTTCACAAGATCCTGTGAATAATTTAACTTCAGATTCCAATGGAAAGTCACAATCCTCCAAAACTACAAAACCAACTTCTATTAATGAAAATCATTCACTCCCGTTAAACCTGCAATCAATTTATGAAATGATAGAGAACTTAAGCTATCCTTTAACTAAGAAAGAGATTTTTAAATCTCCGGATAATTCCAAAACCACCGAAGGGAAAAATTATTTATCAGGCGTTGAGTTAGAAGAGATTATTAAAAAAATTGCCTATTTAACAGGAACAATAAATTACAATCAGTTTTTTAGTACAGATGAAAATTTTATAAGTGTAAAAGATAACAAAGATGGGGAAGTTCAATTATCAACCAAAGAAATATTAGATATCTTAAATGCTAACGTAACAACAAAGATAAGAATAGAAAACAATGAAGAAACTTTGAAAATTGAGCTGACTAAAAGAGAACTGCAAAATTCAAATTATAATTCTGATTTTATTCTCTTTAATGAAGATACAGAGTCAGTTCCGAATATTGAAAGTACATACTTAAAAACGGATACTCCGAATAAAATTGATGATAACAAAAATTATTCAGCTGAGACCAATCTCTCATCTTTTCCTTCTAAAAATATAAATGAAAAGTTTATTCCTGATAACTCATTCCCGGAATCTTCTGCACAGGAAATATCTGATAAAGGAATTAATTCATTTAAACAGGTTTATGAAGTAAATAATTCTTTGCTTTCTTCAGAAAAGGATATTCAGAACCATGTTTATGAAGTTAAGTTGGAGTTAGTTAATAATAGTTTTGAAAATGAAGAAACAAGTAATGGAAATGAAATCTTACTGAAAATAATCACACCAAAAGATATTAAAACCTCACTCCCTGAAAATAAATTTAATGAACATCAGTTTTTTAATAATATAAAAAGCAGAGAAGATAGAACAGATTTAAGCAAAACATTTTTGCCTTCAGATAAAGAGAAGGTTAGTAAGGAAAAAGAACTATTTAATTTTGTTGAGAGGGTTATAAATAAGAAAGTTGATAATTTAGAAATCACTTCTGAGAAAGGACCTGTTCTACAGAATAACAAAAAAATTATTGATGTGGTTTTCAAACAGGTAAATAATTCTGAGGCAGAATATATTCATAAAAGTACTCCTCCACTTGCAGATGAACCGGAAAAAGAATTAAGTACTAAGAAACAGATTTTCTCTCCCAAAGTGATTCTTCCGGAAAAGAATGAAATAGCAGAAAAGGTTATGGTTAATTCCAAACCTGTTAAACCAAATTTGAATAAAGAACCTGAACCTGAGAAAAATGATAATGAGTTAATTGTAAAAACTGAAAAACAGCAGGTTCAGAAATTATCCTTAAAAAATTCAACACCGGATTTTTCTCAAAGAGATAGTTATCCAAAAAATGAATCACAAAATCAGCAGGATAGTTTTTTAACTCCTTCTTTTGAGAAGATCACCGAGAGCAAAATTATTTCCGTAAATAACTCACTCGGAAAAATTGAAGAGAGTATAAAAACAATATCAGTCTCAGAAATTATAGAAGAGGTTTCAAAGCTTGCAGAAAGTGATAAGGAAAAAAGTATTGTATTAAAGCTCTTTCCGGAAAACCTGGGAAAAGTTAAAGTATCTCTTAACATATCTGAACATATTGTTCATGCAAATTTTGAAGTAGAAAATGAATCTGTCAGAAATTTGATTCAGAATAATTCTTTAAACTTAAAAAATTCTTTAATGCAGCAGGGCCTTCAGTTAAACTCTATGAACATTTCACTTGCAAATTATGAACAAAAAACCTCCAAATCTTTTTCCCCAAAGAGGAAGACAGGTTATGAAAAACCAGTAAGTAAAATTGATGAAAAGGAAAATCAGAGAATATCTAAAAGCCTTGGCTACAATACTTATGAATACCTTATTTAGAAAGGAAGCAAATGGAAATATATGATGTAACATCAAACTTTGTTAATGGAGAGCCTAAAGGGAAAAGCACCCTTGGTAAAGATGATTTTTTAAAGCTTATGATTACCCAGCTAAGATACCAGGATCCTTTAAGCCCTTTGGAAGGGACAGAATTTGCTTCGCAGCTTGCTCAGTTCAGCTCGCTTGAACAGTTGACAAATCTGAATGATTCCGTAAATGCAAGTATTGAATCGAATTTTTATTTAACACAATCGATCAATAATACTTTAGTAGCAACTTTAATTGGTAAAGATGTTAAAATTGCAGGTAATTCAATTGTAAATAAAGGGCAGGAAAATATACAAATTGGCTACAATCTTCCTTCCAATGCTTTTTCAGCAACAATTAAAATTTTTAATGAAGCCGGCGTACTTGTAAAAACGATTGAAAATGTTCCAACAAACTCAGGAGAGCATAAACAAAATTGGGATTTCACCGATAATGATGGTAACCGGCTGCCGGAAGGTAAGTACCGGTTTGAAGTTGAAGCATTAAATAATGACGGAGAAAGTATTCAGGCTGATACTTTTATGTATGGAACAATAGGCGGAATAAGATATACTGATACAGGAACGATGTTACTTGTAAATGATACTGAATACTTTCTCTCCGATATCTTAGAAATAATTAATAATACCGGAGGAGGTAATGGCTGAAATAAATGGTATAAGGGTTCCTTTTATACCAATTGAACCCGGTGGTGAGTTAAGCGGAAAAAAGATAGAGGATTCAACCGGTAAGTTCAGTTCTGTATTCCGTGAAGAACTTGATAAGATAAAATTTTCCAATCATGCTCTTAAAAGACTTGAATCAAGAAATATCAAGCTTTCAGATTCAAATATCAGCAAGATCCAAAATGCTGTTCAAAAAGCTGAATTAAAAGGAGCAAAAGATTCTTTAATAATGCTTGATGAAACTGCTTATGTAGTAAATATTCCAAACAAAACTGTTGTAACGGCAATAGAGCTTAATGAAACAAGCGAAAACATTTTTACAAACATAGACAGTGTAGTTTTTACTTAATATAATTAAACAATAGACCTGCCGAATGGCAGGCAGGGCGGGACCTTTTGAGGACGCTCTGATTCAACCGACTGACTGACGTTGAATTAATTTCAAAAAAATAAATAATCCTTAGGAGGTTATAAAAATGGCACTTCTTAATTCTCTCTTCGCAGGCGTTTCCGGTTTACGAAATCATCAATCAATGATGGACGTTATAGGGAACAACATCGCAAATGTTAATACAATTGGTTTTAAAGGATCAAGAGTAACATTCAGTGATACTTTCAATCAATTTGTAAAATCAGGTACAAATCCTACAGATTTTACCGGAGGCACAAATACTTTCCAGATAGGTTTAGGAATGAAAATAAATTCTATTGACCGTAACTGGAACCAGGGAACTTTTGAAAGAACAGGAATAGTTACTGATCTTGCTATACAGGGACCAGGTCTCTTTGTTCTTAAAAGTGATGGTGAAAATTACTATTCAAGAGCCGGAGCTTTCATTTTTGATGCAGATGGTAAGTTAGTAAGTTCTCAGAACGGAGCCATCGTACAAGGTAAAGTTGCTAACGAGGAAGGTATATTGCCTCTGGGAAATAATCTTGAAGATATTATCATAGATAAAAACTTAAAACTGCCTGCAGTTGCAACTAACCTTATTAAATGGGGTGGAAATCTTAAGAGTAACTCAGAGCTTACAAAATCTGAAAATGTTGTTCAACATGGTAATATAAGCTCTTCTTTACCAGGGCCTTTCGAGACCGAAACAACTGTCTATAACGAATACGGTGATCCTTATACAATCAAAATGACTTATACAAAAACTGTCAATCCTGATGAGTATGATCTATCCTGGGATATACTTGACTCTGACGGTAATTCTGTTGGAACAGGAACAATGTCTCCTATACAGTTTGAAGATGACGGAAGCGGCAATTATGTTATGAATGCAGCTTCAAAAGCCTTATTTGACGGGACAAATAACAGGATAAATATTCCAGCAAGCAATTTAGATTTTGTTTTTGACTCAACTGAAGTAACACAGAATTCCTCCTCGAATACATTAAGCATTTCAGCAGATGGCAACAGGCTGCCGAATATGGTCAGCAGTTCTGTTACTGTTTATGATTCTCTTGGTACATCTCACCAGGTAACTGTAAAGTTCACAAAAATTGCTGATAACCAATGGACATGGACTGCATCCGTTCCCGGAACAAGTACATTTGACGGTCAACCAGTTTCAACTAATGGTACTTTAACTTTTAATGCTGACGGAACTTTAGATCCCGGAAATATCTCTCCAAATAATCCACAGATAAATTTTGTACCGGCCGGTGGTGCAAATCCTTTAGTTGTTGCTCTTGATTTCGGCAGCGGTTTCGCCGGAATTACTCAGACCTCTGCAAGCTCTGTAATTTCAGCTTTGAGTCAGAATGGTTCTTCTTCTGCAACATTATCCAACATAAATATTGATCAGTATGGAAATATTGAAGGAATTTTTTCCAATGGTAATTCCCGTACACTGGCTCAGGTAATGGTTACAACTTTTGCAAACCTTAATGGACTGATTGGTATTGGCGATAATCTCTTTTCAGCTTTTGCAAACTCAGGCGATGCGAGAGTAGGAAGTCTTGGTGAAGAAACTGGAACAACTGTTCAAGCAGGTGTTCTCGAGCAATCAAACGTAGATTTATCAGAAGAATTTACAAAGATGATTGTTTCTCAAAGAGGTTTCCAGGCTAATGCAAGAGTTATTACGACTGCAGATACTTTACTTCAGGAAATTACAAATCTTATAAGATAGTCCCTCCAAAACACCTCGCTTAAAGAAAGGAGTATCATTTAAATTGATGCTCCTTTTTTAATTACAACCAACTGTATAATAGTAACCATTATTTCAATTAAGACTTTTTACATTTTTTAATCTTTACAACAGAAACCCGATGGCATATCTATTGAATTAACACAATTCCTATGGAAACAGAAAAAGAAAAAGAAAAAGAAAATAAAGAGGTAGTTGAAAATAAAGAGACTGAAATTCCTAAGAAGAAGTCTTTTTCAATTAATCCTAAAATTTTTATTATCGGTTTGCCTCTTTTTATTGTGCAGCTTGTTGCAGTTTATTTTATAACGGCCAATATACTTTTAAGTAAAGTTCATGGAAGCAGCACAAATGTTACAGAGCAGACGAACGCAGAAAAAAAAGAAAATAAGAAAGAACAGCAGGTTGAACTAGGAAAATTTATTTTCTCAATTGAAGATATAATTGTAAACCCTGCCGGTACAGAAGGGAAGAGGCTGCTTCTGGCTTCTATCGGGCTTGATATAACAAGCGAAGAAGAGCAGCAGATTCTGAAAAGCAAAGAAATTCTTATAAAAGATGTAATTATTTCTTCTCTTTCAAGTAAAAGCATGGAACAACTTTCCAATAATGCTTATAAGGATACTTTAAAAAATGAAATTGCTTCAAGGTTAACAAATTCAATTCCCAATATAAAATTAAACAGTGTTTATTTAAGCAAGTTTATCATTCAGTAGCATATGGCAGAAGTACTTTCACAGCAGGAAATTGATCAGCTGTCAAATAAGGCAAAGAGTGGGCAAGAGCAAATAACTACAGGCTCACCGGAAAATGAAGCTGTCCCTTTTGACTTCAGGCTTCCAAACAGGATTTCCAAAAACCAGTTAAGAACTATAAGAAATATTCATGAAATCTCTGCCGAAAGTTTCAGCTCTTTTTTAGTATCCAAGCTGCAAGCAATGGTCAATATAAATGTAGCGAGTGTGGATCAGATTTATTATTCTGAATATATTCTTTCCGTTCCAAACCCTGCTTGTCTTTTTACATTCCGTATAAAAAATTTAGATGTAAAGGGAATCCTTGAGCTTAATACGGATTTAGCTTTAACACTTGTTGACAGGCTTTTAGGAGGAAATGGAACCGGCACAAAGCAAACAAAAATAGTTACACCTATTGAACAAAAAGTTCTGGGTGTAATTGTTGAAAGAATTATGCTCGATCTTAAAAAGGGATGGCAGGTAATAGGTAATTTTGAATTTGAAGTTGAGAGGTTTGAATCTGATATTGATTTTTCGCAAATAACTTCTCATAGTGAATCTGTACTTCTCGTTTCATTTGAAATAATGATCGGTGAGCAGTCATATATGATGAATGTCTGTTTTGCAACTGATTCATTTGATGTAATCCTTTCAAAGCTGGCTTCTCAAAAACTTTCTTCTATAAGGCCGGTAAAGTATGAAGGCACAACTTCACAGGAAATTATTACAAATAATTTATATAAAACCTTTCTCCCGGTTAATGTGGAATTTGGCAGAGCTAAAATTACTGTTAAAGAATTAATGGAACTGGAAAAGGGAGACATAGTTAAATTAGAAAATAAAATAAGTGATGAGCATTTAGTTAAAATAAGCGATAAGACATTCTTTTGCGGCAGAGCTGGTATATTAAATAAACATAAAGCAATAAAAATTACAAGAAAAATAACGGAAGAAAATAACTACAGGTAAATACTTATGGCAGAAAATTTAGAGCAAGAAAATATTAACGAAGTAAACGAAGAACAGATTTTTTCAAATCCAGGCGGTAACAAGAATGATGACAAGAAAGTCCCGGCAGGTCTTGCTGTATTTGATGAATTTGAAGAAGCTGATGTTCGCAATACAAACAATTCAGAGAAACTGGAATTCTTAAAAGATCTCCAGTTAAATGTTTATATAGAACTCGGCAGAACGCACATGCAAATAAAAGATATTCTTGAACTGGAAAGAGGCTATGTGATTGAACTTGATAAGTTAGCTAGTGAACCGGTTGATATATACGTTAACAACAAGAAGATTGCTGAAGGTGAAGTTGTTGTTATAGATAAGCATTTCGGTATTCGTATCACAAATCTTAATGAAGTTTCAAACCGTTTAAAAGGATTGTATTAATGTCTTTATTCGAAATTCTAAAAGCATTTCTTCCTCTGTTTCTTATTGTGGGTTTGTTATATCTGCTGATGAGATATATTAAAAAGTCCGGGTTTTCATTTAAACCAAAGACATCAAAGCTTTTTAATATGAAAGTTATAAACACTCAAATGATAATGCCAAAAAAATTTATCTCTGTAGTAAAAGTAAATGATACATTTTTAGTTTTGGGAATAAGTGATCATTCTGTAAATCTCTTAAAAGAATTTGAAAGCATAGAAGAGAATGAAGAAACGACTATCGAGTCTTCAAACGGAAGCAGCTTTCTGGATCACTTTAAAAAGAATTTGGGAATTAGATGAAAAGAATAATTTTTATTTTAATATTTTTTACAATTCTATTTTGTGTTGATTCATCTTTTGCCCAGCAGTCACCAACAATCCCTCTTCCTAAAATAGGAATTGATATCGGGACATCGGATAAACCACAGGATGTTTCTGTTACTCTACAGATTTTGCTTTTGATGACGATACTTTCTCTGGCACCTTCAATACTGATAATGACAACTTCTTACTTAAGGATAATAATTGTATTTCATTTTTTAAAAAGTGCATTGGGAACACAAACAATGCCTCCAAGCCAGCTTCTTGCGGGGCTTGCTTTGTTCATTACATTTTTTGTAATGGCTCCCACGTGGAATAAAGTAAATGACCAGGCATTAAAACCATTAATGGATGGAAATATTAAGCTTGAGGAAGCATACGATAAGGGAATTGAACCCATAAGAGAATTTATGTTCAGGAATGTAAGGGATGAAGACCTTGAACTTTTTATCGATCTTGCAAATCTTAATCGACCCACTAACAGGAATGAACTGCCAACTTATATAGTTATCCCGGCTTTTGCATTGAGTGAATTAAGAGCGGGATTTATAATCGGGTTTTTCCTTTTTATTCCTTTCCTGATAATTGACATGATTGTATCGAGTATTTTGATGTCTATGGGAATGATGATGCTTCCGCCTATGCTCATTTCACTTCCTTTCAAAATTTTGTTATTCGTTCTTATTGATGGATGGAATTTAATTGTTGGTTCAATAGTAAGGAGCTTTGGATAATGACGGAGGAAATAGTAGTTGAAGTTCTTAAAGACGCATTCTTCACAACATTTATAATTATCCTGCCGATACTCGGTGTTTCTTTAGTTGTAGGAATAATCATTTCAATTTTTCAGGCTGCAACCTCAATTCAGGAAATGACTTTAACGTTTGTCCCCAAGATTTTAATTACGGCAATTGCAATAATATTTATGCTTCCATGGATGATGGATAAAATAATTTCTTTTACGCTCAAAATTTTTGCAATGTTTGGCACAGTAATTAAATGACGAATATCCTTGTAACAGACTTTGTAATAGTTCTTTTAATATTTCTCAGGATCATATCCGCATTTACAGCAGCACCGGTTTTCGGACACAGGGCCTTACCGGTAATAGTTAAAATCTCTTTAGCCTTTGTTATTGCATATATAATTTTTCTTGTTAGAGATAATTCATCAACTAAAGTTGAATTCAGTCTGTGGTGGTTAACAGTTAACTCTTTAAAAGAAATTATTACAGGTTTGATTATAGGTTTCTCAATTAATTTGGTTTTTTATGGGCTTACCTTTGCAGGCAGCATTATTGGCTTTGATATGGGATTAAGTATGGCGCAGGTCTTTAACCCTATAGATGAATCTGATTCAAATATTGTTGGAGAAGTTATTTACTTAGCTGCGTTATTAATTTTCTTTCTTATCAACGGGCATCATTATTTAATAAGAGCGCTTGAGTTTTCATTTACAGTAATACCTTTGGGCAAGTTTACAATCAATCAGCCTGTTTTTGATTTGATAGTTAAATACTCTGCAAGCGTTTTTGTAATTGCGGTTAAAATTGCCGCACCAATTCTTATATCTTTTTTTCTTGTTCATATTGCAGAAGGAATTATTGCACGTGCCATTCCACAGATGCAGATCTTTTTTGTAACTCAGCCGCTTAAGATTGGTTTAGGATTATTGCTTCTTGCTGCAGTTGCTCCTTTGCTTGTTTATGTTATAAAAGATCTTCTTAAATCTTTTGAAGATAACCTGTTTGCTCTAATAAAAACTATGGGAGCCTGATATGCCCGAGATTGAAGGACAGGAAAAATCCGAACAACCTACGCAAAAAAAATTAACTGAAGGCAGGGAAAAAGGTCAGGTTGCCAAAAGTATGGAAATTAATTCCCTTGCTATTTTTACTTCAGGATTAATGATACTTTACTTCAGCCAGGCAGCTTTGGGTGAAAACATTTCTCAATTTGCAAAGAAAATTTTCAGCACACTCGATGTGTTAGAACTTAATATGGATACATTCCAGATATACATCAAAGATTATCTTTTAGAATTGGGAATTAATTTGTTACCAATCTTCGGAGGATTATTTTTTATAGCATTAGCTGCAGGGTTTTCTCAGGTTGGTTTTACTCTTAGCCCAAAAGCTTTAAAGCCAAACTTTGCAAAATTTAATCCGCTTAAAGGAGTTAAAAAGCTCTTCTTTTCATCCCGTTCGTTTGCAGAGCTTTTAAAATCATTATTAAAGCTAATTGTAATAAGCAGCGTAGCTTATTTTGTAATTAGTGATCTTATTATTCAGTCAACTGCATTGGCTGAGATCAGTGTTGATGAGATTACAAAATTTATGATTAACTCAGCTTTTGCTCTAACCTGGAAAATTGCAATAGTCTATTCCATCATCGCAGTTCTTGATTTCATTTTTCAAAAGTATTCCTTCAAAAAAGAGATGATGATGACAAAACAGGAAGTTAAAGAGGAGACAAAGCAGAGTGAAGGAGATCCTTTAATAAAATCGCGCATCAGGAGAATCCAATATATGATGTCTAAGAACAGGATGATGCATGATGTTCCCAAAGCTGATGTTGTAATAACAAACCCTACGCATTATGCCATTGCTTTGAAATACGATATAATGAAAGATTCTGCTCCTAAAGTTCTCGCAAAAGGTGCAGATGAAGTTGCAGGAAAAATTAAAGAGCTGGCTTTAAAGCATAATATACCTTTACATGAAGATAAAGAGCTTGCAAGAGCATTATATAAGTTTTGTAACGTGGGTGAACATATACCGGAAAAACTTTTTAAAGCGGTAGCACAGGTACTCGCATACATCTACCAGCTTAAGAACAGCACCAGGAGAAAGACGATCGTATAATGAAAGGCTTGGGAAGAAATACAGATATCATCTTAGCATTTGCCTTAATTTTTATGTTAGGCTTAATGCTGATTCCTTTGCCGCCGGTAATGCTGGATTTTTTTCTCGCTTTAAATATAAGTCTTGCAATATTAATTCTTATCGTTTCACTTTACATTCAGTCACCGCTTGATATTTCAATCTTCCCTGGTTTGCTGCTTGTTTTAACTTTATTCAGACTTGCCCTTAATATAAGCTCAACAAGATTAATTTTGCTTGAAGGCAATGCCGGAAAAATTATTGAAAGCTTCGGGACGTTTGTTGTAGGAGGTAATTTTGTAGTTGGGTTCATCATCTTTGTAATCCTTGTGATAATCCAGTTCATAGTTATTATTAAAGGATCCGGAAGAATATCCGAAGTTGCGGCCCGTTTTACACTTGATGCAATGCCGGGAAAACAGATGGCAATTGATGCTGATTTAAATACTGGATTGATAAATGAAACTGATGCCAGGTCAAGAAGAGAAAAAATAAGCCGTGAAGCAGAATTTTACGGTGCGATGGACGGTGCCAGCAAATTTGTAAAAGGAGATGCAATTGCCGGTTTGCTCATAAACGGCATTAATATTATTGGCGGCTTTATTATTGGTGTTGCAGAAAGAGGTTTATCTTTTTCTGATGCTTTGGAAACTTACACAATCCTTACTATTGGTGACGGTCTTGTTTCACAAGTTCCTGCTTTGTTAATTGCTACAGCAGCAGGACTTGTTGTTACACGAAGTGCTGCCGGGACTGCTCTTGATATCCAGATGAAAAAACAACTCCTGGCAAACCCGAGAGTTCTCGGAATTGTAGCCGGTGCAGTTTTTCTTTTTGCTTTAGTTCCCGGGATGCCAACTGTAACCTTTCTTTTATTAAGTGTTTTTCTTGGCGTTGGTTCTTATTTCAGTAAAAAGAAAATTAAAAATGCACAAGCAGAAGTTGTTGAAGAAATTAATACCGAATTAACCGAAGATAAGGTAGAGCAATATCTCCAGGTTGATCCGATTGAAATAGAAATAGGTTATGGCTTAATAAGCCTTGTTGATGAAAAACAGGGTGGAAATCTTTTTCAAAAAATTTCATCTACAAGAAAATATATTGCACTGGAGTATGGCATACTTATTCCGCCTGTAAGAGTAAGAGATAATCTTCAGCTTAATCCAAATGAATACCTGATTAAAATCAAAGGAAATATTGTCGCTTCCTTTGAAGTTTATACAGACAGGTATCTTGCAATGAATCCTGGTCATATTAAAGAAAAATTAAGCGGTATCCCCACTGAAGATCCTGCATTCGGACTTCCTTCATACTGGATTACAAAAGAAGAAAAAGATAAAGCAGAACTTCTTGAATATACAGTTGTTGACGGCACTTCAGTTTTGTCCACGCATCTGCAGGAAACATTGAAAAGAAATTTTGATAAAGTTCTTTCAAGGCAGGCTGTAAAGCAGCTTCTGGAAAATCTGAAGAAAGAATATCCCGCTGTAATAGAAGATATTAATGCGGATGTTTTATCTCTTGGAACAATTCAGAAAGTACTGCAGAATTTGTTAAGGGAATTTATTCCTGTTAAAGATCTTGTTCAGATACTTGAAGCTTTAATAGATTATTCAAAGGTTACAAAAAATATTGATGTCTTAACTGAATATGTAAGGCATTCTATCGGGGATACAATTGCTAATCTTTACAAGGATAATAATAATATAATTAGAACTGCATCTCTTGGGCATAACCTTGAAACTTTAATTACAAAAACTCTGCAAAGCCAGAAAGAAAGCTCACCCTCATTAGGTTTACCTCCTACTCTATTAAGAGAATTAAACAAAAACATGGAGGTTGTTCTGAAAAAATTTAAATCTCTTGGTTATCATCCTGTTATAATAACTTCGGCAACAATAAGGTTATACTTTTACAGGTTGGTTAGCTCAAGCTTCCCTGATGTTGCCGTTCTTTCCTATTCAGAACTTCCATCACATATAGAAATAGAATTTATAGACAAACTGGAAATAGAAAATGCAAATTAAAAAATATCTCGCGCCAACATTAAAAGAAGCCACTCTTCAGATGAAGGAAGAATTAGGGAATGAAGCAATTATTCTCGGTTCCCGTGCAATTGAAAGCGAATTGAAAACCGGTGGAAAGAAAATGTTTGAAATTACTATCGGGTATGACCCCGATAAGGTTACCCTGCGGAAAGTTGCTGAAGAACCGGTGAAAAATTTTTCCAAAGGAAGTTTTGCAGAAGAGATTGCTTTCTTATCTGATAAAGTTTATGCAAATCAGAATAAGGAAAGAAAAAGAAAACCGGATAACCTTCAAATCGGACCTGAAGAAAAACGGACAACTAAAGAGTTCTCAATTGAAAATGATAAAAAAGAAATTATTGACACTTTAATTAACAGGGAAGTTCAGAGACAACTTATATCTGTTATAATGAACCAGCTCGAGGAGTATGAAAAATTTCTTCATCCAAGCAATATAGACAATTATGTAATCTCAGGAATTTCCTCGCTGATCCCGACAAAAAACCTTGAGCTTCAGAAAAATAATAAAACAAAAGTTGTTTCAGTTGTTGGCCCAACCGGTGTCGGTAAAACAACCTGCATAGCTAAACTGGCTATTATAGCAAAACTGCTCCATAATCTTGATGTTGGATTAATTTCTGTTGATACATACAGGCTTGGTGCAATTGACCAGCTTAGAATATTTTCCGAGGTAAGCAATATTGATATGCTGATTGCTTATGAACCTGAAGAAATGCCCGGCTTGTTAAACAGCTTTAAGAATAAAGATATAGTTTTTATTGATACAGCAGGCAGAAGCCAGAAAAGGAATGATCAACTGGTTAAAACAAAAAAATATCTTGAAGATATAAAAATTGATGAGACTTTTCTTGCACTCAGCTCAACAAGCTCGACTAAAAATTTATTTGATACTGCAGAAAAGTTTAAAGTTTTTAATTATGGTTCTTTTATCTTTACAAAAATTGATGAAGGCGTATCCTTTGGCAATATACTGAATGTTGTTACTAATTTTAACGTTCCTGTTTCTTTTTTGTCCAATGGACAGGTGATCCCCGATGATATAATTTCTGCCGACTCTGAATTTATTTCAAAGCTGATTTATACCGGGAAAATCTAAAATGATCGGTCAGGCTGAAAGATTAATTAGGCTTAAAAAGCTTGCCGGGAAAAAACAAAATTCCAGTAAGAAAAAAAATATTATAACCTTTACATCCGGTAAAGGAGGCACGGGAAAGACTTTTTTATCTTTAAGCACTGCCTATACATTAAGCTCGCTTGGCAAAAAAGTTTTGTTTATTGATTTTGATTTGAACTTTGCCAATTCAAATATCCTTTTAAATACAATTCCAAAAGTTACATTAAATGATTTTTTTAACGGAAAGAAATTATTTAAAGAAGTAATAACTGATTATAATTCAAATCTCCATTTTATTTTCGGAAAATCGGGAAGCGAACCTTTTGAATTGAACAATGAAATGATTTCCCGGTTTTACGATAATTTAATAAGCATTAAAGATAATTATGAATTTATTTTAATTGATACTTTCTCCGGCGGGCAAAAAGAATTGATAACCCTAATTTCTTTGTCAGATGTGAATGTAATTGTAGCAACACCAGAACCTACTGCTGTTATGGATGCCTATGTAATAATTAAACTCTTAAGCCGGGAAGATTATGTTGGAAATAATTTAGTTGCAGTCAATAAATCTAATGATGCAAATGAAGCAGTAAGCGCTTTTAATAATATTAAATCTGCAGCAATCCATTTCCTTGGGGAGGAGATTGAATTTCTTGGTTATGTTTGTAATGATGAAGCAGTTCTTCAATCAATAGTTAAACAGGAATTACTTGTTGAAAAATTTCCTTCCTTTAATGTAAGTAAAATGATTAATAAGCTTGCATGCTCATTATCTGATATCATTCATATGGCTAATATTCACCAAGCGAAATCTCCTGTTAATTAAAACATCACCCACTTTATTCAAAAATACCTTAACATTTAATCACTTCTATATTTCTTCCTTAATGGTATATAAATTGAATTTTCCTTTTCCAGTTATGCACAAAATAATATTACAAATTGGCTTATTGGTTTTTTTCCTTGGAGTTTTATTTTTCACAAGAATGGGACTGCCTCTCCAGGATATCCTTATTAGATCAGTTGTTTTGTCTCTGGCCATAACAATACTTATAAGTGTTATTGTAATAATGTTTCTTAGATCTGTTAAAAAAATATCAGGAATAACTAACGAATTTTCAGACAATTCCCCGACAACTTCGGGAGAGAAGTCAGGCAGGAAATGAAAATGGATAATTCAACTTTATGGTCTGAATACAAAGCCTCACCAAATACGGCACTTAAAAAAAAGATAATAATAAACTACACAAAGCTGGTTCATTATGTAATTCATCATTCAAGGTTTGCCAATAATGCTATTCTTGATGACCGCGACTACTTTCAGTTTGGGGTTGAAGGGTTAAGTGAAGCTATAGACAGGTTTGATCCCAATTACGGGACGAAGTTTGAAACTTATGCTATAAAAAGAATACGAGGAAAAATAATTGATGAGTTAAGAAAGCTTCAGAAAAAAAATTCTTTTGGACAGGGTGAAATGCTATATAGTAATGTTTCAATCGATTCTCCGCTTGATGAGGAAGATAATTTTACCTTATTGGATATTTTACCAAGCGATTATGATAATCCCGATGTTGAAATAGAAAAGAATGAAACAATAGAATTGCTTGGTGCAGCAATTAAGGAATTACCTGAAAGAGACAGAACGATTTTAGGTTTATACTATTATGAACATCTGAATTACCAGGAAATATCTCAGATTTTAAATATAACTGTATCAAGAGTATCGCAGGTACATTCAAAAATAATAAAGACATTGAAGACAAAGCTGGCATATATAAATGTATAATGATAATTATGTAGCAGGTTATCAGAAGAGTTCTTATTTAGATAATCTTCAAAGCATAAGGAATCTTCCTTCCGAACCTGTTGTAATTATGGAAGTTCAAAGATTACTCGACAACCCTATGACAAGTGCTTCCGAACTTGCTGCAACAATAAGCAAGGACCAGGGAATGGTTGCAAAAATATTAACTGCAGCCAACTCAACTCTTTATGGATTACCGAAAAAAGTTTCTACTATAGAATTTGCAATTGTAATTCTTGGTTTTGAAAATGTTAAAAATATTATCGTTGCTCTTTCAATGTTTGAGAAATTAAATAGCAAAGCAGATAAAAACTGGAACAGGAAAAAATACTGGACACATTCCTTGGCAACTGCAGCAACTTCAAAGAGGATTGCAGATGAACTCGGTTATTTAAAATCCGGTGAAGCTTTTACTGCCGGGCTGCTTCATGATTTGGGTGTTTCAATTATCCAGCGTTATTTTAATAATGAATTTCAATCCATAAATAAATTGGTTAATGAAAAACAGGTTACTTATCTTGAAGCTGAAAAAGAAATAATGAAAATCACTCACCAGGACATCGGGTATTTTCTTGGTGATAAATGGAACCTTCCTAAATCTTTAAATGAAGCTATTCTTAATCATCATAACCCC
>Ga0105095_10000526_pt1 | contig 18672 bp, 16 predicted proteins | sample PPLLak2March2015_2_FD_79180 | JGI IMG/M metagenome (GOLD analysis project Ga0105095, IMG submission 79180) | Freshwater sediment microbial communities from Prairie Pothole Lake near Jamestown, North Dakota, USA - PPLs Lake P8 Core (3) Depth... | ecosystem: Environmental > Aquatic > Freshwater >...
GCACCCACAGATTGCGGGCATCATCAGGATCAACGTCGGGCCTGTTCAATGCTTTCTGCGTCAGAATGGTGTTGACTTCATCCGGAGTCAGGACCGCGGGAAGTGTGCGGGTGCGACGGGGAACATCCAGGGTCTCCGTGGGATCATGCTTGCTGAAACCGTCGGCCATAAGGAACTTGTGAAACCCCTTGAGAGCGGAAACGCAGCGCATGACAGAACGGGCGGAAAGTCCGTCGTGGTGGAGCTGCTGAACGAAACGCGACGCGAGTTCCGGTGTGACGGCTTCCGGATCCGGAATGTTCTGCCCCTCGAGAAAACGGGAGTATTTCGAGAGATCGCGCCTGTACGAAACAACCGTGTTGGGTGCGGCATTTTTTTCAAGCGACAGGTAGTGCAGGTATTCCTCCACGTGTCCGTTCATACGGGTTCAGTGCTCTGTGGCGTGTCTGTGGACCGTGGGAGCTCTTCGGCCGCCGGAGCAGGCTTGAGCCGCGGCTTGCGTACGCGGGAGCGGAGAGGCTCGGGATACCGTACGCGCGTGTGGTAGATGCCGACCGTCACCGTGTGGAATGCAGCTTTGATTTTCGTCAGATCGCGCAACGTCAGCTGACACTCGTCCAGTTCCCCTTCGTCGAGGCGGCGTTTCACGAGTTCATCGATGGCATCGCTGAGGCGCTGCGGTGTCGGCTCTTCAATCGTGCGCACTGCGGCTTCTACCGCATCGGCCAGCATGAGGATGCCGGTCTCCTTTGTCTGCGGCTTCGGGCCGGGGTACCGGTAATCCTGCTCGTTAATCTCATCGAGCTTTGTTTCATCGTCCGAGTTCTGCGCAAGCTGGAGTGCCTTGTTGTAAAAGAAGTCGATCCGGGTCGTTCCGTGATGCATGGGGATGAAGTCGATGACTTCTTCGGGCAGGCCGTACTCGCGCCCCAGCGCGATGCCGTCTTTGACGTGAGCCGTGATGATCAGGGAACTCATGCGGGGGGCAAGCTTGTCGTGTTTGCTTCGTGAACCCCGTTGATTCTCGACAAAATACGTGGGTTTCACGACCTTGCCGACATCGTGAAAGTATGCTCCGGCACGCACAAGGATCTCGTTGGCGCCGATAGCACTCGCCGCAGCTTCCCCGAGGATCGCTATGGTTGTGCTGTGGTGGTACGTGCCGGGGGCTTTCTCCGCCAGCAGGCGCAACAACGGATGGTTGAAGTGCGCCAGCTCCATCAACGTGAGATCCGTGGTGACCCGGAACGTGCGTTCCAGGAAGATCAATAATCCGTATGTCAGCACAGGGGATACGACGGCATTCACCAGCGCGAACAGCAATTGCTCCAGAATCACCTGCACCGTTTCATAGCGTTCGAGGCCCAATGCAACGATCGTCAGCGCATAGCCCGTGAAGATGAAGCCGAGTGACCGGAAGAGTTGCGTGCGGTTTTTCATGTCCCGCACAGAGTACACCGACAGGACACCGGCGACGAGCGACGCGAGTGCGACCGAGTAATCGTTGCCGCGGATTCCCGCGACGATGAACGCAATGATGACCGTGCCGTAAAATCCCACGCGGGAATCGAAAATGATCGTCAGCAGCATGGACGCCGCAGGAACGACGATCAGGTATTCAATAGGCGACGTGACATCCAGCTCGCGCGAGAGATACGCAAAGGCACCCTCGAGGACGAACAAGAGCGCGATAAGCGCCAGCCGCCGGTTGTTGCTGAAAATCCTCTTCCGGAACAAATACAGGTAGATACCATAAAGAACAATCACCAGGGCGACATGCAGTGTGATGCCGAGGATCTGCAGAAAAGTATCGGAGGCCGGGCCACGCTCGGCCTTCGCCCGGCGGAGCGATTCGAGTTTCAACCGGATATCCGGCGTGATCCGTTCGTGTTTGCTGACTATGCGCTCATTTTCCTGGACAAAACCGACGGTGCGCGGGACTGCATCGACGGCAGTGGCCAGCGCCTGCGCCGTGGCTTCTTCACTGTATTTGATGTTCGGCGCAAGGTGGATCACGCCAATCTTGTATGCCAGCGCCATCGTATCGTTATCGGTGCGATAGAGCTGGAGGAGCCGTGATTCAAGCGCGGCAACGGCGTCCGCGCGATCAAACAGCCGCGAGAGCGGCGTCAGCTCCTCGATCTTCCCGTCACGCAGCGCAACATCGGCATGCGGAACAGTCCCTTTGCTCCTGTCGAGTACCCCGGTCTCGTAGATGATTCTCAACGACTCCGTCAACTCGCGCTGCATGGCCTCGAGGTGTCCATTGCTCCCGGTCTCATTGAGGACAACCCATTCGTGGTCGCTAAAGGGAATCTCCAGAGCCGCAACGAGTTGCGTCAGCAGAAGAGAATCGCCGGCGGCGGACCCATCGCCGCGCTTCACATCCTTCTTGTACTGCCGGTTGACCTTGAGAACGTCATGCACGTGACGGAAGAAGTCTTCGAGCCTCCGGACCTGACGCTCCCCCACGGCGCTGTCGCGCTCGTAGACCTGCAAGACGGATGCGCGTGCGGCCTGCGCATCGTTCAAGTATTCTTTTTCCTCGCGCAGTACGGGGAAGGAAAACGGAGCGATCAGGTCTTTCTGCGCCCAGATAGCACCGACCCGAAATTCAAGTTCCAGCGACTCCCCACGTGGGAACATCAGGGCAAGCAGGACGAGAAGTGAGGCCCCCAGAGCGGCTTTTGTGGCGACATCAGCCGAGATTTTTAGTTTCTGCAGCAGTTTTGCCATTTGCAGAAGAAATAGTCTGAAGCTCATCAGTTCGTAAGATTATGTAAACTAATATGGGAATTATCTTTAAGAGAATCAAACAATTGACCATGTTTGCTACTTTTCGTATATTCCGTCCGAGGTTACGTGTCCCAATCAACGATGAGAGTGAGCTCTCCAACCGACGTCTTACTCGGTTTGCTGAAGCGATACTCCGGCGATAAACTCACTCGTCCTGAAGACTTAGCCGTATTGCTTGAAGCTGCGTCGCAGCATAAAGCTCTTGGCACGTTGGAAGAGTTGAGTTTTCATGCCAAGTTTGTTGCCAGTGCAGGTGGATCGTTGCGTCGTGTTGGAGCAACTGATCCGAACGTAGCGCGTCTCTCCTCGGAACTGCAGTCGGAGACAGCGGCGGTCACGCGCTTGGTGCGGCTCTTGCTTGCACATTCTCCCCTGCCCGTCCAGGAGCACTTTACGTCGTCCTATTTTGCTGCAACACCTGAGGCTCTGGAGAACCTTTTCGCGCTCTGCTACGATCTCAGCTGGTATAAGAACTGGCTGATTGATCATCCGGAGGGTGTGGATGCCATCGCAGCACAGGGATCACGCCGCTTCACCCTCTGGCGACTTGCCCTGTGCGTGATTGTCACGGGCGCGATACTCTGGTTGGGCGCAACGGCTGTACGCGTGGTTGTCGCCAACGACCTGCTGATCCTGGGCACGATGCAGTCTGACGACCGGACACCGCCCGTCGCAGAACGCCAGCTATACCGCGTGCTCGCGGAGTCGGCGATTCTTATGATCAGCGGCTATGTGCTCGTCCTCGTGGGAAGTGTCGTGTTCCTCTTGACGTCGCCGTTCCTCCTGCGTGAGCACGGCTGGCTCCTGATGAGTGCTCTTTTGTTGTACCTGTTCGTTCCGGTTGAAGCCTATGTCATGTCCCTGGATGTGCGCATGGTTATCATGGTCTTCTTTTCAGATGCCGGGACGCCGGCAGTCCGTGAACTGTTTCTCGCACGCGTGGGAGCACTCGCCGGCGTACCGTTTGTCGCGTTGTTCTGTTACTGTACCATCATCGCACTTGCCATATTCCAGCCGTTCCGCCGGAATGCATCGCAGACAACATGAAGCACGAAGATCTGATCGAGGAATTGCAGAACGTCGCTGCGCAGCTGAACGTGTCCATTCGCTACGAACGCGGCGACTTCGAAGGTGGCTATTGCATACTGCGGGATCAGCGGCTCCTGCTGGTCAACCGCCGGCTGATGCCCTCGCGCAAGGCCTCGGTGCTGGCTACGGCGCTCCGGGAGATCGGTCTCGATGATGTCTACCTCAAGCCTGCTCTCCGTGCGTACATCGAAGACGAAGCCGCAAGGTCGTCGCGTGCGGCAAAGTGAACCATGATCAGAGCTGTAATTTTCGATCTGGATAACACGCTTGTTGATTTCATGCGGATGAAACGCCAGGCCGTGGCTGCTGCCATCACTGCCATGATCGACGCGGGCCTGGGGCTGACCGGCGAAGAGGCAGAGGCACGCATCGATGCCATCTACAAAGAGCGCGGTATCGAATTTCAAAGCGTGTTCGATCAATTGTTGTACGATGTGTTCCAGAAGGTGAACTACAAAATTCTCTCGGCGGGTGTCATTGCCTATCGGAGAGCCCGCGAGGCGGCGCTGGTTCCCTATCCGCACGTCAACCTGACTCTTGTCGCTCTTATAAAGCGCGGCATCAGGCTTGCGGTGGTTTCCGATGCTCCCGGGCGTGAGGCATGGCTCCGGTTGTGTTATCTGAACTTTCATCATCTCTTTGATTGCGTGGTGACGTTTGAGGATACCGGCGAGAGAAAACCCAGTCCCGCCCCATTCCTGCGGGCATTGCGGGAACTCGGGGTGGCACCATTCGAGACGCTCATGGTAGGCGACTGGGCGGAACGCGACATGGTGGGTGCCGCGCAGGTCGGCATCACAACGGTCTTTGCGCGGTATGGTGACGCTTTTGGTACCATAGAATCTCATGCAAAGTACGAGCTCAATGACGTATCGGAACTCCTGGATGTCATCGACCGGGAGAACTTGACGCAGCAGGATGCTGCAGGTCGGCCATGATACGCGGCATCGGCGTCGACATCATTGAGATTGCGCGCATCCGGCGGGATATCGAGACGCTGGGGCCCCGCTTCACGGAGAAACTCTTCACTGAAGGGGAATTCGCCTACTGCAACGCCAAGGCGAATCCGTACCAACATTTTGCTGCGCGATTCGCAGCAAAAGAAGCTGTCAGCAAGGCCCTCGCGATGGGGTGGGCCGGTGAATTCCGGTGGAGGGATGTCGAGGTGTCAAACGATCCGTCCGGCAGGCCAAGAATATTGCTCCACGGTCGCCTGCGCGAAGATCTCGGAACGGCGAGCATTCATCTCTCGCTCTCGCATTCCGGAACTCATGTGGTGGCCATGGCGCTCATAGAAGATCAATCGACGTGAAACTCCCACTTTTCTGGAAGTTGGTGCTCGGTTTCGGCGTCATCGTCGTCGCCCTGGTCGTTGCTCTTACCTACCTCCCGGACGGCCCCGCTGAGTCCGCCAACCCTGCCGCTCCAACGGTCACGACAGTCGCAACGACCGATCCGGCCGCCATCAGTATTGCGCAGAAACTCCATCCTCTGCTGGACGATGAAGAACGGTTTGCCCGGAAGTACTTGGCCGTGGGAGACCCCATGTATGCCCGGTTGCGCCGTGAAACCCAGAGGGTCTCCCGTGCATACCTGGATTCACTCCAGCGGCGCCTCCCCGGACGAGATGAGCGCGCGTTGCTGACGCAATTCCGCCGCACACATGAATCCCTCGCCGCCGCACTGGATGCCCAGTCCGGAGGCAATGCCGCGTTTTCCGACCGCCTCACCGACACGATGGATGTCCTCCACGCCCGCGTCGACCAGATCATTAAAGTGCACCAGCAGGCACGGACAACGACAACCAAGACAGCGGTGGCAAAGAACGGCGCATCCTCTCCGCGCCGGTACGACGTGGCTCTTGGTGCACTCCTGCTCGGGCTCGCGGCAACCGCTGCGTTTGCGTACTGGATGACGCGTGGCATCACTGGTCCCCTCTCACAGCTCCGCAGGGGCACCGAACGCATTGCCCGAGGCGATTATCGTCCCGTCCATGTGAACGGCAGCGATGAGATCGGCCGGCTCGCACGGGCATTCAACGCAATGAGCGCGCGCCTGCAGCACGTCGACAAATACAAAGCCGATATGATGCAGCAGATCTCCCATGAGCTTCGCACGCCGCTGCAGGCGATGCACTCCGCCTACTATATGCTGGCCGAACAGATTGCGGGTCCGCTGAATGAGCGCCAACGGCATCTGGTCACCAGCATTCGCGACAACATCGACGCCATGTCGACATTCAGCAATCAGTTTCTCGACCTTGCCAAGATCGAAGCGGGCGTAATGGAATACAACAAACAGCAGGTCGACCTCCTCTCCCTTCTGACGCCGCTCATCAACAGCGCACGACTCGCCGCGGCGCCGAAGGAAATCACGATTGGACTGGCAGCACAATCCGTGCCCGCTGTCAACGTGGACCCAGCCAAGTTCAATACCGTTGTGAGCAATCTCCTGAACAATGCCGTCAAGTTCACACCCAAAGGCGGCAATATCACCGTCTCTCTCGGTCCCTGCGGCACCGGCGCGCGCGTATCCGTCAAAGACTCCGGCGTGGGCATCGATGCCGATGACCTCCCAAAATTGTTCACGAAGTTCTTTCAGGGGAAGAGTGCTTCCGCTGCCGATACCAAGGGAACTGGTGTCGGCCTGGCGCTCGTGAAAGCAATTGTGGACGGTCACGGTGGGAAGGTCTATGCGACCAGCACGATTGGTGTCGGTTCCACGTTTACCGTGGAATTGCCCACACCAGGTGCGCGTTCCCTTCCCCATGCACCGCACCCGAACTAACAAGGACATCGACCGTATGAACGCACGCAATTACATTCTGGTTATGGCGTCGGCGTTTGCCATTGCGGGATGCGCTTCCCGCGAGACGCTCGCACCCGCTCCACGTGCTGATACCGAACATGTACTTGGTCTCGCGCTCTCGTATGAAAACCTCGGAGATCTCCGGCGCGCCACCGAAGTGTACACAAGCGTCGCCACGCGCTACCCCCATTCAGACCCCGGTGCGGAAGCGGCCTTTAAAGCCGGACTGCTGCGAGTCAATCCACACAACCCCGCCCGCGACGATACACTCGCTCTGAAATGGTTCCGGATAGCACTCGCCCGCCCGATTCCACTGGAAGACCGGCGTCACGCAGAGAATTACTCCACCCAATTGCTGCACCTCCAGGAACTCCGCCAGGACCTCAACGTGCAGTGGCGCCTGAACGACAGCCTCCGCAGCGTTATCCGTCAGCAGGGCGTCGCCATCGCTGGGCATCAACGCCGGACACTGGAACTGGAAGAACAGCTCTCTGCCGTCAACGCTGAACTCAAGAAACTGAAAGAGGTGGATCTTCAGATCGCCCGAACCAGGCAGCACAGGTGAGCGCGTTGCATCTCTGACGCAGAAATCGTATACTCCCGACATCCTCGGACCCGCTATGAAATCGCTCGGCATCAAGAAACTGTACTACTCCATCAGCGAGGTCAGCAAAATCACTGACCTTGAACAATACGTGCTGCGCTACTGGGAATCCGAGTTCGAACAGCTCAAGCCGGCCAAAAACCGTGCGGGCAACCGCATCTACACCAACCGCGACATCAAACTCATCCTCTATATCAAGAAACTCCTCCGCGATGAACGCTATACCATTGAGGGCGCAAAGCAGGTGCTGAAGAATTTCTCCCCGGAAGTGGATACCGGAGAACAGCTGGAGCTGATGGAGCCCCCGAAACAACGGGCAAAGATCAAAGATGAGTTGCTTCGGGCAGACGTACTGGAAGTGAAACAGTTCCTCGAGGAGCTGCTGAAAAAACTGAATTAGTGCCCCCACAGCTTTCGCTTGCTATGAATAAGGGGGTACAGTGCACGTCCCAACAATGATCCTCCGAGTTCTTTGCTGGCAGAAGATCGTTGGGACGGCATTGGTGACACTGCTGTTGTTGCGGCCGTTGCTCTTCCACATGCGGACTGGTGTAGGGTATACCAAGGTTGAGACCCCGCACCGAATCCCCCCCAAAAAAAACGCATCGTACTCGCGACATCCCTCAGCGTGACGGCCGCAGCCAGGCCAAGATAGACACACCCGCAAGGTATGCACCGGACACCCGGTTCCGCAATGTCATCACAGATCTGATCAGCCATGCCCTTCAGTTCCCGATGAACTGCGAAGGAAGAACCTCGAGGACATACGTTTCTTCGACGCCGTGGAAATCCGTCCTCAGCCCATGCACAGTGACGCGGAGGGAGATTCCGTGCCGGACTACAGTGACATAGTGAAACAGCGGTTTCTTTTCCGGGGCACGATCCGTCCAGATCGCCTCGGTGCCCGTCAACAGGAGATGCCGGCTCCCTCCTCCCCCGCCGATGACCAGGAAGTTCTTCCCCTGTTCTCTGAAGTGTTCAAAGGCGTGGGCATGGCCCGAGAGGAACAGGAGGCATTTGGCCGTCCGGATGAAGGGAGGGACAATCCTCTGGCGCACGGGTTCGGATGCCGTAACGACCGTACTGTTCGTGAAGGGAGAATGGTGACAGCACACGACAATGCACACCGTCCCGGGATCGTGCTCGAGCGAATCCAGGGTCCGGCTGTACCACTGCTGTTGGATCTGTTGTTCGATCTCGTCGAGGTTGTCGATATTGGAATTCAACAGGAGAACCGCCACGGAATCCACACTGACGGAGTACCCGGTCCGGACATGGGCGGGAAACACATCCCGAAAGAAACGCTCCCCCGTGCGGGGATAGATCATCAATTCGTGGTTGCCGAGGAGGGCGTGGACCGGTATCTGTGCTTTGCGCAGTGCCTGGATATCCTGCTCCATCTTGTTCCACGACCCGGTATAAGCACCGAAGGACACGAGATCTCCCAGCATGAACAGGGAGGCGGGGCGGGTCCTCATTATATGTGCAAGCAGGGTGTCAGTCGCATCCTCATTCCGGTGACCTCCCAGGACTAGCGCTTCAAGCCAGAGGGGGGTCTGCGTGTCGCTGATGAAGGCGAGATGGCTGCTCTTCGGCGAACCCGTGGCCCCGGTGGCTTGTGCGGGAGCTTCCGGGCACAGTCCGCACGCAAAGAAGACAAGCGCCGCGCCGAGTCTGAGATGTCCAGGCATTTTTCTAATGAACCCATTTCCCTCATTAAAATGCAACAGTCGTGGGGTGCCGCGGCCGACCGTGATATGTTGCTTTTGAGAGCTTATCTGCGTATTTTTTTTGCATAACGGAGCGTAGCGCAGCCCGGTAGCGCACCTGAATGGGGTTCAGGGGGTCCGGGGTTCAAATCCCCGCGCTCCGACAAGATGTGACACAATCCCTCCTTAGCGGTGACCGAATCAGTCACCATTGCCTCTCAATTCCACACACCGAACACATGATGACATCATCTTCTTGTGAACCCGCGTGAGGGGCTTGTGGCAACGCAGACCAAGAAAATCGCGCTTGATACGTTCGCCCTGATCTTCGGCCGGGTGGTGGGCCTGTTCCTTGGAATGATCCGTTTGAACTATCTCGCCACGTATCTGGGCGTCGGTAATTTCGGGATTCTCAATTTCGCGGCGTATTTCACCTCCCTCTTCCAAACGCTGTTCGACCTCGGTCTCTCACAGATTCTTGTGCGGGAGATGTCGCGCACTCCCTCCCGCAGCAACGCGCTCCTCGGGAACGTCGTACTACTTAAAGTGTTGATCGTTACGGTTGCGAGTGCCCTGGTTCTCGCGGCCACCCTCGTCTCCGGGTTTGACCCGACCACGACCTGGGCCATTATCCTCTCCACTGCCGGCATGGCAATCAACGGCATCGCGCAGGCGTTCCAGGGGGCATTTCAGGCGCAGCGGAAAATGGTATTCGTTTCCCTGGTCAGCGTGGCAAACGATGTGCTGCTTTCGATCGCCGTCATTCTCCTGCTTCCTCACATTCCTGAAGTGCGGACCCCCCTCGTCCTGGCCGCCGCCGCTTCTCTCATAATGCTCGGGATTCTCGTCGTGGTGTATCGACGTTCTCTTGGTAGTCCCCGCCTCAGCGCGGATACGGGGCTTTGGAAAACGCTTCTGCGCGACGGCCTGCCCATTGCCCTGGGAGGATTCGGGATCTCGACCTACATGTTCGTAGGCCCCACTATCCTGAACTATACCCGCAGTGGCACGGAAATGGGAATCTACAGCGCCGGCTACAAGCTCATTTCCATTCTGACGTTGATCCCCGTGGCATTCACACAGATTCTCTTCCCGATCTTCTCAGACTTCGGAGCCAACGCACCACACAAACTGCACAAGGCGCTGTACGACGCGCTCCGCGTCATCGGTCAGCTTTCCTTCCCGCTTGCCGTTGGCACCATTCTCCTGGCGCCCGAGATTATCGCAATCCTCTATCCCCCGGCCTTCAGTGATGCCGCACTTGTACTGCAGATACTCATCGTCGGTGCGGCTGTCGGTTATCTTTCCTGGATCCTGCAGTCTTTCCTTCTCTCCCAGAACCACCAGAAGTTCTGCATGTGGAATTCCCTGGCGATTGCCGCACTCGTTCTGGCAGCGAACCTTCTCCTTACCCCGCGCCTGGGCTATCGTGCAATGACGGTCATATCGGCATGCACCGAGCTCCTCATTTTCGCCTCGCTCCAGGTATACACTGCACGTGTTGGTTTCCCTCCGAAACACCTTTTCGTTTTCGCAAAAATTCTCCTTGCCGTCTGCGTCATGGGCGCGGTCATTTTTCTCTTCAAGCCATGGGGACTGTTCCCTAACATTGCCCTGGGGATCGTCGTCTACGTCACCATGTTGTTGGTGTTGAAGGTCTACGGTGACCAGGAGAAGGAAATTCTCTCGAAAGTTCTAAACCGCGTGTTTGCGATCGTGGACTCCAGGACAACCGGGAACCGTGACGACCGGTGATGCTGCTGCAGTTGCTTCTCGCGTACCATATGCCTAGATTTCTTCGTCCGTTTTCCCCCACTTCCGGATTTCGCGCATGCAATCAGAAATGAAATCAACATTGCCCTTCCTGTTTTATTGGCTGAATCGTGTGCCGGGCAATCTTCACAGCGCGCTTGATCTCGGTGCCGGACGCGGGGTCGTCGGTGCCATGCTGCAAACATATCGCGAGCCCGCAAAGCTCGATGCCATTGAAATCCACGAACCCTATGCACAATTCGCCAGCCGTTTCTACACATCCATGACAATCGGGAACGCGGTCGAGAAAATCGCCGCCCTTCCGGCACAGAGTTATGATATTGTCACCTGCTTCGAGATGATCGAACATCTCTCGAAGGACCAGGGGCTCGTATTGTTGAAAGAGATGGAACGTGTCGGGAAATTCGTGTTCGTATCAACTCCCTCCACGTTTTTCCCCCAGCCGGAGTATGACAATAACGTCCACCAGGTCCACCTGAGCCTCTGGACAGCGAGAGATTTCAGGTCTCGCGGGTACTCCGTGAGGGGCTTCGGACGCGCACAGTGGTGGTTCGGGCTCGGCCCGGCCCTCCTTGCACCCGGTTTGTGTGCGAACATCTTCGCCTGGAAGAACAACGCCGCGCGGTAATGCGTACAACCATCGCGCACACGTACCTGCTCGATCTGCAACTCCCCGACGGAGGTATCGATGCCCTTGTCGATACCACTGACAGCCTCTGGTATTGCCTCGCACGGTACTGCCGTGAACACCACCTGCTCCCCCTTCAGATGCTGACCGTTGCTGCCGGAACGGGCATCACCTCGAAGGTGGTGTGCGAGCGGTCCGGCCTCCGCTGGGTCTTCATTCCAAACCGCCCGTGGTGGAAATTGAAGGAGCTTCTCCGGCTCCTCCCGCACGTCGCAATGCTCCAGGTCCATCAGATCAGCTTCGGCAACCTGCTGACCGTCGTCGCCGGAAAGCTCACCGGGGCGAAGGTCATTCTCGCGTTCCTGAATGATTACGGGCTTGATCAATATCGCGTCCCCACCTGGCTCCTGAAATTCGTCGTGCATCGGTTCACAGATCGCGTTCTCACCACGACCGATCTGAATCGCAGACGGCTTGCCGGTGCGTTGCCCGGATCATTCGTGATCTTAAACCACGGTGTTGATACGAGCCTCTTCCATCCGCCGGCCTCGATGGAAACAGACAACGGACGGCTTCACGTACTCTACATCGGAAGAATCACAGCGGACAAAAACGTCGAGGACATTGTTGCGGGAATCGCACGCACAAAGAACAAATCGAGAATTACGGCAGCATTCGTTGGTCACCAGTATGGCACTTCTGATGCCTACGTGAATACATTGCGGCACAGCCTGACCGAAGCCGGCATAACATTTGAATTCCCTGGATACATCTCGCACTCCTGCTTGCCGGACTATCTTGCAGAGAAGGATGTCTTCGTAAACATGAGAAAGCAGGAAGGGTTCGGCAAAGTCTTCATCGAAGCCATGGCGTGCGGCAAGCCGGTCATCGGAAGAACCGGGTCGGCAGGTCCGGAGGAAATTATCCACAATGATGAAAACGGCTATCTGGTGGAAGGCCCCGACGAACTTGCCGCCAGGCTGGACTACCTGGTTGAGAACCCCGCAACGAGATTACGCCTGGGTCAGAATGCACGCAGGGACGTGGAACGGAAGTATTCATTCGAGACGATTTACCGGGAGTTTTGCAGAATCTATGACGATCTGCTCCATCTAAACGCGTGAGATCCATATGGGAGCGGTTGAGCTTTCGCAACGGGAACAGGCTGTCGTACGCTCGCTTCGGCACGGCTTCTTCGATCCTGCCCGGCTCGACAACAATTCGATCCTGTCGGGCATAACAGATTCATTGCCGTACGTCCGCGGATGTTTCCTTGACCTGGGGTGCGGCGCCATGCCGTATGCCGGTCTCGTGCGGGATCGAGTGTCACACTACATCAGCACAGACCTGCGGCCCAACACCGCCGCACCTCCGACTGTCGTCTCGGACTCGCTCAGGCTTCCCTTCCGACATAACACTTTTGACACCGTGCTATGCACGCAGGTGCTTGAACACGTGCGCAACCCGTTTTCCACGCTGGCGGAGATAGCCCGCGTGCTCAGGCCCGGGGGTCATGCGATATTGACGCTGCCGGCTGTCTGGCCGTTACACGAAGAGCCAAATGATTTCTTCCGCTACACCAAGTACGGCCTCCGGGAACTTGCGGAGAGTGCTCATCTTCACCCCGTGACGATCGTGGAACGGGGTGGCGGAATCATGGCAATCGCCCAGCTTATCGGCGTGATCCTGGACGACACTTTCAGCGGGCACATTCTGACCAGACTCCCAATGAAGGCCGTGATCGCACCATTCCTTTTTCTGTCCGCGGCGATGGATCGGTTGTTGTTCTATCCGAAGTTCACGTTGGGATACACAATGGTCGTGATGAAACCCGCAGAATGATTTCCGTGAAATACCGGCTGCTCATCGCGGGCTTCCTGGCGCTGGCCACAGGAAGCATAGATTGCCAGAAGCAGACCGGCGGACCGAAACATACGTATGATGCCAGTGTTCCTCATAGCTACGGCTTTCTTGGCTCCAGTGTATGGGCAGTCGATGACGGTATTCGCGTCAGACAGGACGACGTCATACACTGGTCGCAAAATGACACGGGAAACACCGTCTGGCGCGATGGCCGGGTGACACTGGCCGGAGCGAGGAACGAGGTCGTTGCCTTCCAGCTTATCATCGCCGCTGATACCGCACTCTCCGGGCTTGATGTTCGTCTCGACACATTGACCAATGGGACAAGTGTCATCACGAACACGTCCAATGACCCCCTCCAATACGTGGGGCGGAATATTGAACTGTTCGTAGAACACTACCTGCACATCTCTGCGAGACTGCATACAGGCCGGCCCGGCTCGGACCCGGACACCTCCGCGTTTATGGGGTGGGTTCCCGATGCCCTGGTGCCTATCGAAGCCCCGAGCAAGGTCTGTGATCACGGGCAGGGTGGAGCGCCATTTCGCATTGGCGCTCACAAGACGCAGGGTATCTGGATAGATATCTACATCCCCACGGCTGTTCCTGCAGGCGAGTACTGCGGGCGGCTTGTCATTGCGAAGGACACTGTGGACCGACTCAGCATTCCAGTGTGTCTGACAGTGAACAACTTCACGCTCCCGGACACAACACATCTGCACAATTCCTTTTATGGGAGCTACAGCAACATGGCGGCCCATGGGTTGCCCATGGAGAGATTTGACGGCACGTACTCGGCGAAGTATGTCGGACTCATACACAAATACAAAATGATGATGCACCGGCATCGCCAGAACTTGACCCATGTGATGCGCTACGAGAACTTCGCGGGGGGAAGTGGGAAGACCCGGTTTTACGGCGACTACCTGACCGGTACGGGCTATACGGCCGCGCACGGGTATGCGGGCCCCGGCACGGGTGTGGGCGACAATATGTACTTCATCGGGCAGTACGTCATGCCTCACCATCCCGAGAGGATGAGTTTTGCCACAAACACGCAGGAAGGATTTTGGGCTTCAGCGAATCTCTGGGAACAGTGGTTCCTGACGAATGCACCAAACACATGGCGGTTGTTTTACTCATGCGACGAACCCTTGAATTTCAACGCCAGGTATCTCCCGACAACGGTTCAGCAACTGCACTGGCTGCATAATAACCCCGGCGTGGGAAAGAGCCTGAAGGTGCTGGTTACCGCTCATCTTTTCACAAAGCCTTTTCCGGAACCTCCACTGGAGCCGCTGAATATTGATCTGGTGGCCGAAGGGATGGATGCCTGGCTTAATTGCGGTCCCGCCGGCCCTTGGTTCGGGCACAACATCGAGAGCGGCTGGTATGGCCATCACGGCGGAAGTCCGGTGTACACCGCCGAAAAGATAAGAGCCATGCCCGCCCCTGCGGGCGGCAATCGCCTTGTTGGCATCTACAATGGCCAGCGCCCCGACTATGGAGGCATCCCGTTCCTTGACGTACCACCCACGGAAATGCGGGTGAACCCCTGGATTCTCTTCAAATACAACGTCGATATGTACATGTTATGGGAAACGGCGTACTGGGCACAACACAGATTTCCCGGCGATCCGTACCCGGAGGATACTCCGAATCCATGGGGTGACGCGAAAGCACATAGCGCTTCATGGATCTACAGCGGAGAAGAACGGCAGATTCCCGGCAATATCCCCACAACATTTTTCCCCGGGGATAGCCGTAATTATCATGGACCCATTGCCTCGATCCGCATGAAGATGTGGCGGCGTGGCGCGCAGGACTACGAATACCTGCACCTGGCCAGGCAGGTGGATCCGGCTGCCGTTTCGGCAATTGCAGATGCCATAGTTCCGGCGGCCTTCAACGACGCCAGGTTATGGCATCGGTACAACCCCATCGGGGCCGTCCCGAGTGCCGATGCGGTATTCGGTGATGGCGTGGTCAGGACTTCCCCGATCTACAAGGAAGACAACCATTCGTTTGAACTCGCACGAAAACAACTCGCACGTATCCTGGAGGGCCACGAGTAATTCGCGGTAGCCGGTTCACCCCTCATAGTGCGTCTTGAATCCCCTGCGCATCCACCTCCTGGCGAGCAGCAATCCCACCGGTGTCATCATCGCGATGATACCATAGATGAACCACATGGTTCCCGTCTGCATCTCTTCCGGCGGGACATCCGCCGGGCAATAGTTCATGAGAAACCACCCTGAATAGAGGCCGGTGATGACCTTCGTGAGAAACCACGGAAACTGACCGATGCCCATGTAGATGCCGGTCATTTCCTTTGGCGCCACTTCCGCAATCCATTGCAGGAAGCGGGGAGACCAGATCGCTTCACCGACGGTCATAACGATGAGGTACGCGAACAGCGTAACAATGTTGGGACCAAGAGCCAGGAAGAATGTCGGCAAGGCCATGATGAATGTGCCGGTGATCATCATGGTGTACGTGTCCTTCTTCGTGGTCAACGCCGCCACCATGGGAGTCAGCACAAAGATCAGCAGCGGGCTGAAGTTGACAAAGAACTCATAGTTCTCGCTGACGACGCCGGTGAAGGCGCGGTTGCAGTACTGAGGCAATGTCAGCCAGTTGTGCGCAAACAGCGTCTGCACCGGGATGAGAATGAACACGAAGAAGAGAAACCGGTAGTCCTTGATCGGAAAATTCTTCACATAGAACAGCAGCTGCTCTTTCGGTGATTTCTGCTCTTTCTGTTCCGCCCTCCACTCGGACTCTTTACCCACCGCCAGTGTTGCCCGGCGTACGGCGTTGTTGGTGAGAATCAGCGCCACGATGGCAATGCCCACCACCGTAAGAAACGCGTACACCCAGAAGACACCCGTAATGCCGAACGCCTTACGGATTGGCGGCGATATGAGGCCCGGCAGGAACCCGCCCAGGTTCATCAGCGCATAGAGCATCGCAAATCCCATTGCAGCGGTTTTCTCGTTGGTAAAGAATTTCACCGCCGCGTAGCATGCGGGCTGATAGATGCCATACCCTGCAATGACGCCGAGCAGCCCGCCCATGGCGAGCAGGTGGGCGCCTGACCAGAGGCCACGCGTGGCGGAGAGGTCGGGCGCGATGGCGAGCAGCACACGGCCGACGAGCATTAATGCGAGCGACACGAGCAGGGCTTTGCGCGGCCCGACGATGTCGACGGTCGCACCGAAGAACAACATGCCGAGGGTGATGCCGGCCGTCTGAAATGCCACCATGTGACCGGCGCTGATGTCGTTGAGGCCGATGAAATCATTGAAATAGATCGCCAGGAGACCGACCACGCCGAAGTACGTCAGCCCTTCCAGCATGTACGAGAGATTTATCCCCCAGAGCGCCCGGGAGGAGTGGAAGAGGTCGATAAATGGCTGGGTGACCTCGCGGAGTGTCCGCCGGAATACTGTATCCATTGGTTGAGAAGAAGGGGGATCTGTCACCGCATTTCCTTTCACACGTGGCATTGCTGTCAAAACGTGTATATCAGGCAGATTCGGTCGTCACCGGGCGCTATCCGCAGCGATGAGGGGCCGGCATCGATCCCCTCATGCCACAGCACCAGTGACCGCCCGACCGCCGAAGCGAAAATTCCTCCGACTACGACATCGGAAAACCAGTGTTGATCGGTGTATACTCTGGAGAGGGCCGTCAGGCAAGCCAGGCTGTACAAACCGATCGTGGCGAGAGGGTGATCAATCCGTGCCGCCAGGACACTTGAAAGGGAGAATGCTGCTACCGTATGGCCGGACGGGAATGAACTGTAATCATCCTGCAGGGTGAACATGTGAAATGCTCCGTTCCCCGTCCCGACATACGGCCGTGCCCGTCCGACGACGGGTTTGATCACCCTGGCGATAAGCGATGAGACAACGACAGCGGTTCCGGCGAGAAGCGCCGTTTCCCGGAGCCATGAATCATGAACGATCACGCCGGTGCCATACAGACCGGTGGTCAGCCCGACGGCAAACCATCCGTTCCCGTATGCAGCCGCAACGTCCGAGAGCCCGTCGGCCGCATCCGCGTTTCGTTGTATCAGTGTCCGCACATCCGCATCGAGCCATACCGAGCCGGCGGCGATTCCTGCGGCCACACCTGTCCGGGCCCAATCGCCACCTTGCCACCGTCCGGGTGCCGTGATGATGTGCACTGCACCCGCAAATGCCGTCTTCGCGTCTCGGGCAATTACCGATGTGAGCCGCAGGGAATCCGTCTGTGCCCGTCCTGCCGAAATCCCGATCCAGAGCAGCAGGGTGAGTACACCGATGCGTTTCATGAGTTGAAGTATAGCGCATTTGCATTTGAAATGACAGTTCACGCAGTTCGATTTCAATATCGAAATTCCGTATTATCCCCTGACATGATCATGACACCCGACGGACTTGACGGAATTCTCGGTGTCGGCGGGACCTTGTCGCAGCGTCCCGGCTTCTCCTACCGCGAGCAGCAACACACTATGGCCCGGGCCGTCGCACATGCGCTCGACACAACACAGCATCTGATAGTCGAAGCACCGACAGGCGTCGGCAAGACGCTGGCGTACCTCCTTCCGGCTGCACTCCATGCACTGGCCAACAATCGCACCGCGGTCATCTCCACACACACAAAGAATCTGCAGGACCAGCTGTTGCTCAAGGATATTCCGCTTGCGCGATCCCTGCTGGGGATCGATTTCCCCGCGATTGCGTTGAAGGGCAGACGCAATTACATCTGCAGCACCCGTCTTCAGAATGCGCTCTCCGCGGCCGGCGCATTGTTCGTCGATGATGTCGCCGGCGAACTCGAGCGACTGGCGGACTGGGCTCGCACAACCACTGACGGCGAGATCAGCAACTGTCCGTTTGTGCCGCGCCCCGACATCTGGAATGCGGTCTGTTCTGAACCCGGCATTTGCTCTCCGCGCACCTGCGGTACCCGGTGTCACTATCAGCAGATCCGCGAGAAAGCGCGGCACGCGAAGGTCGTGGTGATGAACCACGCACTGTTCTTCAGTTTGCTGCCATTGCGGCAAACGGAGGAGCAGTTTCTGTTCGAGAATGACTTCGCTGTTCTGGACGAGGCCCATCTGATTGAGCAGGCTGCGGGTAATGCGTTCGGCCAGAAGCTCACGCGCCGTGGACTGTTGTCGGCACTCCACCGCTTATATCACCGCGGGGCCCGGAGAGGACTTCTTGTTCCCGCGCCGCGTGGCCTGGTGTCGCTCTTCAAACATGCAGAAGACTCCATTGAAGAGTTTTTCTCACTCTTTGTGGATGCAGTCAAACAGCGGACAACGGGAGGAGTGGAGCGTGAGATCCGTCTGCGCGATCCGCATATCATTGCCGACATTCTCTCCCCGGCACTGCAGGAGCTGCTTGACA
>Ga0105095_10000528_pt1 | contig 18655 bp, 16 predicted proteins | sample PPLLak2March2015_2_FD_79180 | JGI IMG/M metagenome (GOLD analysis project Ga0105095, IMG submission 79180) | Freshwater sediment microbial communities from Prairie Pothole Lake near Jamestown, North Dakota, USA - PPLs Lake P8 Core (3) Depth... | ecosystem: Environmental > Aquatic > Freshwater >...
CTTTTTTTCATCGAGGGTCCGGCTCCAAGATCCAGGACATCTATTATTCTCCTGTCAGAGATCCGGTTTTTTCTGATGTTTTCTATAGTTAAGACAATATCAGGATCAATTTTATTCCTGAAGACGCCTGACACAAGGTTAAAAACGAAAGGACTTTGAATTCCATGGCCTTTGCCGTGTCGTGAAAACAGGATATATTTTAAGAATTTCAGTGTCCTGAAAAAAATCATACCGCCATTATAACATTAGGTAAGGTCTCCAAAATTAAGTAATTTCGGTCATCTTATTCAGAACTTTTGATCCGGATCATCAATGCAGGATTTTCTCGATACAAATATCACATACCTGCCGGGAGTTGGACCCAAAAGGGCTGAATTGCTTAATAATGAACTGAATATATTTACATACAGAGATCTTCTGTACTATTTCCCGTATAAATATATTGACAGGACAAGGTTTTACAGGATCGCTGAGCTTGATCGCGATCTGCCGTATGTTCAGATTAAAGGAGTTATAAAAGGCTATACGGTTGAGGGCCGTGGCGCCGGTAAGAGGCTCGTTGCAGATTTCCAGGATGAAACCGGCACAATCAAGCTTGTCTGGTTCAAGGGCACAAGATGGATAACCGGTAGCTACACCCCTGGTGTTGAGTACATTGTTTTCGGGAAACCGGGTGTATTTAACGGCATGATCAATATCATCCATCCCGAAATCGAAGCTTCCAGCAAGGTATCGGAACGTATAAATTCTGCACTTCAGGCTCAATACAGCACTACCGAAAAGCTTAAAAATAATTTTATTACATCAAGAGGTATAAGCAAGCTCACCGGTAATCTGCTTAAAAAGATGGATTTCAGGCTTCCTGAAACACTACCGGAATATATCACCTCAAAATACAGGCTGATTGATCTGAAGCAGGCACTCCATTCAATACATTTCCCGGACGGCCCGGATATCCTTGAAAAAGCCAGATATCGTCTGAAATTCGAGGAACTTTTCTATATTCAGCTTAATCTGATAAGGTTTAAAAGCAACCGCTCCCGAAAATTCAAAGGTTTCGTTTTCTCGAGCGTCGGGGAAAATTTCAACAGGTTTTATCATAATAATCTTCCCTTTTTACTCACCGAGGCTCAGAAAAAGGTTATGAGGGAGATCCGCAGGGACCTTGGTTCCGGGATGCAGATGAACCGCCTTCTCCAGGGCGATGTCGGCAGTGGCAAAACACTTGTTGCCCTCATGAGCATGCTGATCTCGATTGACAACGGTTATCAGGCCTGCATTATGGCACCGACGGAAATCCTTGCCACTCAGCATTATCAAACCATAACCGGCATGCTTAAGGGCATGGATATCAAGGTACGGCTGCTGACAGGATCTTCAAAAAAGTCGTTAAGGAAAGATATCAACGAGTCGCTCCTCGATAAATCGTTGAATATCCTGATAGGCACACATGCTCTCATCGAGGAAAATGTTCAGTTCAGCAATCTTGGTCTGGTTATTATTGATGAGCAGCACAGATTTGGAGTCGAACAGAGAGCCAAGCTGTGGCAGAAAAGCTTCAATCCCCCTCACATTCTCGTTATGACTGCCACCCCGATCCCAAGAACCCTGGCAATGACCCTTTACGGCGATCTTGACGTCTCGGTGATTGACGAGCTGCCTCCGGGCAGGATCGCGGTAAAGACCATGCATTTTTTTGATTCCGATAAGAACAAAGTCTTCGGATTCCTTAGAGACAGGATAGCCGAAGGCCGGCAGGTATTCGTTGTTTATCCCCTGATTAAGGAATCTGAAAAGATGGACTATAAAGATCTGGAAGACGGATGGGACACTATCTCCAGGATCTTCCCGCCACCCCAATACTCCATAAGTGTTGTCCATGGTAAAATGACTCCGGCAATAAAAGAAGAATCAATGAGGCTTTTCAGGGAAGGAAAAGCTCATATCCTGATTGCCACAACGGTTATCGAGGTTGGAGTTGACATACCTAATGCCTCCGTGATGGTTGTTGAGAGCGCTGAAAGATTCGGACTATCACAGCTACACCAGCTCAGAGGCCGTGTCGGCAGGGGAGCCGATCAGTCATATTGTCTTCTGATAACCTCTGCAAAACTTTCAAAAGAGGCGTCTGCCAGAATTGAGGTGATGATAAGGACCAATGACGGCTTTGAAATTGCAGAAACCGATCTTCAGCTGAGGGGCCCGGGTGATATCGAAGGTACTATGCAAAGCGGCATCCCGTTCGACCTGAAGATCGCTGACCTCAGCAAAGACGGACAGCTGATCGGTTATGTCAGAAAAATTGCAGAAGAGATCATTGAAAAGGATCTGCTCCTTGAAACGGGTCCGAACCAGGTTCTGAACAATGAGCTTAAACGGCTTTTCAGTAAACGCCAGTCGTGGAGCAATATAAGCTGACCGGGAATTATTTAAAACCGGGAATAATAACAGAATATCCACGAAAACCTGATAAAAAGCATTAAAAATAATCACATTTTAAGTAACTTTGCAGATCAAAATTTCCGGGGCATTTTCCATGACCAGATCTGAAAGTTTCGAATGCATTGAACATGATGGAATAGTACAGAAATCTGACGGCAAATCAGTAACCATAAGAATATCTTCTGCCACAGCATGTTCAGGTTGCCATTCTGAACGAGCATGCAACCTGTCTGATATAAAGGAAAAAATAGTTGAGGTAAAAGGCAATCATGAGTTATCACCCGGGGATAATGTTACTGTGATGATGAAAAAATCGATGGGCCATTCTGCCGTGTTTCTCGGTTACGGAATTCCACTGATACTGGTTATATCAGTACTGATCATCCTTGCAGCATTTCAGGTTCCTGAAATAATTACAGGACTGGGAGCCCTTGCAATTCTGATTCCTTATTATTTTGCGCTCTATTTTTTCAGAAACAGGATCAGTAAAAAATTTACGTTCTCAATAAAAGCTCGTTAATGGGTCACACTATTATTATAACGGTCATAACTCTGGGTCTGCTCGCCCTGTTTGCGGCAGTGATCCTTTATTTCATTGCTCAGAAATTTAAAGTCTTCGAAGATCCGCGGATCGATGAAGTGCTGGCTGTTTTGCCGGCTGCAAACTGCGGAGGATGCGGGTTTGCAGGATGCCGGAATTTTGCGGAAGCTATAGTAAAAGCTGAAATATTTGAAGGATTAAACTGTCCGGTCGGTGGTGCACCTATTATGGAAGAAGCAGCAAAGATCATGGGCAAAGTTGCGCCTGTGGTGGATCCGCTTGTTGCAGTTCTCCTCTGCAACGGAACACCGGAACACCGTCCACACACATCCGTTTATGACGGGGTTCCGGATTGCCGTATAGCCCACAACCTTTATATCGGTGAGACAGATTGCAGTTACGGGTGTCTTGGTAAAAGCGACTGTGTAAGAGCATGCCCCTTCGGGGCTATGTATATGAATACCGGGACCGGTTTGCCCGTAATTCTTGATGATAAATGTGTTGCTTGCGGTAATTGTGTCAAAGCATGCCCGAGAAACCTTATTGAGCTTCGGAAAAAGGCTAAAAAAGACCGCAAGATATATGTTGCCTGTTCAAATTGTGACAAGGGTGGTCCGGCCAGAAGAGCGTGTAAAGTAGCCTGCATAGCATGCAGTAAATGTGAGAAGGCGTGCAAGTTCGATGCTATTACTATAGTGAACAACCTTGCATATATTGATGCCACCAAATGTACCTTTTGCAGAAAATGCGTAACGGAATGCCCCACAAATTCGATCCTTGAGATTAACTTTCCACCCAGAAAACCTGCGGTTGAGACGGAAGTCGAGGTGGTAAAGGTTAATCCGGATGTTTAATTATAACTAAAACTAAAGAATTGAAAACATTTCCAGTCGGAGGTGTTCATCCACCAGAAAATAAAATAACTGCCGGCACAGCGATAAAGCACCTGCCACTGCCTGCAAGTGTTGCCATACCGGTGTCACAGCATATCGGAGAGCCAGCCGTTGTGGAAGTTAACAAAGGCGATACTGTAAAAACCGGACAGGTTATAGCCCGGAGTAAAGGATTTGTTTCAACAAACATACACTCCTCTGTGTCAGGTAAAGTCAGTAAAATTGACACTATCCTCGATTCCACCGGTTTCAGACAGACAGCAGTATTTATTGATACTGAAGGTGATGAATGGCTCGAAACAATTGACAGAACTGATTCGATACCTGCCGGAATAAAGTTCTCTTCCGAAGAGATAATAAAAAAATGCCTGGAATCAGGTATTGTCGGACTTGGCGGTGCCACTTTTCCGTCACATGTCAAGCTTACGGTACCGGCAGGAAAGAGATGTGATACGCTGATAATAAACGGAGCTGAGTGTGAACCATATCTTACATCCGATCACCGTCTTATGCTTGAAAAAGCCAGGGAGATCCTAATTGGTACCTCGATCCTGATGAAAGCTCTGAAGGTTAACAAAGCTCTTATAGGGATTGAAAACAACAAACCGGATGCTATCAGCCAACTTTCAGGCCTGGCTAAGGAATTCCAGGGAATTACAGTTCATTCACTTAAGGTAAAATATCCCCAGGGTGCTGAAAAACAACTCATTAAAGCCCTCATTAACAGGGAAGTTCCTTCAGGCCGTCTGCCTCTTGATGTCAATGCAGTTGTCCATAACGTTGGAACTGCTTTTGCCGTATATGAGGCTGTTCAAAAGAATAAACCCCTCTTTGAAAGGGTGGTCACTATCACCGGCAGATCTGTTTTAAATCCGGGTAATTATTTTGTCAGGACCGGTACCCCTGTCAGGAGCCTGATTGAAGCAGCAGGCGGCTTGCCGGAAGATACAGGCAAGGTAATTTCCGGCGGGCCGATGATGGGAAAGGCTATACCTAATATTGATGTACCTGTTGTTAAAGGAACATCGGGGATAGTTCTTATTCCGCGTAACGAATCGGAAAGAACAGTAATCCGGCCATGCATCAGGTGTGCAAAGTGTGTTGCGGCATGTGCCCTTAACCTGGAACCATACCTGTTGATGGCGCTATCCGAAAAAAACGAATTCGAAAGAGCTGAAAGGGAACGGATCACCGATTGCATGGAGTGCGGATCATGCAGCTATACCTGCCCTGCCGGGCGCCCGCTTCTCGATTATATCCGCTTAGGGAAGGCAATTGTCATTAAAATGGCAAGGAAACGAATGTCGAATTAACTCGTTACATTATACCTTCAGATGAATAACCTCCTTAATGTCTCACTGTCACCGCATATCCATGGAAAAGAGACAACTCAAAAGCTGATGCTCGGCGTTGTTACAGCGCTTATCCCTGCATTCTTTACATCAGTATTCTTTTTCGGCTACGGTGCCTTAATAGTAACAACAGTTTCAGTAGCCTCCTGTCTCCTGTTTGAATACTTTATAGCTAAGTATGTATTAAAGACATCGATCACAATCACTGACGGATCAGCTGTCGTCACAGGTCTTCTACTGGCATTCAACCTTCCTTCAAACATTCCGGTACTGATAATTGTGATTGGCAGCTTTATATCAATAGCTGTCGCAAAAATGACTTTTGGCGGGCTCGGAAACAATCCATTCAACCCTGCGCTTGTCGGACGCGTCTTTATGCTTATCTCTTTTCCGGTTCAGATGACAAGCTGGCCGGTGCCTGCCGGTTTCGACACAGGTTATACTGATGCTGTAACTGGCGCAACACCCCTCGCTATAATCAAGGAAGGGCTCAAGAATGGAGAACCGATCTCCCAGCTTATGTCGCAGATCCCCACCCCTGCCCAGATGTTTCTGGGCGAAATGGGTGGCTCTATGGGAGAAGTTGCTGCGGCTGCCCTGCTGCTCGGATTCGTCTGGCTCCTTTTCAGGAAGATCATTACCTGGCATATACCTGCAACCATTGTAGTGACCATTTTTATCTTCACCGGCATTCTCTGGGCAATTAATCCTGAAAAGTATGCGAATCCACAGTTCCATATTCTTGCCGGTGGTGTGCTGCTTGGTGCCATCTTCATGGCTACAGACTATGTCACTTCACCGATGAATCTGAAAGCAATGCTGCTCTATGGATTCGGGATTGGGATGCTTACTGTGGTGATCAGAATCTGGGGTGCCTATCCTGAAGGTGTATCATTTGCAATACTTATAATGAACGCATTTGTTCCGCTTATGAATGCTTATATCAAACCAAAACGATTCGGGGAGGTAGTAAAAAATGGCTAAAACCGAATCGACACTCAAAAATATGGTGATGTCGCTCACCCTCATTACGCTGATATCATCTGCATGTCTTGGCCTGGTCTATGAAATGACCAAAGGACCGATAGCACTTTCAATCCTTAATAAGAAACTTGATGCCATTAAGCAGGTTGTACCCGAATTCGACAATAATCCGAATGATGAGATGTACAGGCTGGCGACCGGTGAAGGTGACAGTCTCGATATCTTCCCGGCAAAGAAGAACGGAGAGATCGTGGGTTATGCAGTGAACACATATACAACAAAAGGATTCAGCGGAAACATAAGTCTGATGGCAGGTTTTAAGACTGATGGTACAATTGTGAATATTGCCGTTCTGGACCATAAGGAGACTCCCGGTCTCGGGACAAAGATGACTGAACCCGAATTCAGGGATCAGTTTACCGGAAAAAATCCTGCTGAGTTTATGCTTAAAGTAAAAAAGGATGGCGGCCCGGTGGATGCGATAACCGCAGCAACCATCAGCTCCAGAGCTTATTGCGACGCAATCCAGCGGGCATACAATACTATACGGAAAGGAGATTTAAAATGAATCAGCTGCAAAATCTGACTAAGGGATTATTAAAGGAAAACCCTATACTTGTGTTGGTACTGGGGACCTGCCCCACCCTTGCTACAACATCTTCATCATTAAATGGAATGGGGATGGGAATTGCCACAACCTTTGTCCTGATAGGATCAAATGTTGTGATCGCCATGCTTGCAAATGTTATTCCCGACAAGGTAAGGATCCCGGCTTTCATTGTAGTAATTGCTTCCTTTGTTACTATCGTTGATCTTGTAATGCAGGCATATGTACCTGAACTTTATGAAAAGCTTGGAATATTTATCCCTCTTATTGTTGTAAACTGCATAGTACTTGGTCGCGCTGAAGCATTTGCCAGCAAAAACAGCGTGCTCTCATCATTTATTGACGGTCTCGGAATGGGACTCGGCTTTACGCTGGCACTGGGGATTCTTGGTGCATTCCGCGAAATAGCCGGCAGCGGGTCACTTTTCGGTTATAAATTCATCCCGGGCGACGGGATTCTTGTGTTTATTCTTGCGCCCGGTGCATTCATTGCCCTTGGATACATGATCGCACTTGTCAACAAGATCAAAAAAACATAAATACTAACAGAAATGGAATATATTCTGATAATAATATCCGCTGTTTTTATCAATAATGTCGTGCTTGCCCAATTTTTGGGGGTATGTCCTTTTCTGGGCGTTTCAAATAAAGTGAATACGGCAATTGGGATGACCGGTGCAGTAGTCTTTGTAATGGTTCTTGCAACTATAGTCACTTACCTTATTCAGACTTATGTACTGGAAAAACTGGGTATTTCATTTATGCAGACCATTACATTTATCCTCGTAATCGCTTTCCTGGTTCAGATGGTGGAGATCATCCTGAAAAAAACAAGTCAGTCTCTTTACCAGGCTCTCGGGATATTCCTGCCTTTAATAACAACAAATTGTGCTGTCCTTGGTGTTGCCATCCTGGTTATCAAGAAGAATTATAATCTCCTGGAAGCTGTGATCTACAGTGCTTCCACAGCTATTGGATTCGGACTCGCTCTCATAATACTTGCCGGCATCAGGGAACAACTTGATCTTATGAATATTCCGAAAGGAATGAAAGGAGTTCCCATTTCTCTTGTAATTGCCGGAATTCTGGCACTTGCATTTATGGGATTTACCGGAATAGTAAAATAATACCGTAAATTTCTATCTTTTGACTGCATTGTTCTCCGCAGATTTGTCAGCTGCAAAGATCAGTTCATGAGTTTTCAGAGCATCATTCAGGCTGGTTAAAGGCATCTCCCTCCCCCCTTCAACTGCTTTAAAGAAAGCTTCAAACTGAACCTGGTAAGGGTGATCGGACACATCACCCGAATCCAGCATCTTCACCGATAATTCACTCCATTTGTTCTTATTGAGACCCTCGATTTTGGCAGAGTGGAATTTATTATCAAGAAGGCTTCCTTCGCTTCCGACCAGATGAAAGTGAAAATAATAGGGTTGCAGACAATCAATGACTGATGCGACTTTACCTACTGCACCATTCTTAAATTTTATAATAGAAACTGAACTGGTAGGATACTCATATTTTGCGAAATCCTTGTTGGCGGAAAAAGCTGAATAACTGGTAACTGTCTCAAATTCAGTTCCCATGCATAAAAGCAGGGCGTCCATTGCATGGCATCCCGCTGAAAGCAGGCTGCTTCCGGCTGCATCCTTTTTAATATTCCAGCGGAACTGGCCATACCATGGTCCGATACCATGATAATAATCTACTTCACCATAATGTATTTTGCCCAGCAGACCCTGGTCAATAACTGACTTGATGGCAAGAAGCTGGCTTGAAAAACGGCATTCAAAGCATACACAGGTCTTCACACCTGTTTTCTTTACCACTTCTTTTACATTCAGACAATCTTTCCAGGTCAATGCCACGGGTTTTTCTATTATCAGATGTTTGCCGGCATTTGCTGCCATTATTGCCTGCTTTGCATGGTCGGCAGGGTAACTGCATATTGAAACCACATCAAGGCCGGGATCCTCAAGCATCTTTCCCAGATCTGTATAACATTTTATTGATCCGCCATACTTTGCACATAAGTCTCCCGGATCGAGTTTGCGTGAGGAACATACGGCAGTGACCTGTGCAAGGGATGTCCTGTTAATTGCTTCGATATGGGCTCCTGCGGCCCAGCTGTAACCGACGATTCCAACATTATATTTTTTCATGGGTCTGGATTAATTTATGATTTATGATTTATGATCTATTGTAATGTTTCAGTTTGATTATAAAGATAAAATAAAGTAAGAATTAACGGAATACCCAATAAAATTTCGTTAATTGTGTTATAATTCGTTGCGGGAGTGAATGTAAGATCATCATATTATTTCGATCTTTTGGAACTGAATATTACTGCTTCGGTTGATGATATCAAAAAAGCTTACAGGCAGAAAGCACGCCTGTATCACCCCGACATCAATCATTCTCCCGATGCCAAGGAAAAATTTATCAGGGTGACTGAAGCCTATGAGTTCCTTATTGCAAATTATGACAGACTGACAAACAGCGATGAAGCTTACAGGCAGGCAATGGAGGACTGGAGAAAATACAGGCAGGACAGATCAAGACAGCGTGCCCGTGCTTACGCACATGCATCGTACGTCCGGTTCAGGGCATCCAGGTTTTATAAAACGACACGTATTTTCGATGCAACCACAATAATCTTCAGTCTCGCGATCTCAATAATAGTGATCCTGTATACAGTGTTTGGATATATTTACAGGCTTAAGAATCCATTGCCTGATATTGAAAATCCATCAGTATTTACATTTCTGGCGCTTCTGATCCTTGGAATGTTGTTCTTCCTGATTTCCCTCATTTATCTGAAAGCTTATTTAGAAACCTCAAGAAAACGCAGGAAGACACATAACTAATGGCATGATTTTTGGGCTAGAGGGATATAACCCGGACTACTGGTATTAAAATTACTAATCTATACCAAAGGTTCAATAAGCTTAAGTGTATGAAATATAATATTTTAAAGAAATTATTGGTCTTCTCAATAATGATCCCGCTTGTTACCACAACCTGCACCAAGGCACCAGAGGATCTCCCAAAGGACCCTGTTCCGATTGACCTGGATGCCACACAGATCGCTCTTGTTGAATCAGGAAACTCATTTGCATTTGATATTTTCAATCTGATACTTGAAAATGCCGGTGAGGAAGAAAATGTAATCATCTCGCCCTTAAGCATCTCCTATGCTTTATCAATGACCCTCAACGGAGCTGATGGTGCAACCCGCGATGCGATTATGGATGCACTCAGAGTTTCAGGGTTTACCCCGGAAGAGATAAATGGTCCTTTCAAAGAGCTTACCAAAGCGCTCCTTTCGGTCGACAAACGCGTGATAATGTCCATTGCCAATTCAGTATGGACTGAGAATGACTTCGCCGTAAAAAAATCATTCATAGATATTCTCACCGAATATTATAATGCCGAATCAGAGCCTTTTGATATTGAAGATCCTGCCGCACCCGATAAGATCAATGCCTGGATAGAGGATAAAACAAACGGCCTGATAAAAGATATGGTCGACGAACTGAACGAAAATGCAGTTATGCTTCTTATCAATGCCATTTACTTCAAAGGAAAATGGAAGATGCAGTTTGATCCTGATAACACTTCCGAAAAACCTTTCTTTAAACCATCGGGTACCGAAACAGATGTGCAGATGATGAAACAAACAGATGATTTCAGGGTCTTCGATGGTAACGGATTCATCCTGGCTGAGTTTCCTTACGGACAGGGCAATTTTGTAATGGATATAATCCTTCCCGACGTTGAAAACGGAACTGCCGGAGTGCTTCCCTCAATGACAGGTGATGCATTTGAAGCATGGACCTCTCAGCTTGGGGAACGTGAGGTAAACGTTTCGATTCCCCGTTTTAAGTACAGTTTCAAAAAGAAACTGAAGGATATCCTGACTGACATGGGTATGGGAATCGCATTTACCGATTTCGCCGATTTCACTAATATCGCCGAAACCCCGCCCCTGCTTATCAATGAAGTAACACATCAGGCATTTATCGAGACCAATGAAGAGGGTACTGAAGCGGCTGCAGCAACAGTGGTCGAAATAGGTGTGACATCTATGCCACCTCCTCCGCTGGAATTCAACGCCGATCATTCCTTCCTGTATGTAATCAGGGAGATCGAAACAAATTCGATAATTTTCATGGGCAGGGTGGCTGATCCGCTGGCTGAATAAACCTTTACACATGGAGCCCGAACTCGTCTCCATGTTCCTCGCATTGCTTTTTTTTGAAGAGGTCCCTAAGGTAATTTAATCGGGAATGTCAGTTGATCTTGATGAAGTTAAAGTGGGTGTCCAGAATAGATGAAAAATATTCCCCCCGTTCCAGGATATCCTCATCGCCATCCTCGTAGTACCAGTTGATGACGTATTTCTTGTTTTTCAAACTTACATGCTTGATCTTTTCCAGAAGATGAATAAATACTTTAGCGCTGGCACTGTTAAAGTACTCAAGGTTCATGTCGACACATGTCATTTCAGCCGGGATCCTGATATATTCACTGACCCATTTTTCAACAATTTCATAGAATTCAGATACATTCTCGTGAATGGAGCGCCCTTTGATCTGTACCAAACCTTCAGGGGATAATAAGATTTCAGGAGAGGTTTTAGTCGGTAAAATTTTCAGCTCCTTCATTATTTATTAATAATATGATCCGAATTTATTAAATTATTTAATATTATCAATCATTAAATCTGTCAAATTCGCGCCAGAGGCGTAATATCCTGACATGTAAATTCACCTCTAATATACTTATAATACCCGGTAATCCCAATCATTGCAGCATTATCTGTCGTTAAACTGATTTCGGGGATGAAAAGATTCCATTCCCTTTTTTCAGCTTCTTTCTTCACTGCGCTCCTTAATCCCGAATTGGCAGAAACTCCGCCGGCAATGCCGATCTCTTTAATTCCTGTTTCAATTGAGGCTTTAACCAGCTTTGCTGTAAGAATGCTTACGATGGTATACTGCAGAGATGCGCAAAGATCAGCCTTGTTCTTTTCGATGAAATCCGGATCGCTTTTAATTTTGTCCCTCAGAAAATAAAGAAAATTCGTTTTAAGTCCGCTGAAGCTGAAATCAAGCCCTTTGACCGATGGTTTTGAAAAGAGAAAAGCTTTCTTATCGCCTTTTGTTGCAAGGTTATCAATTGCCGCACCTGCGGGATACGGAAGACCCATCAGCTTTCCGCATTTATCAAATGCCTCCCCGGCAGCATCGTCAACCGTGTTTCCAAGTATCTCCATTTCAAGATGGCTCTTTAACACAATAATCCTTGTATGACCACCGGAAACAAGCAGGCAAAGGAAAGGAAATTCCGGAACTTTGGATTCCATATCTCTATGCCGTATAAAATGCACCAGCACATGAGCCTGTAAATGATTTACTTCAATTAACGGAATATTTAGCGACAGAGCAAATCCCTTGGCAAAAGATGTTCCGACAAGCAATGATCCGAGCAGTCCGGGTCCCCGGGTAAAAGCAACGGCATTGATATCAGTTACAGCGATCCCTGCTTTTTTAATTGCCTGATCAGTAACTGGCACAATATTAACCTGATGGGCCCTTGAAGCAAGCTCAGGAACAACTCCGCCGTATGCCCTGTGCACATCCTGTCCCGCCGTTAAGTTTGAAAGGATAAATCCATCCCTCACAATTGCTGCCGATGTATCGTCACAGGATGATTCTATTGCTAATATTGTTACTGTCATTAATGCTTTGATTTTCCGTATAATTTAGGTTATTTTGATAATTGATTTTTTAGAGATTAAATGTTCAAAAATATTAAAAAATCGGTTAAATATTTTATAATCATTATCGGGATCATAATCCTTTTCCCAATGATACTCTATCCTCTTTTAAGCAGCTCATTCGTTCAAACCCTGCTCATAAAAAGAATTACACGACATTTTTCCCATGAGATCCAATCGACCATTTCTGTTGGAAGAGCAGAATTTATTTTCTTCAACAAGGTTAGTCTGACCGATGTGCTTATTAAGGATAAAAACAACGATACATTGATTTTTACAAGCAAGATAACCGCCAGCATCAGAAATCTCAATTTCAAAAACAAGAAATTCACTCTTGGACAGGTTTCGGTAACAGATCCTGTTGTTGCACTTATCACTGATTCAACCGGCATACTGAATCTTAGATGGTACCTTGATATGCTGATGCAACCCGTGGACACAGCTAAACCCGGAACCACTGTAATCATTCATCAGGCAAATCTGAGAAATGCCAGATTTTATCTTATAAATAAAGATGCGGAAAGAGGTGCCACACCAATTGATTTCAATAATCTCCGCCTTTCCGGGATCAACGGAATGGTGGAAGATTTCATTGTCGGGGACGACTCCACATCATTCAGCATCTATAATCTGTCGTTCGTTGAGTCAGGCGGATTTACTGTCAGGAAAATGAACAGCGATTTTCTTATAACAAGAAACCATATCCTCTTTTCAGATGCATATATCAATTGCGACAGCAGTATTCTGAATCTATCCCATTTTGAGCTTCGACCTGATTCAACCGGTTCATATGGAAATTTCATAGATGCAGTCAGGCTTGACATATTGCTGGAGAAATCTCTGGTCAGTTCCAATGACCTGCAGCACTTTGTGGCTCCGATTAAGGGTATGAACGATTCAATCTATATTTCAGGCAGGGTATATGGTACTGTCGCTGAAATGAGGGGTCGTAATATCAGTTTGTCCTACCGGGATAATACAATCCTGGATTGTGATTTTGACCTCTCGGGATTGCCGGAGATACAAAACACATACATGCATATAAGTGTGAATGATCTAAAAACCAATGTCTCTGAAATCCGAAGTTTTAAAATCCCGGAAAAAGGAAACGTTGTACTTCCGGAGTATTTCGATAAACTTGGAACTATTTCATTTAATGGAAGTTTTACCGGATTCACAACCGATTTTGTCGCCTATGGCAAGCTGAATTCTGATGCGGGAAATTTAAGCCTTGATGTTTCGCTCCGTCCTGAAGAAACCAACAGGTTTAAAATCAAGGGACTGGTTACCGGGACAAGCATTGCATTGGGAGCACTTACAGGAGAATCAGATCTGTTTGGCAACCTGAGCATGAGGGCTAATGTTGACATGTATGCATATTCACTGAAGGAATTTACCGGCCAGCTCACCGGTATAGTCGACAGTGTTGAGATCAACAATTATAAATATCGTAATATTTCCCTGAACGGTAATATTGGCGAATTGACCTGGGATGGAACGGTAAAAATTTCTGAACCGAATATTAAAATGGATCTCCTCGGATTGTTCAATTTCAGCGGTGAGCTTCCGGAATTTGACTTTACTCTTAACCTTGCAAAAGCCAACCTTTACAAACTCAATATTGTTGAATCTGATACCACAGCCTCAGCATCAATGTTGCTGACAGCAAATTTTAAAGGAAATAATATTGACAACCTCGATGGGGAAATTAAGCTTCTGAACTCCAATATAACAAAATTTGGAACTACTCTTGAGCTTTATGATTTTACCGTCAGATCTTACATTGATAATAACCAGCATGTTATCAGTTTACACACCGATTATGCTGATGCAGAAATCAGGGGAAGGTTTAATATTGCCGGACTGAACTCATCTGTCGGCTCAACGCTTGCCAGACTGGTGCCTTCGAAGTACAGGATGCCTTTAAAGAAAACCGATTTCGTAAAAGAGAGGCTCACCCTTAACATTACATTTAAGAATACTGACAAGATAAATAACTTCTTTCGTACCGGGATCCTGCTTTCCGAAAAGAGCATTCTGAACGTGGAAATAATGTCTGACAGCCTTGTGAAGATTATCTGGAACGCAAAAAAGTTGCAAGCCTGGGGCAATACATTCAATAATATGTCTTTTGAAGCCGATCTCTCCTCATCAGACCTCTCAGCCATGCTGAGAACCACTTCACTGAATTTTATGGGACAATCTGAATTAAGGGGATTTTCAGCAGATATCAGTACAAAACCGGATCAATTCCGCTTCAACTTTAACTGGGATAACCATGAAGCTGTTTTGAACCGTGGAGATTTTACTGCCAGAGGTTCCTTTATAAAAGATCCAAAGGGTAACTCGGGACCGGTTCTTAAAATTGACATTGATTCTTCAGAAATTTACAACCGGAATAATCTCTGGAAAATAAATTACTCCACCCTGCATATTGATTCCAATTTCGTGAATGTCGACAGGTTGCTGATCAGTAACGGAGAACGTTACTACCTTATCGATGGCACTCTCTCCGAAAATACTGCTGATTCTCTTCGGCTGGAGTTTAAAGGCATAAATATTTCACCTCTGAATTATGTTCTGTCCAATAAAAATGAACCTGATCAGATTGACCTGGGATTGAAGGGAGAACTGAACGGTAATATACTTTTGACGAATGTTTTCCATAATCCCTTGATAGAGAGTAACCTGGCGATAAGCGATTTTTCATTGCTTCAGAGCGATTACGGAACCCTGTCGCTTATTTCAGCCTGGAATAACATTAGCAAGGTTGCAGATGTCCGGGCAGGCAATAATTTTAACGGAAAGAAAATGCTCGACATTGCCGGTCATTATGATCCTGCCGGCAAAATAATTGACCTGAGTGTTACCGCTGACAAGCTGCCAATTAATGCTCTCAACCCTTTACTGAAAGTTTTCGCATCTGAAATTGCCGGTTCTGCAACCGGAACGATAAGGTTGTCAGGCGAAACAAATAAGCTTGTCATTAAAGGTGCGGTGATGGTTGATAATGGATCAATAAAAGTCGATTATCTCCAGACAAAATACGGGATCAATGACTCGATCAGGTTCAACAGGAACAATATTTTATTCAGGAACATAAGACTGACTGATGAAAGAGGTAATCTGGCAACACTCAGCGGATCAGTAAATCACGAATTCTTCAAAGAGTTTTATCCCGACCTCACAATAACATTAAATAACACAATGGTCCTGAATACCAATGCAAAAGACAATGAAATGTTTTATGGTGTCGCTTTTGGTTCCGGAGTAACAACGATCAAAAGCGGTCCTAATTCCATTATATTTGATATATCGGCAAAAACAGGAAGTAATACACGGTTCTACATGCCCCTGGTTACCACGGCAACCATCTCTGACCATTCATTTATTACATTCATAAATCCTGATACTTCCGGCATGCCTGAAACGGTACAGGTAAAAAACATTCCTTCAACTGTTGCCCAGACAGGCATTGACCTTAATTTTGACCTGGAAGTGACACCCGATGCAGAAGTACAGCTGATCTTCGATGAGAAAGTGGGAGACGTAATTAAAGGACACGGGTATGGAAATCTGAATATCAATCTTAACAGGAGGGGCGATCTGAGGATTTCAGGGGATTATATTATTGAGGAGGGTGAATATACATTTACTCTGGGTAATATCCTGAACAAGCCGTTCAAGATAGAAAGCGGAGGGAGAATTTCATTTAACGGGGACGTTGACAATGCCGAAATTGATATGAAAGCCATCTACAGCCTGAGAACTTCGCTGAATACGATTCTCGCCGGTGTCAGTGATTCAAAGTATAACGAGAGAATACCGGTGGAATGTCAGATAAATCTTTCCGGCAAGCTTTTTAATCCGACAATTGACCTGGATATAGAACTGCCCTCTGCCGATGAGGCGAACCGTGCTTACCTCAGAAACGTGATCACTTCGGAAGAGGAGATGAACCGCCAGTTTCTTTACCTTCTGGTCACCAACAGTTTTATCGGGGCTTCAGGGACTGAATCAGCCGGAACCGGTATGGCTGTTACAACAACCGAAATGCTTTCAAATCAGTTGAGTAACTGGTTATCACAAATAAGTCAGGATTTTGATATAGGCTTTCTCTACCGGCCGGGATCCAGGGAAAACCTTAATGCTCAGGAAGTGGAAGTGGCTCTGTCTACACAGCTTCTAAATGACAGGGTTACAATAAACAGCAACCTTGGTGTACGGGATCAGAAAGGATCCACTGAAACTACCGAAAAGATAACCGGTGACTTTGATATAGAATACAAGATAACTGAGAAGGTCCGGTTTAAATTCTTCAATAGATTTAATGATCCTACCACCGGAAAACATGATTATACCCAGGGGATAGGATTGTTTTTCAGGGAGGATTTTGACAAATTTTCTGACCTTTTCAGGAAAAGAAACAAATCTGAAATGAAAAAGGAGGAGGAACCTGAAGTAACCGCAAATGGAAGGTAATCTACATCTTGCAGATACCCATTACATTCCGGTTAATAAATTTTAAACCTTTGTTATTAACAGTGTATAATACAATCAGGTATAAATGCGTTTTTTAATATCTTCGCACCGGATTTAAACAAATGATCAGATAAAAAGAAATTAAAACAGAACTAATTAAGTTAATATGGGATTCTTACAGTTTATTTTGCAGGATGTACCGGTTACTTTACCAACAACAAGTGATGCTGAACTGACACTGCTCGATTTCGCAATCAAGGGAGGATGGGTTATGATCCCCATTGTACTGCTATCGTTCGTGGCAGCTTATATCTTCATCGAAAGGTATTATGTCATCAGAAGAGCAACAAAGGAAGATCAGAACTTTATGAACCGGATAAAGGACTATATCCATGATGGTAAGGTAGAAGCAGCACTGGCACTCTGCAGATCGACCGATAGCCCTTCAGCAAGAATGGTCGAAAAAGGAATCTCCAGGCTCGGCAGACCTTTACAGGATATCCAGACAGCGATTGAAAATGTGGGAAAACTCGAAATATCGAAGCTGGAAAAAAGCTTCCCCACTCTTGCTACAATAACAGGTGCAGAACCAATGCTGGGATTTCTGGGTACTGTTATCGGAATGGTCCGGTCATTCTATGCAATGTCAATGGCAGGTAATAATATAGAAGTGTCGCTTCTCTCGGATGGTATATACACCGCACTTATTACAACTGTTGCAGGTCTAATTGTAGGTATCCTCGGATACTTTGCGTATAACACCCTGGTTGTCAGGGTTGAAAGGGTGGTGTTTAATCTTGAGGCCACTCTTACGGAATTTATGGATATTTTGAACGAACCGGTTAAATCAGATCGTTAAATGGCAATCTCGCAAAGAAATAAGATCAGCGTCAGTTTCAGCTCGGTGGGAATGACCGACGTAGTATTTAATTTGTTGATATTCTTTATGTTAACTTCAACACTGGTTCATCCCACAGCATTGAAACTTCTGCTTCCGAAAGGTTCCACGCAGACATCTGCAAAACCTCAGACCACAGTTTCAATTACAGCTGACCAAAGGTACTTTGTTGAACAGCAACCTGTGACTCTTGCAGAGCTTGAGTCAGTTTTAAAACAGAAGCTGGGCAGCACACCGGAAACTTTTATATCGCTTCATGCCGACAAAACGGTTCCCTTTGAAAGCGTAGTCGAAGTATTGAATATTGCACAGGCAAATAATTATAAACTAATAATTGCAACCACGCCCAAATAGAGAGATCTACAGGATTCCTTCGGAAAAAAAGAAAGGAATTGCAGGAACGTTGGTTATCCACGTTGCAGTATTTCTTTTGCTTATTCTTTTTGGATTTTCACCTCCGCCACCTCCGGAATTTGAAGAAGGCATCCTTGTCAACTTTGGTACCGACGAAACCGGACTGGGAATGATCGAACCTTCTCCTCCTGCCGTTCAGGAAGAAGCACCACCCCCGCCGCCTTCCAATACGCCGGTCACAGCTGAGGAAGAACCTCTTCTTACCCAGGAAACTGAAGATGCCCCCGAAGTGAAAAAAGTTGATCCTGAAGCTGAAAAAA
>Ga0105095_10000529_pt1 | contig 18649 bp, 20 predicted proteins | sample PPLLak2March2015_2_FD_79180 | JGI IMG/M metagenome (GOLD analysis project Ga0105095, IMG submission 79180) | Freshwater sediment microbial communities from Prairie Pothole Lake near Jamestown, North Dakota, USA - PPLs Lake P8 Core (3) Depth... | ecosystem: Environmental > Aquatic > Freshwater >...
AAAATATCTTTTGATCGTCGTACTGATGATAATAATAAAGAATACTAATCCAAGAATAAGGATTGATACAGCGTTAAAGTTTTTCTGGATGTATGCAGCACCGCTGGGAATTATCGCAGTGGTGTTAGCGGTGTTTGGGTATTAGTAACCTTCAAGGTTAGAGTATTGTCAACACTGGGACAACCTTTGAAGGTTCTGCTCCGGTGTTTAGTGTTACGTGCAGTACGTTCGTTATTCGATATTCGGCATTGTTTTACTAAAAGAAATTACTTCAGGAGCCTGTATGAGCTGGTACAATAAACGGCTGGCAAAATCAATTTGGGTTTTTCACATCAGCGCCTCACCCTGCAATAATTGCGATATCGAAATTCTTGATTTACTCACGCCTAAATATGACCTGGAGCGGTTTGGAATAAAACTCGTTGGTTCTATCAGACATGCGGATGTTCTGCTTGTAAGCGGTGTAATAAATCAAAAGGTTGCACCGAAATTGAAATATCTATACAGCCAGGCTCCTAAACCTGTATTTGTAGTCGGTGTGGGTACATGCCCAGCATCCGGATGCTGCTTTAACGATAGTTACAATATAACTGCAAACCGGGAGGAAGTAATACCTATAGATTTATATATTCCAGGCTGCCCGCCCAAACCTGAAGCTATGATTGAAGGAGTTGCAAAACTTGTGGAGGTGCTTAATGGATAATTCTCAGGAGTTTATTTCAGAAATGGATGATAAAATCGGGAAAATAATTGAAAAACCTCGCCGACTTTTTTTCGATGCTGAAAATGAAAATATACTGGAGGTTGCAGAACACTTATTCAAAAAAATGGGATGCAGGTTATCAACTGCAACAGCACAGGAAACATACAGGGGAATTGAGGTCCTTTATCATTTTTCTGAAGACAAAACAGGAAGCTACTATTGTCCTAGAATTGTAATGAAAGATAAAAGTAATCCGAAAATGAATTCCATCTCTTCTGTTGTCAAAGGTGCCGAGTGGATAGAAAGAGAGATGATGGAAATGCTCGGGATTACTTTCGATGGACATCCTCATCCTGAACCTTTATTAACCGGAAATCATCCGAAAGAAATTAAAACTCCCTGGAGATTCAATACGAATGTTCAACTACGCGGGAGGAATAATGGATAAGAATGTAATCCCAGTTGGACCATACCACCCGCTGCTGGAAGAAGCAGAATATTTTACTCTGAAGGTTGACGGAGAAACAGTTGTTGATGTAGATCTTGAAATCGGCTGGATGCACAGGGGACATGAATTTATTTCTGAAGGGAAGACTTTCACTCAATCCATTTTCCTCGTTGAAAGAATTTGCGGAATCTGCTCTACATCTCATCCCCTAGCATTTGTACACGCAGTAGAAGATGTAGATAATATTGAAATCCCTCTTAGAGCAAGGTACGTACGAACTCTTATAGGAGAACTTGAAAGAATTCACAGCCACCTTTTATGGCTGGGATTGGCAGGGCATTTTATTGGTTACGATACTCTATGGATGTGGGCCTGGAAGTATAGAGAGCCGGTACTTCAGATGTTTGAAATAATTTCAGGCAATAGAAATCACTATGGTATAATGAGAGTCGGGGGTGTTGCAAAAGATGTAAATCCTGAAAAAGTAAAACCTTTGCACGATGTACTTGACGATATTGAAAAGAAAACTAATATGATTGCCAAAGCTGCAAAAGATGATCCAGTATTGAAATCAAGATTGAAAGGTGTAGGCATTTTATCGAAACAGGAAGCCGTTGATTATTGTGCGGTTGGACCTACTGCAAGAGCATCAGGTGTTCATATCGATGTTCGTAAAGACGAACCTAAAGATGCCTACGATCTGGTTGAATTTACTGAAATCGTAACTGAAAACGGAGATGTTTTCGATAAAACTGTCGTCAGACTTCTTGAAATATTCGAATCAATTAAAATCTGCAGGCAATGTCTGAATAAGCTTTCTGTATCAAACGGTTCAATTATAAATAAAGTGAAAGAGATTTCCGAAGGAGAAGGAATTGGCAGGTATGAAGCACCCCGCGGAGAGGTTTTTCATTATGTAAGAACCGATGGAACGAACAGACCTGTAAGACATAAAGTAAGAGCGCCGAGCTATGTAAATATTCCCACTTTCAAAGCTTCGTGTAAAGGAATTCCTATTGCCGATGCACTTATCACTCTTGCTGCTGTAGATCCTTGCTACTGCTGTACAGAAAGGTCGCTAAAACTAGTTGATAAAAATGACAATAGTTTTACGCTTGATCTGCTCGAGCTCTCAAGGGAAAAAACAGAAAAAATCAGGAGGAGCATTTAAATGATTATTAATGAATTACTTCTATTAATAGTTGTTCCTTTGGGAATAGCCCTGATTAATCTGTTTCTACCTGCGATGCTCAGAAAAATTCTTACAACTCTGGGTCTGATCTTTACCCTTTTATTGGTTTATCTTTTATATCAGAAATCGGCTGACACGCTTTCATATTTTAATGTCCCGGTGTTTTCAATAGATCAGATGGGACTTTTTGCTATCATTTTTATACAAGTATTAAGCTTCATCATATTAATTTTTTCCCTGAAAGGAGTAGATAAAGATTCTGTTAAAAGGTTTTTCTATTTATATCCAATCACAGTTTCTTTTTGCAACGCAGTAATATTAAGCGAGCATGCTTTCAGCTTTCTAATATTCTGGGGATTGTCAGGACTGACACTCTATCTTTTTGGAACACTTGGCAAAACTGCGGATTCTCCTCACACTGCAAAAAAGACTTTCATAATTATCGGCGGCAGCGATGCTTTTCTTTTAATGGGATTAATTATAATTTGGTTCATCTCACCCGTTACCGGCTGGTCTTTGAATAAACCGCTAATACCTCTGGAAGGTGAATATGCACACTTTGCTTTTGCATTCCTTCTTATCGCAGCTCTCGCTAAAGCAGGAGGATTTCCATTCCATACCTGGGTACCTGACTACAGTAAAGACGCTCCTGTTGAAAGTGCTGCTCTTCTTCCGGCTTCACTAGATAAGCTGCTTGGGATTTATCTACTAGCACGCATGGTTACTTCCTATTTTTCTGTTTACCCGATGATTTATATGATTCTGATAACTTTAGGTGCAATAACTGTAATTACTGCCGTAATGATGGCGATGATCCAGCATAACGGAAGAAAATTACTCGGCTATCATGCTGTCAGCCAGGTAGGCTACATGATAATGGGAGTCGGAAGCGGAAGCGTACTTGCGTTTGCAGGCGGACTTTTTCACTTAATAAATAATACTATTTATAAATCGAATCTTTTTCTTTCTTTAGGATCGGTTGAGAAAAAAACAGGAACAAACGAGCTTGATTATCTTGGCGGACTCGGTAAAAAAATGTCTTTAACTTTTTTAGCTGCACTTGTGGGTGCACTTTCAATCTCCGGGATTCCCCCTTTTAACGGATTTTTCTCTAAATGGATGATTTACCAGGGACTGCTGGAAAAAACTGAAAGTCTTCCGCATGGATACCAGCTTTGGCTGCTTGCCTGCATCCTATTGGCAATTTTCGGCAGCGCTCTTACTCTAGCAAGTTTTATGAAGTTTATTCATGCAGTATTCCTCGGGCGAAGACCCGAAATATACAATAGTATTAAAGAGGCTCCCGCAAATCAATGTATTGCAACAGGAACACTGGCGGTTCTTTGTATAATTTTTGGTGTTTTTGCAACTGCTCTGCCTCTGGAAAAATTCATTTATCCTATTTTATCTGATACTGGTATGGAAATTCCATCGTTTCTTGGATCATATAATCCGCTGTTGATAACAGCTTTATTTGCCATAGTTTTTCTATTAGGTTTAATAGTTTATGCATTTACAAGAAAAGTAAGATACGATGAAGTTTATTTGGGAGGCATGCCTGCACTTGAAAAATTCAGGATTGCAGGGACAGAATTCTATAATGAAGTACGAAATTTTACTTTAATAAAATCATTTTATACCGCAGCAGAGAAAAAATATTTTGATCTGTATGAAATAGGAAAGGAATTAACATTTGGATTTTCCCGGACTTTTCAGCGAGCTCATCCGGGTCAGCTTCAGTTGTATTTGCTTTATATAATATTTGGCATTTTGATATTAATCGCTTTGGCATAAGCAAGACTTTTTGAGCAGAGATGTTCATTATTCGATATCGATATTTCAATGGTTTGCATTGGAACTTATTGAAACTTTATACTTAGGAGGATACAATGCCGGTAGAAACCTGGCTGATATTCATTTTAAGCTTTATGATAATCGCCTCAATCGCAGCTCTTGAAATAAAAGATATTCTTTCGTCAATTGTGGCAATCGGAGTTGTAGGATTAGGAGTATCTATTGCCTTTCTTTTCCTGCAGGCTCCGGACCTTGCAATTGTACAATTCCTCTTCGAGATTTTTGCTTTGATCATACTTGTCCGGGCTTTCCTAAGAAAGGATTATCATAAAGAAGATCCAGCGACAATTAATAAGATACTGACAGGAATAACCGTAGTAACATTAATATCTATATTTCTTTACAGTGTGCCTGCTCTCAATCATCTTCCTCCATTTGGCAAGCCATTAATGACCACATCTCAATATTATATTGATAACAGTGCAAAAGATACGGGAGCAGCAAATTTTGTTGCTTCAATTATTCTCGATTACAGAGCTTATGATACTCTTGGTGAACTGACCGTTCTTTTTACAGCAATTCTTGGTGCTCTTACTATTCTGAGGATCAAGAGTCAAAGGAATATTATCGAAACGGCAAAAAAGAAAAAAGATGGAATGACTGTAATAGTGAAAACTGTTACAAGAGTTAGTTGTTGGATGATTTTACTTTACGGAATCTATATTATTCTGCATGGCCATTTAACCCCGGGCGGCGGATTCGGCGGAGGCGTAATTCTCGCTCTTGCATTCCTTAATGTAATGCTGGCTTACGGAAAAAAATTTACCGCAAATTGGCTGAATATCAATTTTCTTTATGATGTTGAGGCAGCAAGCGCTACCTTATTCCTATTGGTAGGAATTTTAGGCATCTCTATAGGCGGAGCTTTTTTCGCTAATTACCTCAGCAAGGGAGAGTTGTTTCACTTAATCAGCTCAGGCACAATCCTTCCTCTAAATATTTTAATTGGAATAAAAGTGGCAATGTCTCTCTTCCTTGTTGTATGGGTTCTTGCCGGATTAAGATTTGAGAAAGGAGAAGAAGCATGATAGTATATTTACTTTGTTTTGCTCTATTCCTTGTTGGTTTATACGGAGTGCTTACAAAAAGAAACCTTGTTAAAATTATTCTTTCATTAGGAATAATGGGCTATGCGGCAAATCTCTTTTTAATACTTGTCGGATACAGGAATGAATCACAATATCCCATAATCGCTGAAGGAGTAAAGCAGGCACCAATGGTTGATCCTCTTCCGCAAGCACTGGTCCTTACATCTATCGTGATTGAACTTGGAACAACAGCACTGCTGGTGGTTCTTGCTCTTAGATTATTTGAAAAATATAACACGTTTGATATTACCAAGATAAGGAGACTATCAGGATGATCCTCCCGTACTTTATAATAATTCCGTTATTAACAACCTTTCTTGTTACATTAATAGCCGGGAAAAAGGATAATTGGGCTATCGTACTTAGCTTTATCAGTGTTACTTCCCTGCTCGTCCTTTCACTGTTTGCTTTTATTACAATGATGAATGACACTGTTTCATATGAACTAAGTACATGGGAAATTCCTTACGGCATCATTCTCGTAATGGATGCACTTACATCATTCACTCTCGTAATGGTCAGCATAATTTCTTTCACTTCATTGATTTTCTCTATTCAATATATCCGTCATCTTTCTATGAATTGGAGATATTATGCCTTATTCATGCTTCTTGTAACAGGAATGAACGGTGTAATTGTAACCGGCGACTTATTCAATTTGTTCGTGTTTATGGAAATAGCTTTGTTCTCTGCATTTGCATTGGTTGCTTACGGCAGCAAAGCTGAAGAATATGAGGCGGCATTTAAGTACGCAGTTATGGGTTCGGTTTCTTCTGTAATTATATTAATTGGAATCGCTGTTATCTACAGCGCAACATCGACATTAACAATGGCGAAAATAGCGGAAGCAATTCCGGATTTAAGCAGAGAACTTGTATTCTGGGTCGGCATATTATTTATTGCGGGCTTTGGACTTAAAGCAGCAGTAATGCCTTTTCACACCTGGCTGCCAGATGCTCATTCATCTGCACCGGCACCAATATCCTCTATGCTTTCCGGAGTTTTAATTAAGGCGCTGGGAATTTATGTTTTGATACGTTTCTTCTTTAATGTACTTGGCGCCCCTCAGTTTTTTACTCAAATATTTCTGGTGCTTGGCACAGTTTCCATAATAGCTGGAGTATTCCTAGCTATTGGACAATGGGACATGAAAAGGCTTTTGGCATATCACAGCATCAGTCAGATTGGTTATATTCTTTTAGGTTTAGGTATAGCAACTCCGCTCGGAATTTTAGGGGCTGTCTTCCATTTATTCAATCATGCAATATTTAAATCACTTCTTTTCTATAATGCAGGTTCTGTTGAATTGGCCATAGGCACAAGAGACTTGAGGAAGATGGGTAACCTTAATAAAATCTTACCGGTAACTTCACAAACTTCAATGATAGCGTCTTTATCAATTTCAGGAATTCCTCCTTTCAACGGATTTTTCAGTAAACTGATAATCATTATAGCTGCTATTCAGGCAGGACTTCCTATCTATGCTGTTTTTGCTATAGCAGGCAGTTTGTTAACCCTTGCTTCATTTATGAAGGTGCAGCGTTACGGATTCCGGGGAGAGAATATGATTGATCAGGTAACAAACAAGATTGGCTGGAGAATGAATTCTGCAATGATAATACTTGCAGTACTTTGCCTGTTAACCAGCTTAATGATTGTTCCGGGTATTAAAGAGGTTACACTGGATCCGGTAGTAAAAGTAATATCAGAAAACTCAGAATATATGCAGCTGGTGCTGGGGAGGTAAAATGAATCTAAAACTCAGAAGCAGGATAACAGTTTTTATATTCGCAGTTCTTGTGTGGCTTGCTTTAACAGATATTAAAAGCTACCAGGAGATAATTGCCGGAATTATAGTTGCATGTGTGGTTACTCTGCTGGCCGGTCACTTTCTTGTTACTACCGAAAAAAGCAGGAATATCCTGAGAAGATTTTCTTACCTGATCATATACATATTCCGTTTTGTCTGGGAAATGATAAAGGCCAACATCCATGTTGCTTATCTTGTTATTCATCCTTTGGTACCTATCAAGCCGGGTATTGTTAAAATAAAAACCGGTCTAAGCAAAGATTCCGCCTTAACGGTTTTGTGTAATTCAATTACACTGACTCCCGGAACCATGACAGTGGACGTGAATGAAGAAACAAAAGAAGTTTATATACATTGGATTGATGTAAAAGAAACTGAAGAAGGAAAAGCTACAAACGAAATCAGTCAAAAATTTGAAAAAATATTAATGGAGATTTTTGAATGAGAGTTTTAAGATGGATAATCGGACTTATAATCTTTGCTGCATTCTTCTATTTTAATTTCTTTATCTATGATGGAGAACTGCTGTTTAAACTAATAAATGTAATTCTTTTCAGCAGCTTGTTAATTTTATTAAGAGTAATGTTTGGTCCGACTGCCGCAGACAGAGTAATTTCAGTAGATATTCTTGGAGTTTTGATCATTGGAATGCTGGCATTGATTGGTTTATTCTATAATGAATCCTTCTTTATGGATATCGGACTTATCTGGGCGCTGCTAAGCTTTATAGCAACACTTGCCTTTGCAAAAATTCTGGAAGGGAGGCGCTTAGATGAATGAAACTATAGGAATGGTATTCATCTGCATCGGAATCGCATTCGATTTTCTCGGTGTGCTCGGTTTGGTACGTTTACCGGATGTTTACAACCGTCTTCAAGCTGCTACCAAGTGCGTTACCTTCGGTTCGATGGGAATATTATTTGGAGTTTTTTTAATTCAGGGTTTCAGCAGCTTCGGATTTAAAGCATTGATCGGAATAATTTTCATTGTGCTTACTTCTCCAACAGCTGCTCATGCTATAGCAAGAGCATCCCATAGAAGCAGAATTCCATTATGCAAAGAGACAATCATTGATAAATATGAAGAAGATAAAGAATTAAAAAAGGAAATTGATTTGGTTCAGGAGGAGGAATTAAAAAAATAAATTTCCAAGATTGAATTTTTATTATACTGCAATAATACCTGATAAATGAATTGCCACGACTTTTAAGTCGTAGATAAAAAAGTGACAGCATTTAAATATGGGCTTTAGCCCAAATGTGGATAGTTTTTTCGCCGGAGGGAAAATGTATCTGCCGAAGTTAAGAGAAATAAAGGAAGCTCTGAGCTCATTCTTTTCAAAACCATATACAACAAAATTTCCGAAAGAACCGTTTTCTGCCGCTGAAGAATACAGGGGCAAACCGCGGTACGATTCCGCTTTCTGCATCGGCTGCGGAACATGCGTACAGGTATGTCCCGCACAGGCCATAAAAATTGCCGATAATAAAGAATTACTGAAGAGGACTCTAAGCATCAGTTATTTAAATTGCATTAACTGCGGCCAGTGTGAAGAAAATTGTATTACCGGTAAAGGAATAAGGCTAACAAATGAATACTCATTTGCAACCATGGATAAAAATGATCCGAAAAATTTTGAAACAATTGATAAGGAAATTGTCCTTTGCGAAATATGCGGGGAAGTAATTGCTGCAAGAGATCAATTACTCTGGATTAAAGATAGATTGGGAGCAAAAGCATATGCACATCCCAATTTTTTGCTTGAGGAGCAGAAACAATTCTTTGAAGTTGAACCTGCAGTTCCGAAATCTAGAATTAGAAGGGAAGATCAGATAAAGGAATTGTGCCCTATTTGCAGGCATAAAGTGGTGGTTCAAGATGAATTTTATACAATTCACTAAGAGATTAAAAAAATTCGATACGCGCAAAATAGTATTTGTAGGATTAGGCAGCGAAACCAGGAAAGATGATTTTGCAGGAGTTTTATTTATTCGATATTTACGCAGCACAAAAGGATTCAATAAATCGATCTTAATTGAAGCAGGAAGAAATCCAGAAAATTACCTGGAGAAAATCTTGAGTATTGAGCCTCAGGCGGTTGTTTTTGTCGATGCTTCCCAATGGGGAGGAAAACCGGGTGAAATAAAATGGCTCAATTCTGATCAAATCAAATCTATAAGCATAAGTACCCATACCTTCTCAATCAAGATGATCGAACAATACTTGTCTTCTCATTCCCCAATGAAGTTTTTTTATTTAGGGATTCAGCCTTATACAACAGAAGCCGGGGAAGAAACTTCTGGCTATATAAAAGAAGCGATGCATAAATTCTTTTCCGGGAAGCGTATTCTATCTGTAAATTGGCTGCTACTCTAAAAACTTTTTGAAATGAAAAAAATTACAAAAACAACCTCGCCAATCCGTTTTCCATTTCATACGGTTGCAACGCTGCGGGAAAGATTAAGCTGGTATGTCAACCTTAGATGGATTGCTGTAATGGCTATACTTATTTCTATCCCTTTTGCCGAAAAAATGCTTGCGTTCAAACTAGCATATGACGAAATAATAGAAATTACCTCTCTTCTTCTTTTAATAAATATCGTTTGTTTTTTTCTTACTAGATATTTGCAATTCAAAAATGAATACCAGGAACTGATTTTTGCAGAAGTTCAAATCATAGTCGATCTGCTGATTATATCATTCTTGATCCATTATTCGGGTGGAATCGGGAATCCATTTTATTTCCTTTATATTGTCCAGGTGATCCTCTCGGGAATCCTGTTCCCGGGGGTAATACTTCCTTATGTTAATGCGGCGCTTGCGGCACTTCTCCTAACAATGTGGTCGATCCTTGAACACTCAAACTTAGTTCCAAGAATAAGCCTTCGTTCCGAACCTATTCCTTTAACACTCTTGATAACTTCCTTATCCGCATTTTATGTTACCATTTTTGCCGGCATATACATTATCAACAATTTCATGATGGGATACAGATCGCTTAAATCAGTTATTGACGACAAAAACCTTGAGCTTCAAAAGGCAATAAAAGACAGGAGTAAAGCATTCCGGTATGCGGCGCATGAACTTAAATCTCCAATGGTTGCAATACAGAGCACCCTCGAAGTGGTAAAAGATTTATTTGCCGGTGAACTGAAACCTGAAGTTAAGGGGATGATTCTTAAAGCGGAAAACAGATCCTCGCAGGTGCTTAGCATGATAAAAGAAATGATCACAATTACACAATACAATCTCGGACTGGAGCAGCCGGAATTTATTACGATTGAATTTAATGAGTGGCTTTGTAAAACTGCTAATCAGCATAGAGTGCATGCACTTAAAAAAAACATAGCCTTTAATTTTAATCCTGCTAAAATCCGTTTATATGTTAAGATCGATGCCAATGGATTTGAAAAAGTTGTAAGTAATCTTATAAATAACGCTCTAAAATATACTCTGGATGGCGGCAGAGTTACGGTTGATACTTTTATCTTTGAATATTATTACGGGTTTAAGGTCAGCGATACAGGAATAGGGATTGACAGGGAGGATTTAAATAAAATTTTTGATGAGTTTTACCGAAGCAAGAATGCACGCGAGATGGAAAGAATAGGTACTGGATTAGGATTAAATCTTGTAATGCAAATTGTTAAACGTTATGGCGGAAATATTTATGTCAACAGTGAGCTTGGTAAAGGGAGTGAGTTTATAGTGGAAATGCCATATTCAGTGGAAAATGAAGAAGCAGATTTTTCCAAAGAAGATATTTATTAATAATGATCGGAATTGATTAGATATTATGGATAAAGAAAATTTATCGGTGATCATTTATAATTAAAAGAAAATAAGCCAATAATAAGGAAATTATAATGCCTGCAGATTTCGATATTCAGACAATTCGGAAAAAAGTAGTTCCATTTGTTCTTTCTCTTTCAACTAACGGAGCAATGCACTTTCCCATTTTAGACACAGTAAAAAACGTTAGGATGAAATCAGCACTTATAAATCTTCAGCCCGGAGAAAATGTCGGTCTCCATAATACAGGGGAGCAGGAAGAAATACTTATAGTTTTAGATGGAACCGGAGAAGTTCATGCAGAAGGATTGGGGAAACAGCAGGTTAAAAAGGATTCTATCATTTATATCCCTCCAAACAACCAGCATGATGTAAAAAATTTAGGCAGCGGTCCATTGAGATACATTTACATTGTGTCACCAATCTGAGGAAAACTTTAAAAACACTCTCGAGGGGAGGTAATTTACATGACTCACTTATTAGCATATTCTCGGCAGCTGCTCGCCGGACAGCATATCCAGAACTCTTTTAGTGCCGATTTTTGTTCTTATTAATACAGTACCGGGATTTTCTTCCGTAACTCTCCCGATAATTACGCTTTCTTTTCCATAATCGTGCTTCTTCATTTCATTCACAACTCTTTCAGCATCAGAGGGAGAAACAAATGCAATCATCTTCCCTTCATTAGCAATGTATAACGGATCAAAGCCGAGGATTTCACATGCGCCTTTAGCCTCTTCGCTTACAGGAATTTTCTCTTCCTCAATTAATATTCCTATCTGAGATTCCAGTGCAATTTCATTCAATGTACTGGAAACTCCTCCCCGAGTAGGGTCTCTCATGCAGTGAATATTTTTAGAAACATTAAACATTTTCTTCACAAGACTATTTAAAGGAGCAGTATCGCTTTTTATTGTTGTACTGAATTCCAGCCCTTCACGGGCAGAAAGAATAGCAATTCCGTGCTCTGCTATTCTGCCGTTGATAATAATAAAATCTCCGAGTCTGCAGTTTTTGGGAGAAATGTTAATCCCTTCCTCTATCAAACCGATGCCTGAAGTATTGATAAAAATTTTATCTCCCTTTCCTTTATCTACGACTTTTGTATCGCCCGTAATTATCTTTACTCCGGCTTTTTCACAGGATTTTTTCATTGAAAGAATGATCCTCCAAAAATCTTCCAGCAGAAATCCTTCCTCAATAATAAATGAAGCGGAAAGATACAGCGGCTCTGCACCTGATACACATAAGTCGTTTATCGTTCCATTCACTGCAAGGCTGCCGATATCTCCTCCCGGGAAAAACACCGGCTGAACAACATACGAATCGGTTGTAAAGGCATATTTTTTGCCATCAATAGAAAAAACAGCACTATCGCTGTGCTGGCTTAGGATTTCATTATCAAATTGGGGGAATATCAATTTATTTAATAATTGATGTGAAAGTGTTCCTCCACCGCCATGAGCAAGTAAAATCTTATCATAATCGCTTTTAGGGATCGGACATGAGAGGTTTAACTCTGTATCATTATTATTTTTCATAAAAGATGCTTTATCTAACACTATGCAATCACCTTCCTGTATTTAAAATACGCTGCACAGGCACCTTCTGTGGAAACCATCGGTGCTCCAAGAGGATTTTCCGGTATACAGAGATTTCCAAAGGCAGAACACTCAGTCGGCTTTTTAATCCCCTGCAGCACTAAACCTGCTATGCAATGCCGGGATTCCTCAACTGGAATTTCTTCAAGACTAAATATTTTTTCGGCATCAAATTTGGCATATACTTCTCTTAATTTATATCCGCTTTCACGAATTAAACCGATGCCTCTCCACTTTCTGTCAACAACTTCAAAAACTTCGTTTAACAAATTTTTTGCCGGCAGGTTTCCTTCCTTCCTGACTGCCCTGCTGTATTTATTTTGCACCTCATATTTCCCTTCTTCAAGCTGCTTTACTGCATGATAGATGCCGTGAAGAATATCCAGGGGTTCAAAGCCGGTTACAACAATCGGTACTTTAAATTTTTTAGAGATGGGAATATATTCTTCATATCCCATTACGGTGCATACATGTCCGGCTGCAAGAATTCCATTTATCATGCTCTTTCCAGAATTAAGTAAAGCTTCAATCGCGGGCGGAACCAGAACATGCGAGCAAAGAATGGAAAAATTTTTTATCCCTCTCCTTTTTGCTTCAATAACTGTCATTGCAACTGCAGGTGCAGTAGTCTCAAATCCTACAGCAAATAAAACTATGTTTTTACCACTGTTCAATTCGGCAATTTTCAATGAATCAAGAGGCGAGTAAACAATTTTAACGCAGCCGCCGTCAGCTTTTACCGACAGCAAATCTTCTTTTGAACCGGGCACACGAAGCATATCTCCGAAAGATGCAAGTATCGTATCCTCCCTTGATGCAATAGAAACCGCTTTATCGATAAATTCCACCGGTGTAACACACACAGGGCATCCGGGACCATGAATTAAAGAAATTTCCTTCGGCAATAGATCTTCAAGATTATATTTTAGGATGGAATGTGTCTGTCCACCGCAGATTTCCATTAAAGACCAAGACTGTGTTATTACTTTCTTAATTGATTCCACTAAATTTTTTGCTGCAGCGGAATCACGGTATTCATCAATAAATTTCATATCAACTATTAAGTTTTTGCTTTGTAGAGATTCCCAATATCCTCAAAGTATTTTCCGCTTCTTTTTCATCTATTTTATTTAAGGCGAAACCGACGTGTACTAAAACGTAATCTCCAATCTTAATTTCATCCAGCCATTGTATGCAGACATCTTTTGTAATTCCTCCAAAATCAACTTTTGCCATTTTTAAATCAGGATTGCTTTCATCAATAGAAATTATTTTACCCGGTACAGCTAAACACATAAATTTAATTCCTTTAACTATTACTCGCCGTTTTATGTTCGATATTCAATATTCAGCGTTCGATATTTATTATTTAAATATTTTTCATCTGCGTTAACCAAGTACTTTTTTCTTATTAAATATTCTGCAATTTGTCCGACTGAAATGCCGCCGTCATTCGGCGGAATTCTCTGGTGCCAATATACTTTAACTGATTTACTTTCCAGCTTCACTATGGTTCTTTCCAGCAATACAACATTTTGAAAACATCCTCCGCTTAGAATAGCTTTCTGCATGTTATATTTTTCAGCCATTGAATAAATAATCTCAACTAATGTATTATGAAACTTGGAGGAAATCGTGGAAGATGCAGCGCCTTTTCTAATATCATCTATTAAAGCCTCGAAGGAAGTTTGCCAGTCTATAATAGATATTTCCGCATCATGAATATCAAATGGATAATATTCTTTAGTGTATTTATCCGCTGAAAATTCCAGCTGCATTGCTGCCTGCCCTTCAAATGAAGAATACTGTTTCAGCATCAGAAGAGATGAAACTGCATCAAACAATCTCCCTGCGCTTGATGTAAGGGGGGAATTAATTTTTCTCTTCAGCATTTTTAACAGCAGCTCTAATTCAGCAGGTAAAAATATTTTCAATAAAATATCTTTAAACTTATTTAAGGAACTATATTTGGAGAGTTCATAGATAACGCCTAATGCCGAACGTCTCGATTCTTTTACTGCTGTTTCTCCGCCGGGTAACGGGAATTTCCTGAACTGCCCGATATGCCTGGAAGTAATTTCATCCGAAAAGAAAAACTCCCCTCCCCAAACCGAACCATCCAACCCATAACCGGTACCATCCCAGGAAACCCCAAGAGCTTCACCTCTAACCTGGTTCTCGATTCTGCATGCGGCAACATGTGCTATATGGTGTTGAATCTGCTCAACAGGGTATTCTGATCTTTCCGCAAACTTTGTGGAAAAATAATCCGGATGTAAATCGCAAATGACTTTATCCGGTTTTACCTCATATAGATTCCGAAAGTCTTTTATAGCATTCTTAAATGCTTTATCAGATTCTTCGGTTGATAGATTACCTATATGCTGACTGATAAAAATATTTTCTTTTTTCTTTACTGCAATTGTATTTTTCAAATGACCGCCGACAGCAACCAGGGATTCATCGTATTCATCTGCTTCCGGAATTGATATTGGCAGCGGAGCAAAACCCCGTGCTCTTCTCAATACCATTTCTCTGCCTGCAGCTACTCTTAATATAGAATCATCAACGTGCCGTATTATCGGACGATTGTGAATTAGGAAGAAATCTGCTATTCCGTTTAATCTCTTCAAGGCTTCATACTCATCAATGCAAATCGGCTCCTCTAATAAATTGCCGCTCGTTGCAACAACCGGAAAATTAAGTTCATGCATAAGAAGATGATGGAGGGGTGAATACGGCAGCATCACACCTAAATTTGGATTATCAGGTGCACACAAAGCAGATATTAGATTATTTCTTAAATTATTTCTATGCAGTATTACAATTGGACATTCAGGGGAAGTAAGTACTCTTTCTTCCAGATTTGATACTTCACAGATTTCTTTTGCTTTTTCCAATGACGGAAACATTAAGGCAAACGGTTTTTCATCCCGGTGTTTCAGAATTCTTAATTTTCTAATTGCATCCTCATTTGAAGCATCAACAACAAGCTGAAAACCGCCTATCCCTTTTAATGCAACAATTTTCCCATTCCTGATTTTCTCTGCTGCCTCAATTAATGCATAATGTTTCTCAGAGGTAACTTTTCCATCCGAATCCCACAACTGAAGCTGCGGACCACATTTATGGCAGGCAGTCGGCTGAGCATGAAATCTTCTGTTTAATGGATCGTTATATTCTTCATTGCACTCATCACACATTTCGAATTTTTTCATCGAGGTATTTTTGCGATCGTACGGCAGACTTTCAATGATAGAAAAACGGGGACCGCAATTCGTACAGTTGATGAAGGGATAAAGATATCTTCTATCTCCAGGATCGAATAGCTCTCTCATGCAATCGGGGCAGGTAGAGATATCCGGAAGGATTAATGCTGAAACATTTTCTGTTTTTTCAGATTTCTTTATTGCAAAATCTTTATAACCTATAGGATCAAGAAACAAATATTCGAGTGAAGTGATAATAGCAAGAGGAGGTTTTTCTTTTGCAATTACAAGAAGGAATTCTCTTAATTTATTTTCCTCCCCCTCTGCTTCAATTGTAACACCTGAAGAAGTGTTGCAGATGAATCCGTTAAGATTAAATTTTTCAGCCAGCCTGAAAATGAATGGACGGAAACCCAAACCCTGAATCGCTCCTCTTATATCTGCATGAAGTCTGATCGTTGACACTGTAATCCCCAAAAAACAATTTAAAGAATATTTGATTTAAGCCACTTGCTCCACTCCGGAATACCTTCCATCGAAGTACATGATGTTATAAAGATCTTTAATCTAGGATTAATACCCAAAGCATTCTTTTCTAATTCGCTCAAAGAACAATTGACGTAAGGGATTAAATCTACCTTATTAATTATGAGCACGGCTGCATTTCTGAACATAGCAGGATATTTAAGCGGTTTATCATCCCCCTCGGTTACACTTAAAATCACCACTTTCATATTTTCTCCCAGATCGTAGCCGGCAGGACAGACAAGGTTGCCTACATTTTCAATAAAGAGGAGATTTATTTCCCGATCATTCAGTTGTTCAAAAGCATCTTTTACTAGGGCCGCTTCCAGGTGGCATGCACCGTTAGTTACTATTTGAACTACAGGCACTCCGTATTTCGCAACTCTTTTTGCATCAAGATCGGTTTGTACATCACCCTCAATAACCGCTATTTTTATGTTGTCCTTTATTACATCGAGTGTTTTCTCAATCAAGCTGGTTTTACCCGATCCAGGTGAACTGACAAAATTCAGCACAAAGATTTTCTTCTCCTTAAATGATTCCCTATTCTGATTTGCAATCGTATCATTTTTTTCAAGGATTTTTCTTTCAATAGTAATGATGCTCATAGTTTCCCTTTTAATCGTTTAACTCAATTTCTTCCAGCTGAAGCTCATCACCTGAAAGAACTTTGATATTACTGCTTCCGCAAGTCAGGCAGGTAGAACTATAATCTTCCAGCTCTGAGGTTTGTCCGCAGCCGGAACAATGAATAGTTAAAGGGATAGATTTCATTTCGAGCTTCGCACCCATTAATTCTGTTCCTTCAATTGAAGCATTGAAACAGAATAAAAGAGATTCGGGAAGAATATTGCTTAGTTTACCGATCTTAATCCGGATAGTTTTAACATTTGCATTATTCTCTTTGGGAAGATACCGGCGGACAATTGAAATGATCTCCTCTGCAATTGAAAGTTCGTGCATTTTGAACCATTTAGTTGAATTACATAGGATTCAAACGATAATATACGAATTTTGATCCATAGTTTTTCATTCATTTTTTAATGAAAAAGATAAAGAATGCAAAAATTTTTTATAATATATTTCACTGCAGATTATATTTTTCTCTTCAACTTTGGGAATTACAATGAAAAAACCCTTAACAATTTTATTTTTAATAGTTTCTTTTTTTCCTGCCTTTTCACAAAACTTTATAAATGAAACTAAAGAACAGCACGATGCCCGCTTGCAGTGGTGGCGGGATGCACGCTTCGGCTTATTCATCCATTGGGGATTATATGCCGTTCCGGCAGGTCAGTGGGATACTGTTACAACTTACGGCGAATGGATAAGAAGCGAGGCGCAAATTCCTTTGGAAGTGTATGACTCTCTTGTTCTTAAATTTAATCCTGTGAAATTTAATGCTGCAGAGTGGGTTAAAACCGCTAAGGATGCCGGAATGAAATATATCGTAATCACTTCTAAACACCACGACGGCTTTTGCCTCTTCGATTCTAAAGAAACAGATTTTGATATTATGTCCACTCCTTTTAAACGGGATATTTTAAAAGAACTTTCGGAAGAATGCAGCAGACAGGGAATAAAGCTCGGTTTTTATCATTCAATAATGGATTGGCATCATCCCGATTATCTGCCTAAAAGAGATTGGGATAGTATTTCAGGAAATGCTGATTATGAAAAGTATGTCCGGCACATGAAGAATCAGTTGAAAGAACTTTTAACAAATTACGGAAAGCTTTCTATACTCTGGTTCGACGGTGAATGGGAAAACACCTGGAGTGATGAACGAGGAAAAGATCTTTATAATTATGTCCGTTCTCTGCAGCCGGATATCATCATCAACAACAGAGTTTCTTCCAGCAGGTCAGGCATGGAAGGGTTTACTGCAGAAGGAGGATTTGCCGGTGATTTCGGAACGCCCGAACAGCAGATTCCTGCAACAGGGCTGCCGGGGGTTGACTGGGAATCCTGCATGACTATGAATGACCATTGGGGTTATAATAAAAATGATCATAACTGGAAATCATCCAAAGAAATTATTAGAATACTTGCAGACATTGCATCTAAAGGGGGCAACTACCTCCTTAATGTCGGTCCAACTGCAGAAGGTTTATTCCCATCCGAAAGTGTTGATAGACTTTTTGAAATAGGCGAATGGCTTAAGATTAACGGAGAATCAATTTACGGGACGAGCGCCGGTCCTTTTAATCAACTTGATTGGGGAAGGTGCACACAGAAAAATATTGGTGGTCAAACCAGACTTTATCTTCTCATATTTAATTGGCCGGCAGATGGAAGGCTTGCTGTTCCGGGAATTTATAATAAACCTAAATCAGCATATTTTCTGACAGATAAAAACAAAACTTCATTAAATATTGAAAGGGTGGAAGATGCATTAATTATTTCAACGGGCACACATGCACCGGA
>Ga0105095_10000531_pt1 | contig 18634 bp, 15 predicted proteins | sample PPLLak2March2015_2_FD_79180 | JGI IMG/M metagenome (GOLD analysis project Ga0105095, IMG submission 79180) | Freshwater sediment microbial communities from Prairie Pothole Lake near Jamestown, North Dakota, USA - PPLs Lake P8 Core (3) Depth... | ecosystem: Environmental > Aquatic > Freshwater >...
AAAACGGCATGATAGTTGGTGAGACGGCGTGACGGAAGTCGATTTCGAGTCTGGACCCTCTCTCGCCGACAAGGTCGCCTTCCTCCTCCGCCCGGAGAGCTACCCCGAGCCCACGACCGGTGTCGACGCCATCGAGACCCACATGTCGTGGGTGTTCCTCACCGACGACCACGCCTACAAACTGAAGAAGCCGGTCCGATTCAAGCTTCTGAACCTCGCGACTCTCGAGGACCGCAAGAGGAACTGTGAGGCGGAGGTCGCGTGGAACCGGCGTCTCGCTCCCGAAGTGTACCTCGGCGTCGTCCCGCTCGGAATCGACGACGGCCGGCTCGTTCTGGAGACCGGGGCCGGCGTCGCGGACTGGCTCGTCAAGATGCGCCGGCTTCCCGCCGGGAAGATGCTCGATCGGGTGATCGCGGCGGGAAGCCTCGAGCCCAAAGACGTCCGCCGGGTCGCCGAGACCCTGGCCGCCTTCTATCGGCGAGCGAACCGAGCCGACCTCTCCGAGGAGCGCTACCGCCTTCGTTTCGTCCGTGATATCGAAGAAATCCGGCACGAGATCGAAGGACTCTCTCCGATCGCCAGGGATCGAATCGACGCGATATCGACCGAGCTCCAGAGCTTCGTCCGGCTTCGGGTCGATCTGCTGAACGCTCGGGTGCGTGAAGGGAGGATCGTAGAGGCCCACGGCGATCTGCGCCCGGAGCACGTGTGCCTTCTTCCTCAGCCGGTTTTCATCGACTGCCTCGAGTTCGACCCGGCTCTCCGGCTCCTCGACCCGGCGGACGAGCTGAGCTTTCTTTCGGTCGAGTGTGAGCTCGCGGGAGGTCCGCCCTTCATCGAAGAGATACTGTTCGAGACCTACGGCGAGCGGACCTCCGACCGTCCCCCTCGACCCCTGGTCTCGTTCTACAAGACGTTCCGGGCTTTCCTCCGGGCAAAAATCAGCATCTGGCACTTGAAGGATCGGGAAGTGAAGAACCCCGACAAGTGGATCTCCAGAACGAAAGACTACGTCGAAGCCGCCGAGCGCAACTTGCACGAGTCTTCCTGAATCACTCCGACAGTTCTTCATGGACCCGAGCTTCCAGCGTCGCGAGTTCGCTCGCCAGACGGTCCAGCCGGTCCTCGATGTGGCGGATCCGATCCGGCGCGACCCCCTGTCCGGTGGTTCTCGAAGGCCCGAAATCCGACGTCCGCCACGGTCTCCTCGACAGATCCCGGTCGGGGCCCTCGCCGACCCACAGCTCTCCCGCCGGGACCGATTTCTCGATCCACATGGCGATGAGCATCTCGATGCCCTCCAGAGCGTTTGCCGCCCGCTCGGTGAACAAGTCCTTTTTTGATTCGTCCATAACCCACCTGCTTCATTCCTTTAGCAACATCGGTGCCAGCGAAGGGCTGGACTTCGAACCAGCAAAAGGCGACGGCGGTCGAGGAGCTCGGGGCACTCGCCCCACGACTGGGGGATTTCGCGCCGGTCACCCGAGGAAGCTCAGCGAACGGCCGCGGCGGCGGAAGTACTTCTTGGTCTCTTCGAACACCAGCAGAACGACTGCCCCGTGGAAAGCGAACAGGTAGACGTGCCACGGCAAAGGAGCGAAGAAATAGAGGTGGGATAGCGGCGTGTAGAAGAGGAGGTAGCAGAACGAAAGCTCGAAGGCGATTCCCGCGAGGATGAGCGGGTTCGAGAGAAAGTTCAGCCACAGGGGGTGCCTCCCCAGTAAGTCCGCGATTCTGGGCGACCATCCTTCGACGCGCGACAGAATCTCGCGCCGCCGGTCCGAATGCAGGAAATCCCGCGAGAACAGAGAAGTCTTCCAGGAGCGCCTGCAGAGAACGTTTGCGATCTGGACCGCCACCGTGGCGAAGAAGTAGGCCGAGAGCGTCTGGAGATACTCCCTCGAGGCGCCGCTCATCTCGAGCCCCGGTGGCGACGCGGGCATGGAGGTCACCGAGAGGCCTTCTTCGAGCGCTCCGAGCCACCACCCCATGTAAAAATACGTGGCGTAACAACTCAGGGCCAGGATGCTCCCCTGGACGAAGTAGGAGCGAAGCACGAGGCCGAGGCTCAAGAGCTTCTCGTTGCGCCGCCGCGGAGGCCGCTCCATGATCCCCCGTTCGGGCGGCTCCGCCCCCAGTCCCATCGCGGGCACCAGATCCGTTCCCACGTCCACCGCGAGAACCCCCATCACCGTCATCGCCAGAGGCGCCCCCGGGACCAGCATCCAGACGATATAGGGGTACATCTCCTGCGGATTGCTGCTGAAGATGTAGGCCATGAACTTCTTGATGTTGTCGAAGACCGCCCGGCCCTCCTCGATGGCGGCCACGATGGTGCCGAAGTTGTCGTCGGTGAGAATCATGTCCGCGGCTTCCTTGGCTACCTCGTTTCCCCGAATCCCCATGGCGATCCCGATATCCGCCTTCTTCAGGGCGGGAGCATCGTTCACCCCGTCTCCGGTTACCGCGACCACCTCGCCCATGGATTTGAGGACCGACACGATCCGGAGCTTGTGGTCGGGGGAGACCCGAGCGAAGAGGGGCTCGCCTTCGGACAGGATCTTCTCCAATGATGCGTCGTCGATCCCGGAGATCTCGGCGCCGGTGACCACCCGCGAGCCAGAGTCTCCGATTCCGATCTGACGCGCTATCGTGGCTGCGGTGATCGGATAGTCGCCGGTAATCATCAGAACGCGGATTCCAGCGCGATGACAGGACTGGATGGCTTCCTTGACGGCGGGGCGCACGGGGTCGGACATGGCGGTGACGCCGAGGAACACGAGATCCGTCTCCCCGTTCTCCGATGCGGTCTCCGCCGCGCCGACCTCACGATAGGCGAGACCCAGAATCCGAAGGCCTCTTCCCGCGAGAGCGTCCACCTCGCCCTTGAGCCTCGCTCGATGAGACTCGTCGAGCGGGACCGCGGACCCTCGATAGAGAAGGAGGCGGCTCCGTTCGAGGATCTCGAGAGGAGCGCCCTTGGCGAAGAGGAAGCGACCCGGTCGCCCCTCGACCTCGGCGAGGACACTCATCCGCTTGCGCACGGAGTCGAAGGGGTTGACCCCCAGCCGCCGGTGGGCGGGGCGGACTCGCGCCTTCTCCGTGAGGGCGCGAAGCGCGGCTTCGGTCGCGTCTCCGACGGCCCGGTAGTCGGCGCCCACCTTCTCGATCTGCGCGTTGTTGCATACGGAAGCGCACTCCAGGAGTCGCGAGAGCGCCGCCCAACCGGAGACGTCTGCCGGGGAAAGCTCGCGACCCTCGTGGACGAGGCTCCCCTCTGGACGATATCCCGTGCCAGACACCTCGACCATTTTTCCGTCGACGTAGACCTCGGTCGCCGTCATCCGGTTCTCCGTGAGAGTGCCGGTCTTGTCGCTGCAGATGACGGTCGTCGACCCGAGAGTCTCGACGGAGGGGAGACTCTTCACCAGCGCGTTCTTCTTCGCCATTCGCGTCGTGGCCATGGCGAGCGAAAGCGTCACGGTGGGGAGCAGCCCCTCGGGAACGTTGGCCACGAAGAGCCCGATGCAGAAGACGAAAGCCTGCGCGAACGAAAGGCCCGTGCCGAGCCAGCCGAGAAAGAGGAACAGGATCCCCAGGGTCGCGGCGAGAAGCCCGATGGTGACGACGGTGCTTCGAAGCTCCGTCTGCAGCGGGCTCAGTTCGGTCGGAATCGCCTGCGTCAGCCTCGCGATCTCGCCCACCTGAGTCCGCATGCTCGTGCCGAAGACCACCGCCCGCGCCTCGCCTCTCAGGATGGCGGTTCCCGCGAAGACGATGTTGGGGAGCTCGATCCAGAGAAACGACCCCTCGAGGAGGACGGGGGCGTCCGATTTGTATCGCCTGGCCGAGGTCGACTCCCCGGTGAGCGTGGAGTTGTCCACCTCGACGTCGAAGGCCTCGGTGAGCCTGGCATCCGCGGGCACGATATCGCCCTGCGAGAGGACGATGACGTCGCCCGGCACCAGCGTCGCCGCGTCGACATCGAGGAGGACGCCGTCGCGAACCACCCGGCTCTTGAGCGACAGGAGCTTCTGGAGCGCTTCCACCGCTCGATCGGTCCGGTACTCCTGCAGGAACGCGAACAGTCCGTTGACCACGATGACGATGAAGATCGCGGCGCCGAGCTGGGGCATGTCGACCGCGGGCAGGAAGCAGAAGACCGCCGCGATCCAGAGAAGCACCGCGAAGAAGCTGAAGAGGTTCCGGAGGAGCTTTCCGTACCACGGCGTCCGGCGCGCCCGCTTGAGGAGGTTCGGGCCGTGAAGCCGGAGTCGCCTTTTCGCCTCCTCGCCGGTGAGACCGTTCCCGAGATCGGTGGCGAGCTCGAAGGCCACCTGATCCTGGGTGATGTTGATGAAGCTCGCTCGTCCAGGAAGCATCTCCTGGAGGGCGAGTCGTCGCACAAGGTCCTCTTCCCGCTTGAGCTTCGAAAGGTCGAAGGCTGCGGCCGGGAGAACCGACGCCAGCCGCTGCAGGATCTGGAGGTGCGCCTCGGTCTGGTCCGCAGGGGATCCGAGGAGGACCACGATATCGGCACGCCGCCCGTCGATATCGACTCCCCGCGGGCAGATGGCGATGAGAAGCTCCGGAGCCGTCAGCCCCTCGATCTGCGCGTGGGGGATGGCGATACCCGAATCTACGAACAGGTAGTTCCGGTGGCTCTCGCTCTCGAGAACCGCCTCGACTTCCGTCCGCCGGGCGGAGAACGACGAGCGCCGGAGAAGCTCCTCGAGAACTCGAGAGAAGGGTCCGCGAGCGTCCAGCAGAACCCGTTCTGGCCTCAGGAGCTCGTGGATCACGGGAAAAAGGAGCTCAGTTTAGCACCGCCTGGCACGCTCTTTGAATACGAGTAGTAGTGCGCTCCTGGAAGTGAGGGAACGACCATGAGAAAAGGCATTCATCTACTGGCGCTGACTTGGGTTCTCGTCGCGAAGCCTTTTGAACCGGCCCGCTTCGAGAGTGGAGATTTGTTCATTCAGCCACCGATGACCCTAGGAGGAGGAGAGGTGCTGCTCGAGCTCGACGTCTCCGCTTCCGGCGACGTCGGCACGGTCACCGTCTTGAGAACGACCCCTCCATTCGGCGATCTTCTCCGGCAGGCCGCCTCCGGGTGGCGGTTCGAGCCCGCGAGAGAAGTCCAGGAAGACGCTGATGCTCCCGTCGCCGTCGACTCCAAGGTCCTCGTCGCCGGGTTCTTCCGGCCCCCGACCCTCTACAGCGCTCCGGCGCGCGGCGAAGTACCCGAGGACGTGGCTGTGGCCTCGGCCGAGACTCCGTTCCCGACTTCGATGGTGGCCCCGCTCTACCCTCCGAAGGCCTATTTCCACCTGAGCCAGACGGTCGCGATCGAAGTGGAAATCGGTGTGAAAGGCGAGGTCACGTCGAGCAAGGTGATCCGGCCGGCGGAGACGGAGGACCTGAGCAACGCTGCGTTGGAGGCGTCGAAAGAGTGGCGGTTCCGGCCGTCTCGTCGGAACGGTAAGGCCGTTCCCGCCGTCGCCTACATCGTGTTTGGATTCCGGGAGCTGGTGGCTTCCGATCGCTGAGCCCATTTTTCCGGCTCATCCCTCGAGAAGCTCTACCAGCGAACCGCCACCGTGAATCCTCGCGATGGCCTGGGCGAAGAGCTCCGCGGCGTCGAACATCCGGACTTTTTCCTCGAGGAGCCTGGGGTCGAGTCGGAACGTGGGAACGGTGTTGGTGACGAGGATCTCGTCCACTGCCGGCTCGGCGAGGACGCGGTTCGCGTCTCCGACGAACAGGCCGTGCGTCGCCGCGGCGAGAACCTTCCGCGCGCCGAGCTTGCGACAGGCCTGCGCAGCCCGGAGCAGAGTCGTTCCCGTGCTGATCAGATCGTCGATTACGATGACGGTCCGGCCCTCGACCGGTCCGACCAGTGTTTCTCCGCTCACCACTCCGCCGCTTCGCTGCTTCTCCATGAAGGCGTTCCGGATGCCGGTTCCGAGAGCGCGCTCCAGGTGCTGCCGGAAGCTCTCGGCGCGCTTCACGCCGCCGGCGTCGGGCGAGAGCACGACGAGCTCCTCTTTGCCGGTTTCGACGCGAGATGCGAAATAGCGAACGAAGAGGGGTCTGGCCTCCAGATGATCGCTCGCGCAGCGAAAGGCGTTCTGGTAGGCGGCGAGGTTGTGCACGTCCATGACCACGATGCGATCGATTCCAACCGCCTCGAAGAGCGCGGCGAGGTGGCGGGTGGTCACGGGGTCCCGGGGTTTGGTCTTCCGATCCTTTCGCGCGTAGGCGAGATAGGGAACCACGGCAGTGACCCGTCCGGCGGAAGCGTCGCGAAGGGCTCCGAGGAAGAACAGGAGCCGCACGATCTTGTCGTTCACGCTGCGGCGGGAGTCGCCGTACAGCGACTCGATGACGAAGACGTCGTTTCCACGAACGTTGACCAGAGGACGGGCCTTGTGCTCGCCGTCCTCGAACTCCCGTTCCTCGTGAGGGGAGAGCGGGACCCCGAGCTTCGCGCTCACGCTCTTTCCGAGCTCGTGGCTCGCCTCGAGGGAGAAGATCTGGAGGGTCATTCTGGATCGACCTCGATTCCCGCGCTCGCCCGGGCGACGAGCTCGATGAGTCCGTTCGCGGCGGCCGCGAAGGGTCTTCGGTAAGCCGTCCCGTCGACGGAGTAGAGGATCGGCTCTCCTCTCAGGCTGCGCACCGCGCCTGCCGCCTCGCGCAGAACGACCTCGGGAGCGCACAGATCCCAGAAGTGGCACTTGCCGGAGAAGTTGAGGTACAGGTCCGCGTCACCGGCGGCGATGGTGGCGAGCTTCACGCCGAGAGAGCCCATGGGGAAGCTCTCGCGGATCCCGAGGGCCCGGGCGACTCGTTCGACCTTCGGATTGGGATGACTCCTCGAAAGCACGAGGACCGCTTCCTTGGGATTGCGTATTTCGTTCACGTGAATCGGCTCGTCCGCCGACCCCCGAGGGGACCGCCGGAAGGCGCCCTCGGCCATAACCGCATGGTACAGCTCTCCGGTCGTGGGCCGGTAGACGACGCCGAGAACCGCCCTGCGGGCCTGTGCGAGGCCGATGAGAATCGACCATTCTCCGCTCCCGCGAATGAGCTCTTCGGTGCCGTCGATCGGATCCACGTACCAGACGCGCGGCGACGTCGCGGCCGTCGGGACGGGCGTCTCTTCGGATACGACACTGTCCTTCGGAAAAGCCAGGGTGAGCTCCGCCTGAAGGTAGGCATCCACCTCCAGATCGACGGCGGTGACCGGACCCAGATCGGCGCCCTTTTTCTCGACCTTCAATGAGCGCGACGCCGCGGCGAGGGCGATCTGTCCCGCCTCGTAGGCGAGTCGAATCGCCGTGGCCCTCTCCTCGTCGAGCATTCGTCTTCTCGGTCGATCAAGCTGTCGCCCGCCAGAGCTCCCGAATCGGGGAAGGAAGCTCCTGCCGGATCTGCTCGATCTCGCCGCCGGTAATATGTTTGGATAGAACGGCGAACACGGCGCGGGCCGCGGCCTCCGGTTCGACGGTCGGGTCCTTCAGGTTCCTTGAAACCCGTTCCAGAAATTCCTTCTCGCTCCGCCAGCGTTCGGGCATCCCGGCGGGCCGGAAGCCCTCGTAGTAGGCGCCGCGGACCAGCATCGGCAACTGGGCGCCCAGATCGGCCGCCTCTTCGACCGTGAGCCGGTCGCGAAGGGCCTGGAGCACCGCCCTCAAGATATTGAACCCGCGGCGAGGCTCCGACTCACCGAGCGCGGCCATGACCTCCACGATCCAAGCGTGCGTCTTCCGAATCGTTTCCTGAAAGAGAATTTGTTGCGGCACGTCGACCTCCCTATTCGTGCGTCTACGGAGCTCCCAGGTGTCTCACGAACCAATCCGCGGCGAGACGGGTGACTTCCTCGAGGGCGCCGGGCTCTTCGAAGAGGTGGGTCGCTCCCGGGACGACGGCGAGCTCTTTTTCCGCCCGAAGCTGAGCGAAGGCCCGTCGGTTCAGCCCCAACACCGTGGTGTCGCGCCCGCCCACGATGAGCAGCGTGGGCGAGCGGACGTCGGCGAGGACCGCCCCCGTCATGTCGGGCCGTCCGCCGCGGGAGACGACCGCGAAGACTTCGGGCCCGAGCTTCGCCGCCGCCCTGAGCGCGGCGGCGGCGCCGGTGCTCGCCCCGAAGAACCCGAGCCGCAGCGCCTTCGTCGCGGGCTCGGCGAGCGCCCATTCCGCCGCTCCCAACATGCGCTCCGAAAGGAGGGTGATGTCGAACCGCGTCTCGTAGACGCGGTCCTCGCGCTCGGTCAGGAGATCGAAGAGGAGCGTGGCCAATCCCGCCTGGTGCAGTCCTCGCGCCACGTGGACGTTCCGGGGGCTGAGGCGGCTGCTCCCGCTTCCATGGGCGAACAGCACCAAGCCACGCGCTCCGGGAGGAGATCCAAGCGTGCCCGGAAATCGGAGATCGCCAATGGAAATCTCGACGTGCTTTTCGGTCGCGACCCTTTCGGACACTCGGCAGCTCCAGCTCTTTCCCCGATGCAAACATAACGCCGCTCGCTGGTGAAGGGAAACCACGTGAAAACGTCGAACGGTAGCGCGAAATGACGCAACTCCCTGGAGGAAATGGCGCGGCGGTGGCTCTTTCGCCGTCCCCGCGAGGATCTGAAAGACCCTCCCTTCGCTGGTTTGGGGACGCCTCGCTCGACCCAGCCTGCTTCGCGATTGGCCCGGTTCGTGAATGAACGTATTTTGAGGGGTTTATGAATACGAACGAGTCGCCGGATGAGCCGTACGGGGTTTTCCGAGGGGATGACGTAGTTTTCCCGAGCCGAGTCGAAGCGGCACAGCTTCTCGCGAAGCGGCTCCTGGCCTATCGCGGCCAGAAGCCCCTGGTTCTCGGGATTCCAAGGGGCGCGGTCCCCATGGCCCAGGTGATCGCCGAATCGCTGAAGGGGGAGCTCGACGTCGTTCTGGTGCACAAGCTGGGGGCGCCGTATCAGGAGGAGTTCGCTATCGGCTCCGTGAGCGAGCGAGGCGACGTCCATCTGAGCCCGGAAGTCGAGCTCTATGGAATCGAGAAGCCGTATATCGACCAGGAAGTGACGCGGCAGCTCGAGGTTCTCCGTCGCCGCCGCGCGGTGTACACGCCGGTAAGGCCTTCAATTCCCCCCGCGGGCAGGGTGGTCATCGTCGTGGACGACGGCGTCGCCACCGGCTGGACGATGATCGCCGCCCTCCGCTCCATTCGCTCGCAGAAGCCGGCGAAGCTGATCGCCGCGATGGCGGTCGCGCCCCCGAGGGCGGTCGCCACGATGGAGCACGAGGCGGACGAGGTGGTTTGTCTGGCGACCCCCGCGAGCTTCTACGCCGTAGGGCAGTTCTTCGCGGACTTCCGCCAGGTGACGGACGAAGAGGTGACGGAGATCCTGGCTCGTACGCAGGGAAGGCGCGGCCAATGAGAAGGTGGATGGTGAAGATTCAGTTCGGGTCGGAGTGACCGTGGAGCGCTCGAAGAACGCGCCGAGCACGACCTCCTACGTGGGCGTCAATATCGGGGCGCTCACGGTGAAGGTCGTCGCCTTGAAGGGCGACGAGGTGGTCTACCGCCAGGTGCAGGCGCACCAGGGACGACCGCAGCAGGTGCTCGACGAGCTTCTCGCCCGCCAGGAGATCGGGGTCGATCGGTACGTGGGCGTCTCCGGGCACCTGGGGCACATCTCGGAGGTCGCCGCGATCCAGAGGGCTCTCGACGCGAGTCCCGAGTCGTACGACGGGGTGGCCTCTCTCGGCGGTGAGTCTTTCCTGGTCTACGCGGTGCGAGCCAGGCGCATCCTCTCGGTGCTCTCGCACAACAAGTGCGCGGCGGGGAGCGGGGAGTTCTTCATTCAGCAGATCGGGCGGATGGAGCTCGGCATGGATGAGGCGATGGATCGATCCTTCACCGGCAAGCTCGTGCCGCTCGCCTCGCGGTGCTCCGTTCACTGCAAGTCGGACATCACTCACAAACTGAACCGGGGTGAGGCTTCGGTCGAGGACATCCTCTACACGCTCCACGACTCCATGGCCGACAAGATCGTGGCGCTCGTCGAGAAGACGCAGCAGCCCATGGCGCGCGTCCTCCTGATTGGCGGCGTGAGCCGGAACCGCGCGCTGGTGGCCGCCTTGAAACGAAAGCTCCCCGCGGTGGAATTCGCCGTTCTTCCCGAGAGCCCCTACTTCGAGGCGCTCGGCGCCGCTCTCCTGACGCGGGACACCCCTCGCTACCGCGCGCCGCAGGTTTCGATCAGGCCTTCGTTGAGCCGACTTCCGCCCCTCGAGGCTCACGGCGCGCGCACTCGCGTTCTGCCGGAGGAGGCGCGCGAGACGCGCGTCGACGGCCCGCTGGTCCTCGGGGTCGACGCCGGCTCCACCACCACCAAGGCGGTCCTCCTGCACCCGGCGACCCGGCGGGTCATCGCTTCGCACTACGGGCGAACCGGTGGAGATCCGGTCCGCGCGACGCGCGACTGCATCCGCCGGATCGCGGAGGAGGTCGGAAACGTCCAGATAGGGCTCGTCGCCACCACCGGATCCGCCCGGGAGCTCGCGGGTGCCTACCTGGGTACGGCCCACGTATACAACGAGATCTCCGCTCAGGCGGCCGGCGCCGCCCGGTTCGATCCCGAGGTGGACACGATCTTCGAGATCGGGGGGCAGGACTCCAAGTACATCTACCTGCGGCAAGGCGTTCCCATCGACTACGCGATGAACGCGGCCTGTTCCGCGGGCACCGGTTCCTTCCTCGAGGAGAGCGCCCGGGGCGATCTCGGGATTGCCGTCGACGAGATCGCCGGGAGAGCCCTCTCCGCGTCCGCTCCGGTCCACTTCAAGGCCACCTGCGCCGCCTTCATCAACTCCGACATCCGCCTGGGACTACAGGAAGGTTACGGGCCCGAGGACATCGCCGCCGGGCTGGTCTACGCCATCGCCGAGAACTACCTCGCCAAGGTCAAGGGACCGCGCTTCGTCGGGAAGAAGGTGTTCCTGCAGGGTGGGGTCGCGCTCAACCACGCGGTGGGGAATGCGTTCGCCTACGCCGTGGGCCGCGAGGTCTTGATTCCTCCGAGCCCCGAGCTCCTGGGGGCGCAGGGCGTCGCGCTCCTAGCCCTCGAGCGTTCGCGCGGCGCGTTCGATCGTTCCACCGACCTCCTTTCTCTGGCGGTGCCTACGATGGAGCTCCTGGGCCGCTTCACCTGCAAGGCCTGCAAGCTCTACTGCAGCATCGATCGGTTCCAGGTAGCGGGACGGAAATTTCCCTTCGGAGGACGCTGCAGTCTCTACGAGCACCTCTGGCAGAGGAAGACTCGCACCGCCGATGCCCCCGACCTGGTGCTCGAGCGCTCGAAGATTCTCTTCGGAGCGCCCCTCGCCGCGAGCTCCTCGACAGGGGCGAGGCGCATCGGAATCCCGAAGGCTCTCACCACCCACTCGCTCTATCCCCTCTACGCCACGTTTCTTTCACGGCTCGGAGCCGAGGTCGTGCTGTCGGAGGTGAATCCCAAGGGGGATCTCAAGACCCATTCCGGGTTCTGCTTTCCCACTCAGATCGCTCACGGCGCCGTGCTCGACCTGAGCCAGCGCCAGGTCGACTGGATCTTCTTCCCTCACGTCGCTCGAATGCCGAGCGCTTCCGAAGGACAGGACTGCTATCTCTGTCCCATCGCTCAAGCCGGGCCCTACGTGGTCCAGAAAGCCTTCCCCGAGTCGCGCTTCCTCTCTCCGGTCCTCGACTTCAGCAAGGGATACCAGTCGAGCCCGGCCATGGTGGACATGGCGGTGAAGGAGCTCGGCTGCGAGAGAACGCTCGCCGAAGAGGCTTATCGAGCGGCGGTCGAGGCGCAGGTGGACGCCGAGCTGTCCCTCCAGGAGCTGGGGCGGAGGGCGCTTTCGCAAGCGGCCCGGGACGGCCGACCCACCGTGGTGCTCGTGGGCCGGAGCTACAACGCGTTCACTCCGGAAGCTTCGCAGTCCGTGGGGAAGAAGCTCTCCAGCATGGGTGTCCTGGCGATACCGTCCGACTGCCTTCCCCCCGCGGAGACGGGGCCCACTTCCTGGCATTTCTCCAACCAGATCCTGAACGCGAAGGAGCTCGTCCGGCGGAACCCGAACCTCTTCCTTCTCTACATCAGCAACTTCAGCTGCACTATCGACGCCTTCACCCAATCGCAGTTCTCGGACGAACTGGGCGCGAAGCCCTATCTGATGCTGGAGATCGACAGCCACACCGCGGACGCCGGCATCCAGACGCGGCTCGAGGCGTTTCTGGACATCGTCGAGAACTATCGCGTCTCCGACGCTCCGGTCGAGACCACCGCGACGCCCTGCCGGATCGGTCGCCAGGGAATCGTCATCACTTCGTCGGGCGAGGAAGTGGCGCTGAACGATCCCAGGGTGAAGCTCTACTTTCCGACCTTCTCCGAGTATCACTCCGACGCCTGGCGCATGGCCGTCCGATGGCTGGGCCTTCATCCGGGCGAGGGACTTCCGCTCGGGCGGCGTCAGCTGGAAACCGGGCTCCGCTATACGTCGGGGCGGGAGTGCCTGCCGCTTCCGATCTGCGTCGGCCAGATCCTGGAGGTGGCCGAGAAGCGGCAGAAAGGCGAGATCGCGGGCTTCGCCATGCTCCGGGGCGGGGCCCCCTGCGTGATCGATGCCTACTCGGATTATCTCGATCGCTTCATCGCCCGGCAGAATCTCCGGGACCTGTTCGTATTCTTTCCCACCGAAAGCAACGACTACTGCGGATTCGGTCTACCCCGGCTCACGGAATACTTCGCGCCCGCGCTGAGTCTCGCCGATCTCCTGGTGGAAGCCGAGCAGTCCCTGCGGGTGGTCGGGGGGGCTTCGGGTGTCGCCAGGCTCCGCGAGCTATGGCACGACTTCTCCGAATCGTCGCAGTCTCACGAAGAGTTCCGGGAGTCTCTTCCGGAGCTCATCGACGAGCTGGCTCGAATTCCGCGGTCGAAGGATCCGGCGAGGTGTCCGCGGGTCCTCGTGACCGGCGACTTCTTCACGCGCTTCAGCCCGTTCTTCATGGAGGGCGTTCCCGAGCTGTATGCCGAGCACGGCATCATCCTCAAGCCCGCCGATCTGAGCGAGCTCGTGCTGTACGCCGCCTACGACACCATGTCGGGCATGGCCCGCCGATGGGACCTCGAGCCCGGGCTCACCGCGCTCGCCCGGGGCTGCTTCGGGATCCTGCGTCCCGAGGGAAGAGAGTACCTCGAGCAGTGGAAGGGCTATCAGATGGTCCGCCTGTTGGAGCACCGGCTTCGGAAAGACTTCCGAAGGACCGGGCTTCTCGTGGCCGACGATCCGGATGTTTCTCGCCTCCTTCGCGAAGCGGAAAAGCACGTCTCTCCCTCGATTTTTGGCGAAGTCATTCCGACGGTAGGGCTCGGGGTCGACGCGCAGAGAGCGGGCTACCACGGCATCCTTCTCCTCGGGCCCTTCAACTGCCTCGCCCTCCGGATCTCGGAGGCGATTCTCAAGCCGCTCTGCCACCGGCTTTCGATGCCCATCCTGACTTACGAGAGCGATGGTTACGCCGTGCCTCCCGTCTTCCTGCGGCAGGTGGAAGTGCACATCCAGCAGGTCCTCGATGCGTTCGATGCTTCGGGCCTCGCTCGCAGCGGGCGAGGCGGGCCGCCGTCGGTCGAAGCCGGAGACTCGTTCGTTCAGAGAATAGAGGTATGACGACGGCGGAATCACCTGCACCCCGAACCGGGGGTGAAGCTCGGTTCCGCTGGGATCCGTACACCCACGAGCCGTGGGAGCGAGTCCGCTCCTTTTATCGATCCGAAGCGGTAAGACATCGAATCCTGGAGTACTGCGGTGCTGCGGATTCAGGTGTTCCGACCGCATGGGGGATGGCGGGTTACGGGGGTGCTCGCCACCTCGTCGAAGAGGACGGTTCCCCGGTTGTTTGTCCTCGAGACGATTCCGTGGAACGACTCCTGGACGAGGGTGCGGACGTCACCCGATGTCTCGGCGATGATCGAGCGAGCCTCGTCCTCCTCGACGTCGATTTCGTGAATCACGACGACCCGGTCGAGGCTTATCGGGATCCGGCGCTCTGCTTCGGGACTCTCGAGCCGGTGTACCGCGCGGTCAAGGCATGGTTCCGCGCCTACGGGCTTCGTCCCCTGGTCAACATGACCCGGCAGGGGTATCACTTCATAGGACGCGTGCCCCTCGAGAGCCGGGCGCACGACGCCCTGGTCTCGATGGGACGCATTGGCGAACCTTTGAGGGCCAAGTATCTCGCGCTCGAGAGGGCGAACGCGCTGCGGATGGGGACAGCCCACGAGACGATCGGAAGACTCCTGGAACACGCGGGCCATGGCCTCATCGCCTCTCTGGGAGAGGCTGGCTTCGAGACACCGGTGGCGCTCGCCGACGTGCCGCCCCAGGCAGGCGGGCGATTCGTCTGCCTGGACCTCAGTGCCTACGCCGATCCTCTCTATCGGCGCTTCGCCCGCACGGCGTACTCTTCCCATCAGAAGGGCGTCGTCACCGGACTCCCGGTACCGACACCGTTCACCCTTTGCCTTCCGCGGCGGAGTCGGACGCTTTCGACCCTGCTCCACGTCCGGGAGAATCCAGACGAGGCGAGGGAGCTCGCCGAGGGAGACCAAACCGGTATCCCACCGTTCGGCGCCCGCGGCGTCCTCCGTTGGATCGAAGACTATCGTCGGAGCCCCCTCTCGTCGTTTCACGATCTCTTCCATGGCGGATCCCACGAGGACCCCACGGACTGGCCGCAAACGTATGACCGCCTCGACCTGCGGGCTCTTGGAGCCGACGCGGCCCGGGCTCTCGAGAACCCCAACCCGGGACTGTTGAGCCCCTCGTCCATGCGTGCGGTGGTGGTCGACCTGTGGCGGAAGGGATGGCACCCTCGCTCCATCGCGGGCCTGATTCGCTCCAAGTTCGAACGTGACTTTGGCTGGGGCGAGTACTGGTACCGCTACGATGCCGCGGCGAGGGCGGACTTCTACGTAAGAGTTCTTTGCGGGGAGCTCCTGCTTTCTGGAGGCGGAGGAAAGGCGTGAGCTGGGAGATCGGCGTCTCCACCGGGATTGGCTACCGGGAGCCCATCGAAGAGGTCCTGCCCGCCATCGCCGGGAGTGGCTTTCGGACCATCGAAGTGGCGACGGCCCGCTCGCATATCGACCTCAAGGACACCGCTCGATTCGAAAGAGTCCGCGAGCAAGCGGCTCGACTAGGCCTGAAGGTGCGCTCTCTCCACGCTCCTTTCGGCCAGGGCATCGATTTGACCGACGCCGACGCCGGAATTCGGCGGCTCTCGCTGCGGCACTTTCGTGAAGCCGCGGATCTGCTCCAATGCCTCGGAGGCGACCTCTACGTCATCCATCCCGGAGGAGAGGATCACAACTGGATCTGGGAGAAGCAAGATCGCCTGGCACGGAGCGTCGAAGGCCTCACGGAAGTATGGCGGATGTGCAGGGAAAGGCGGTTGAAGCTGGTCGTGGAAACGCCGCTTCCGCACCTGCTCGGAGGGTCGCTCGACGACCTCGAATGGATTCTCGCGCGTATCCCCGCCGAAGGCACGGGAGTCTGCATCGACACTTCCCATACCAGTCTCGGCGGGACGTTGTTCTCCGCCATCGACCGCTTCTCGGATCGCCTCGTGCACCTCCAGGCGAGCGACAACCACGGCAAGCACGACGACCACCTTCCTCCCGGCGACGGCATCCTCGACTGGCCCGCGGTGATGAGGGCTCTCGAGCGGGTCCACTATCGGGGCATATTTCTTTTCGAGGTCGGCGGTGAGGGGCCCTCGCCGGAGAACGTGAAGCGTCTCGCGATCGCGGTATCGAGGTGGTTTCCCGAATGGCAAACGGAACCAACGGAAGGCCCAATGCAGAGGAGGGAATCATGACAACGGTTGTTCGGTCACTTCTCTATGTGTTCGCGTCGATTCTCGGGGGCGCGGCGGTGGCATTCGGCCAACACCACCCCGAGCCCCACCACGGACATCATCATCGGGTTGCCGCTCCCGGCTACGATCGGGCGACGGAGATCACCCGGCACTGCAAAGTGGATTCCGTCGACCAGATCGCTCCCGGCGGCTGCCGCGGGTGCGACGGCGGAGTTCACCTGCGGGCCACGTGCGAGGGGGAAGCCTGCGACATCCACCTCGGTCCCGCCGCCTTCGTACAGGGCAAGAACTTCCCGCTCGCGAAGGGAGACGAGATCGACGTCACTGGCTCAAAGGTGACCTACGACGGGGGAACGAGCCTGATCGCGAAAGAGGTTCGCAAGGGCGAAGCCGTCCTCGAGCTTCGGGACGAACAGGGAAAGCCGCTCTGGGCGAACCCGCCTCGCTGACGGGGGGAGCTCAGTCCCGCGCTTTGGCCGACCGCCGGGCGTCGGCCTCCGCCAGCCAGCCCCGGCGGAGTGTTTCCGGGGGGACGCTCGAAAGATAGGGCTTGATATCGAGAATGGGCGTTCCGTCCAGCATGTCGATTCCGCGCACGTGAAGGCGAGGGCCGTCCCGGCGCAGGAGCTCGACGACGGTGAGTCCTATCGGGTTGGGCCGTCGCGGCGAGCGCGTCGCGAAGACCCCGTGCGGGCGATCGTCCGTAGGCGGCTTTCCCGAAAGCTCGTAGCCCTTCGATTCGTGGAAGGCCCAGATCACGTAGAGGTGCGAGAAGCCCTCGATGTCGAGGAGCCCCGGTTCCAGCTCCGGGAATATCTCGAGAACGCCTTCGGCGCCGTGCTCCGCCCCCGGACCCTTCGGGATCGAAGACGTCTCGGTGAACGGGCTCCGCACGGTTCCCACGGGTCGCATCGAGAATTCCTTCATCGTTCTACTCGTATCGAAGCGCCTCGATGGGGTCGAGGTGAGCCGCCTGCCGCGCGGGAAAGTAACCGAAGACGATGCCGACGGCCGCCGAGAACGCGAAGGCGAGGAGAATGATCCCGGGCTCGAGCACGAAGGGGACCCCGAGGAGCGGGGCCGCCGCCGCCGAGGAGAGGACCCCGAGGGTGATCCCCAGGAGCCCTCCGAAGGAGGACAACACCAGGGCCTCCACCAGGAACTGAGTCAGGACCTCGCGGGCCATGGCACCGATGGAGAGACGGATTCCGATCTCCCGGGTCCTCTCGGTCACGGAGACCAGCATGATGTTCATGATCCCGATCCCTCCGACCAGAAGGCTCACCGCGGCCACGGCGCCCAGAAGGGCGGTGAGAACTCGCGTGGTGCCGGTCATGGCCGCGATGATCTGCTCCATGTTCCCGACGAAGAAGTCGTCCTCGTCCCCGGCCTTGATGTTCCGGCGCTCCCGTAGCAGAACCTCGATGTCCGCCTGGACTTTCCCCATCAGGCGCTCGTCCTCGACGGAGATCGAGATCGAGTTGACGTCCCGGTTGCCGGCGATGCGTCTCTGAAACGTCTTGAGAGGCAGGAGCAGGAGATCGTCCTGGTCCATTCCAAAGCTCGACTGCCCCTTCGACTCCAGGACCCCGATGACGTCGCACGACAGGTGCTCCAGACGGACCTTGGCCCCGAGCGGGTCCTGGTTCCCGAAGATCTCCCTCCGGACGGTGGCGCCCAGGATGCAGACGCTTTTTCCCGAGCGAATCTCGCTCTCGTGGAACCGGCGCCCGGAAGCGAGGGACCAGGCGCGCGCCTCGAAGTAGTCGTTGTCGGTTCCCGTCACCACCGTGGACCAGTTCTCGCTTCCGAACACCACCTGCACCTGGCGCGAGCTCACCGGAGCCAGCGCGGTGATGCCGGCGATCTCCGTTTCGATGGCCTGGATGTCGTCCAGATCGAACCGCTTGGCCTCGGCGCGGGCGCCGCCCCCGCCGCGGAATCCCTGGCCGGGCCGGACGTCGAGTAGGTTCGTCCCGAGCCTGGAGATCTCCTGGGTCACCTGGACGGTGGCGCCGCTTCCGAGAGTCACCATGACGATGACGGCGGCGACGCCGATGACGACGCCGAGCATGGTCAACGAGGACCGGAGCGCGTTTCGCCGAATCTCGCGAAGCGCGAGAAAAACCATCTCCCGCCACATTGTTAATGCTCGCCTCGCTCTTCGCGAGGCTCGCTCCCCGCGCTCCTCGCGCGGGGAGGACGGGGCCCTCCGGGCCCCGCTGCTCGACCTCGCTCTTCGTTCATGTCCGCTGGCTCGCTTCCGCCTTCGCCCCACGGGCTACTGCGGACCCGCCGAAGCGCTTCGCGCGAAGGCGGGCCGCTCGCGTAGGCTGCAGATACATCGCGTAGCAGCCTGAGCTAGGCCGCCCTCCCGTTTCGGCGCTCCTCGGCGACGAGACCGTCCCGGAATCGCACGGTGCGCCGGGCGTACTCCGCCATCTCCAGCTCGTGGGTCACCATCACGATGGTGATTCCGCGCTCCCGGTTCAGAGCCGTCAGAAGCTCCATGATCTCCCGGCCGCGGTCGGTGTCGAGGTTCCCCGTGGGCTCGTCCGCGAGCAGCACGAGAGGCGTGGTGACGATGGCGCGGGCGATGGCGACACGCTGCTGCTGGCCGCCCGAGAGCTCGCTCGGAGCGTGCTCTTCCCAACCCCCGAGGCCCACCGCGACGAGAGCTTCCCGGGCCTTTCGATGCCGCTCCGCCGCCGGTGT
>Ga0105095_10000532_pt1 | contig 18630 bp, 14 predicted proteins | sample PPLLak2March2015_2_FD_79180 | JGI IMG/M metagenome (GOLD analysis project Ga0105095, IMG submission 79180) | Freshwater sediment microbial communities from Prairie Pothole Lake near Jamestown, North Dakota, USA - PPLs Lake P8 Core (3) Depth... | ecosystem: Environmental > Aquatic > Freshwater >...
ACGGTCACCAACCTCGGGCCGATGGTGCACATGGCGCAGTCATTGGTGGGGAAGGTCTTGTCCAGCCGGACCATCCCGCCGCCGATGGAGGTCTCCTTTTCCAGGAGATAGACCTTGATCCCGGCCTCAGCTAGGTCCAGCGCCGCCTGCATGCCGCCGATGCCGGCGCCCACTACCAGGGCCGCGCCCACTTTGCCGTTACTGCCGTTATTCCCAGACATAGTCGAATTCACCCCCTAGGGAGAATCGCGAAGCTCTAGCCCATGGCCTCATGAACGAGCTCAGAGATATCCATAACCTGCATTACCTCGTCTTTACCTTGGGTGAGGAGGCTGTCGTCAAGCATCAGGATGCAGTAGGGGCAACAGGTAGCCAGTATGTCCGCGCCCACGTCTGCCGCCTGGTCGATCCTCAACTCCGAGAATCTCTCACCCTTCTTGGTCTCTGCCCAGACCCTGCCGCCGCCCCCGCCGCAACAGATGCTGTCCTCGCGGATGTTCGCCATCTCCACCAGCTCGATCCCCGGTATGCTCTGCAGCAGATAGCGGGGATCGTCATACACGCCGCTGTGACGTCCCAGGTAGCACGGGTCGTGGTATGCTACCTTCTTCTTGATCTCCTTGGTGAACTTCAGTTTCCCCTCCCTGGCCAGTTGCGCCAGGTACTGGGTGTAGTGCATGACCTCAAACTGGGCACCGAGTTCAGGGTACTCATTCTTAAACGTGTAGTAGCAGTGCGGCGAGCTGACTACCACCTTCTTCACACCGGCCTGCTTGAAGGCCTCGATGTTGCTGGTGGCCAGGCTGGTGAACAGCTCCTCATTGCCGCACTTGCGAACGCTCTCACCGCAGCATTTCTCTGCCGTGCCCAGGGTGCCGAACTTGACTCCCAACTTCTGCAGAACGCCGGACAGGTTATTAGCCATTCTCTTGACCTTGGCGTCATAGGCCGGAACGCAGCACGAGAAGTAGGCTACCTCCATGTCGGGAGTGAAGGCTGGCACGTTCAGCTTCTTCGACCAGTCCGCCCGCTTGTCGGGGCTCTCTCCGGCCGGATTGCTCGCGCCGGCGATGCTCTTCAAGGCATACCTGATGGAATCGGGGTAGCGCCCGGCACCATATCCCACCACCAGCCGGCGGACTGCCCTCATGACGCCGATGATGTCGACCTCCATCGGGCAGCGCGCCACGCAAGTCCGGCACGTCGCACACATCCACCACTCCTCATCCTCCAGGTCAGCGACACCGAGCCGGGCCTTGTGCAGCATCCGGCGCGGATCGAGATGGGCCACGCGGTTCCATGGGCAGTTGCTGCTGCACTGTGCGCACTGGAAGCACATGGTGCAGGTCTCGGCGCCGGAATCACGTATGAGGTCTGCGGTCTCCAGATCTACAGTCAGTTGTTCATTAGTCATAGCTGATCCTCAATACATAGTTGACGTAGTTGTGCAGCCGCGCATGGTACGGTTGTCTGTCGACGCCACAGGGGGTGTGGCAGCCTGCGAGCAGAGGTTCTAACAGCATCCACGTAGCTACTCAGATACTGATGCCGACACGGCGAGTTGACGGTTCACTCACGACACCGCGAGAATGATGAAGGCCCCCTGTCTCTTGGGAGCCTCCTCACAATCTGCCGTGCACAATTCAATTGTACCCAGATGCCTTGGAGTGTGTCAAAGCGATTGTGCTTGACGCAAAGCAGGCCGGAACCGGACCGAGACGATTCTTCACCGAATCTTTATGGGATTGCTAGGGCGTCGCCGAGGCTGGTGGGGCTGCCCCACCTACAGTATGAACAATTGGTCCGTGATCTTGGTTCTCAAATCCCGAGAGACGATCACCCGGTAGTAGGCCTCGGTCTTCTCGTCTTCGCTGAGGTCGCTCAGCCTGATGCCCTTGTAAGCGTTGAAGACCACCTCGCGCTGCTGCATCAAACCTCGGTTGACCAGGTTGATATCCCACATCGGCCGCCGGCTGGCCCACCAGAACTGGTCGCTCTGCATGGCCCGGTCGAGGAGCCCTCTGGCCAGATCCGCGTAGTTCTTCGCAGCATCGTTGCCCGCTCCCATCACCGCCTTACGGGTCAACTCGATGGCTATCTTCAGGTGCTGCCACTGCAACTGGTGTATCAGGTTCTCCTTTGAGTTCCACAAGGGGTAAGGGTTGCCCGCCTGAATGTCCTCGGCGGAGGTGCTCCAGGAAGACGCTCTTGGCTCCACGTAGCTGCCGGCTGGAAAGAGCTCCAGCAACTGGCTGATGGTGACCACCCGAATCTCGCCCGTCTTGGCCACCTCCATGGTGCGCAGCAGCTCAGACTGCTCTTTGGCCAGATCCACCGACTGTACCAGACGCTCCACTTTGCCGCGCCTTGGCCCTTCCTCCCCGGGTTCAGGCTGCAACGCTTCGTACATCTCCGCCAGGAAGATGTCCTCCCAATGCCGGATGTGATGCCCAAAGGTCTCGGCATCCATGGCGGTCACCACGTAGATATCATCGGTCTTGCCGCCGAATGATCTCAGTTGTCCGATGAACCCCTTGGCGTCCGTCTGCTTGAAGGCTATCCGGTTGCTCAAGACATCATCCCGGAAGAAGACCGCCAGTGTCTGACCGTTGCCCCTTATCTGGTGAATGACGCTGTTGGGCCAGGCTACCGGACAGGCCACTCCGCCGAGTATCAGCCAGCGATGTCCCGTCTCATAGATGGGCTTGGCCACTTCGCGGCTGTAGCACATCTCCGGGCTGAAGAAACCCATGGGAGAGTAGGTCTTGCCGAAGTAGCGCTTGTTGGTCTGGTGATTCTGCACTATCTGACGGAGCATCTCGTCCTGAGGAATGAGGGGCAGAATCGGATGATACTTCGCTGAACCGACGAACTCCAGCCGCCCCATCTCCGACAGCTCTCGCAGACCATCGATGACGTCTGACATGCCGTGCTCATCCAGCATTTCGGTGAGGACGGCGTTGATATTGACGGTCACCTTGGCATGAGGCTGTTCGTGAAAGAGGTTTACCAGCGGTCGGTAGGACTCGTTGCAGACCTTCTTCAACACGCGGTGGAACTGGGTTGACGGCTGATAGAAGTGCAGCAGCGGCGCCAGATAAATCATCTTCCCAACTCTACTCCTTCTCCATCAAGTCGCCGGTTGCTCAACGTCGAATCCAAGATCAGAGACTCCAGTATACAACATGGCGCAGAGCATCTTGACAGCATCGTCTCGCGATGATATACACGTGATTAACTGAACATAGTCGCCGCACGGCGGACGGTGCGCACCTTGAAAGCTTATGACATCAGCAGGGCTGGTGCAACCCTGTCGTATTTGACATTCAGGGTACTCCCTGCCAGGTGCATGTTGCCATCTCGGGTAGACGGCATGGACCCGCGGAGTTGAACTCCGCGCCCATAATGATGGGGATTATGGAGTCACCTGTTAGAACCGCAGGGACTCCACAAGAAAGGAGGTGTCCAGATGCCGACGTGCAAGACCCGAAAAGGAGCACCAGTCAAGAAGGCCGCCGCAAAGCCAGCCAAGGCTGCTAAGAAGAAAAAATAGCCGACGTATCGAAAACGCCAGCGAGAAGGCGGAAGGGCTCACTTCTGTGAGAATAGCTCTTCCGTTTTCTTTTGAGCATTGACCCTATGATCCTCGCAATCGTCGTTTTCGCCATCACCCTAGTCCTCATTATTATCCGGCCCAAGCCCCTCAACGAAGGCACTGCGGCTGCTATGGGGGCCATCGTCCTCGTGGTCACCGGAGTCGTATCAACCGGCGATGTCTTCGACGTCCTCAAAGCCACGGACAACATCCTACTGTTCTTCCTGGGATTGATGGTCATCAGCACCGTGGCTGACCAGGCGGGATTCTTCAAGTGGTGTGCCCAGAAGGCCGTGGGGCTGGCCAAGGGAAGCGCGCGGAGGCTCCTGCTCGTAGTCTTCGGCTTGGGGGTTCTCATCACCGCCTTCTTCTCAAATGATGCCACCGCCTTGATCCTCACCCCCATCGTCTTTGTGCTGGTCACCAGGTTCAAGCTCAAGCCGCTGCCCTATGTCTTCGCCTGCGCTTTCATCGCCAACACCGCCTCCATGCTCCTGCCAGTGTCCAACCCCGTGAACCTGCTGGCCGTTGACAGCTTCAAGATAACCCTCGGCGAGTACCTGAAGTTCACACTGCTCCCCAGCCTGGTAGCTATAACCATCAACATCGGTCTCTTCATGTACATCTTCCGCAAGGACATCGCCGCTTCTTTCAAGGATGAGCACCCTGAGCCTCCAGTCAGAATCGACGCCTTCTTCCGGTTCGCCTGCGTCGTGCTGGCCTTGACCGCAGTGGGTTATGTTCTGGCCTCCGTCTACGGGAAGCCGGTTTCCTGGCCCGCCATGGGAGGCGCTGCTGCCCTGCTGGCCGGGGGCTTCGCCTTCCGGCGCCTGAAGGTGCGCGGCGTGGCTTCTGGCATCTCGTGGTCCATATTCATCTTCATATTCGGCCTGGCACTGCTGGTCAAGGGGCTAGAGAATAGGGAGGTCACCCAGGCTATTGGGGAGGCCGTGGTTCATCTGTCCTCTGCCGGCACATTGTGGGCCGTCCTCGCTGTCTCATTGGGCACAGCCATAGGGGCCAACCTGATCAACAACTGGTCCATGATGATGATTTCGGTCTCCAGCTTGGCCAGCGTCAGCTTCGACCGCAGCCTCATCTACGCTAGCGTTCTGGGAGCGGACCTGGGACCCAATATCACGATCCTCGGATCGCTGTCATCGATGCTGTGGCTGGTCTTGCTGAGGCAGAGAGGGCTGGACATCCATCAGTGGCAGTACATCAGATTGGGGTTGACCGTCATGCCACTGATGCTGATCACCAGCGCGCTGTGCATCTATGCCTGCGGCCGGCTGTTTGGATAGCACCGAGAAGCTACCCGTGTGTCTTCGGGACTGGCAACGGCAGCCAGTTCAGCCAGGAGAGCCTTGCTGGACACCCGACAAGTCGTTATGGTAATCTAATATTTGATTTGGCCAAAATATCAACTGCTTCACTAGGCAACCAAGGATCAAATGAGCATCGACAACGGGAAATTCCCCCGACTAGGCTTGTTTCCGCACTTATCCTCACAGAGCCTCTCTACCTAGACCTGTTTTCGTCCGTTGCTGAGGCTCACTAGTCGGATGGGGGACCGGAAAGGGGTGAAAAGTACCGAGGAGCAGGAAGGCAACAAGTCCAAAGAATGATACCGAGTCAAGGCACGTATCGCCATTTGAACGTGACCCCAGAAGGAAGGATTAGAAGGAGGAGTGACATAGCACATGGCTAAACCTGAAGAGATGGCAAAGATCAAGGGATACAGCAGCGTAATGGAGGAGAAGAGGAAGTTCGATCCTCCGAAGTCACTGAGCAAGACGGCCTACATCAAGAGCATGGCTCAGTACAAGAAGATCTACAAGGAATCCATCGACGATCCAGAGGGTTTCTGGGGTGGGGTGGCCGAGCAGATCGACTGGTTCAAGAAGTGGACCAAGGTCCGCGAGTACGATTTCGTCAACGGGAACATCAAGTGGTTCATGGGTGGCAAGCTAAATCTGACCTATAATTGCCTGGATCGCCACCTGACCACCGAGAGGAAGAACAAGGCCGCCATTATTTGGGAAGCTGAGCCAGCTGGCGAAAGCAAGACCTATACGTACCAACAACTGCACTATGAGGTCTGTAAGTTCGCCAACGTGCTAAAGAAGCATGGCGTCAAGAAGGGTGACCGCGTCTCCATCTACCTCCCCATGATTCCGGAGTTGCCCATTGCCATGCTGGCCTGCGCCCGAATCGGCGCCATCCACAGCATAGTCTTTGGCGGATTCAGCGCCGAGGCCCTGCGGGACCGCGTCCTCGACTGCGGATCCAAGACTCTGGTCACCTGCGATGCCGGCTATCGCAGCGGCAAGACGGTTCCCACCAAGGCGAACGCGGATGCTGCCTTGACCGGTTGTCCCGCGGTGACAAAGGTGATCGTCTTCAAGAGGTCCGGAGCACCGGTCAACATGGTGCAGGGCCGAGACTTCTGGTGGCACGAAGAAATGGCTGAGGCCAGCGGTCACTGCGAACCCGAGATCATGGACGCTGAGGACCCATTGTTCATCCTGTATACCAGCGGCAGCACCGGCAAACCTAAGGGTGTGCTTCATACCCAAGCTGGCTACCTGGTCTACGTTTACCAGACCTTCAAATGGATCTTCGATTACCATGAGGCAGACACCTTCTGGTGCACCGCCGACATCGGGTGGGTGACCGGCCACAGCTACATCGTCTACGGCCCGCTGGCCGCCGGGGCTACCAGCCTGATGTTCGAGGGCGTACCCAACTACCCCAAGCCAGACAGGTTCTGGGATGTAGTGGAGAAATACAAGGTCAACTGCATCTACACCGCCCCCACTGCCATCCGGGCCATGATGAAGGACGGCGACGAGTGGCCGAAGAAGCATGACCTGAGCAGCCTGAGAATCCTGGGCACGGTGGGCGAGCCCATCAACCCCGAAGCCTGGATGTGGTACTACAACGTCATCGGTAAGGGCAAGTGCCCCATCGTCGATACCTGGTGGCAGACGGAGACCGGTGGCATCCTGATAACCCCGCTTCCCGGCGCCATACCGATCAAACCGGGTTCAGCCACTCTCCCGTTCCCGGGTGTGAGATGCAAGATCGTCAGCGAGGACGGCACCGAGGTCGGCGTCAACGAGGGCGGCATGCTGCTCATCTGCGAGCCATGGCCCGGCATAATGAGGGGCGTATATGGCCCGGGTGGCCAGGAGAGATTCAAGGACACCTACTTCAGCCGCTTCCCCGGCTACTATCTGACCGGCGATGGCGCCCGCAAGGACGAGGACGGCTACTACTGGCTGATGGGTCGTGTTGACGACGTCATCAATGTCTCCGGACACCGCCTGGGCACCGCAGAAGTTGAAAGCGCTCTGGTGTCCCATCCGGCAGTCGCCGAGGCGGCTGTGGTGGGTTACCCTCATGAGGTCAAGGGCGATGGCATCTTTGCTTACGTCACGTTGAAGACCGGCAAGGCGCCTTCGGATGACATGAAGAAGGAACTCACGGCTCACGTCCGCAAGGAGATCGGCCCCATTGCCACCCCGGACATCATACAGTTCGCCGATGGCCTGCCCAAGACCCGCAGCGGCAAGATCATGCGCCGCATCCTCAAGCTTATTGCCAAGGATGAAACCACCAACCTGGGTGACACCAGCACTCTGGCGGATCCTGGCGTGGTGGATACCCTCATAGAGGGGCGCAAGAAGCTGCCGAGGGCGGCAGACCTCAAGTTCGCATAGGGAAAGACGTACGTTCAGGGTGTGGGGATTCCGAAAGGGCCACACACCCTACGACAGAGTAGTGGCAACTGAATCAGAGTTCGGTGGGAGACAATAGGGCTGGGCTTGGTCGCCAGCTCTTTTTTGTGACCAACGCAATCTAGGGAAAAGGAGGGTGTGACTAATGGCAGAAGAGAAGAAGCTCTTCGGTATGCCGGCAGAGAAGGGCAGATGGCTGCTCATCGTCCTGGGTTTCATCATCAACATCTGCCTGGGTAGCGTCTATGCCTACGCCATTTTTGGCAAACAACTAGCGGCCGAGTGGGGTTTCGGCGCCGTGGGGGGCGTCCAAGCGGCGGGAGACGTCTTCAAGCAGCAGATCCCGTTCGGCGTCTTTCTGCTGTTCTTCGCCGCCATCTTTCCACTCAGCGGACAGCTTCTGGAGAAGCTGGGCCCTAAGAAGCAGGGCATCATCGGCGGCATCATAGTCGCCGCTGGATGGATACTGGCTTCATTCGTCGCCTCGGGAACTGAGAGTGTTCCTCTGTTTGTGCTTACCTACGGTGTCATTGGCGGCATCGGGGTGGGCCTGTGCTATATCGCCCCCATCCAGGTAGCCACCAGATGGTTCCCCGACAAGAAGGGTCTGGCCACAGGCTTGACGGTAGCCGGCTTCGGTGGTTCCCCGTTCATTAGCACGTACCTGGGCCAGGAGCTCATCGACATGAATCATCATGTGTCTGATGCACTCCTGTATCTGGGCATAGCGTTCTTGGTGGTCCTCATCGTTTCATTCTGGTTCATGGTCTTCCCGGAGGCCGGCTGGAAGCCAGCAGGCTGGACGCCGAAGGCAGCCCCGGCGGCTGCTACCAGCGCTGTGAACTACAATCGCAACGAGATTATCAAGACCCCGACATTCTGGGTCTTGTTCGCCTGCTTCGCCATCGGCTCGCTGGCAGGCCTGATGGCCATTGGCATTTACAGTAGCGTCTATGCCAGGGACGTGATTAACCTGACGGTACACACCACCGCTCTCTCAACTGCGGTCATTGTGCAGTTCATCCTGGCCCCGTTCAATGCGGGTGGCAGGCCGGTCTTTGGAGCGGTGACGGACAAGCTGGGGCCAAGAGTGGCCGCCATGATAACCTTCGTTGTTATCCTGCTGGCCGCCGGCGGCATGATCATAGTCGGCAAGGGCACCGACACCGCCACGACCCTGAACAAGGCTCTCTACTTCGTCTGCTTCGCTGCCTTCTACGCCGGCCTGGGCGGCTGGCTGGCCATCGCCCCGACAGCAGTCGCGCAGTTCTTCGGCACCAAGTTCTCCTCGCGGAACTATGGCGTCCTGTTCCTGGCCTATGGCGTCGGGGGCTTGATCGCCACCTTTGTAGCGGCATACTCCAGCAAGATATTCAAGGGAGATGCCGGAGTGCTGGATGCCTTCATTCCAGTCGCCATCCTGGCGGCGCTCGGCTTCTTGCTGGCAGCGCTCTTCATGAAGCCACCCAAGCAGGTGGAGGCACCCAAGAAGTAGTAGCGATCAATCGAAGAAACGCATGCACGACAACAATGGAGGCCTGTGGTAACACAGGCCTCCTTCCTAGAGAGGGCTGAAGCTTCCTGATGGGAGCCTGAGGGTGTCCCTGAGCTATGAGCCATCGGCTACTAGCTCATAGTTCTAGAGGAATGGGGACCAGGAGGTTGGAAACGGCGATGCTGGTGCGCACAGCCCATCCTACATGCTGGATTCCCGCCTCCGCGGGAATGACAGAACAGGTGGAGCAGGATGCTGCCGGGGTTTGGGGTGTCCCCAATTCCTTCTCTCTTCCCCCATGACTGGGGGACAAGGGGGTTGAGACGAGGTCACCAGGACAGCGATGGCCGTCACAGGTCACCCTACGTGATTAGAGAGTTGAAATTGGCTTCCATCGGAGTCATTATGGATAGAAGACAAGAGGAGAAACGTCATGGACAAGCAACAGAAGCCCAGAAGCAAGATCCCTGCGTGGCCGTCGATCAGCCGTGCGACTGCTCCCAGCACCACAGAACACCATGAGAAGGCGCACCATGGCAAGTTCGCAACTGCCATCAACTGCATGGACGGAAGAGTCCAGTTGCCGGTCATCAACTGGCTGATGGAGAACTTGTCGGTGGACTACGTGGACATGATCACCGAGCCTGGGCCGGACAAGATACTGGCGGAGGGGACTGCTGCGGCGCAGGATTCGATCAAAGCCCGCGTGTTGATCTCGGTCAACAAACACGGCTCGGATACCATTCTTGTGGCGGCTCATGACGACTGTGCCGGCAATCCGGTCAGCCGGGCGGAGCATGAGATGCAAGTGCGGCAATGCGTCATCAAGATCCGTTCGTGGAACCTGCCCGTAAAGCGCATCTTCGGAGCGTGGATCGATGACAAGTGGAGAATAGAGATAATTGAGGCTTCCCATTGATGGCAGAAAAGGCAGTTTGAGATTTGTGACAAAAAAGTGCGAAAAAGTACTTGACATGGCTTCATATGCGTGTAATATATCTGCAGCAATATTGAATAGCGTATTTATGCGATAGAAAAAGAGGAATTGTTGGTGGATGCCAACAGTCGAATAAAGGGAGGTGCATCGAAACAAGATGAAGAAGTCGCCGGTAGTCGTGGAAGGCCGAACAGAGGACGAAGCACCAGGTAGTGCTCCCGTCAGAATAGAGGTAGAAGAAGAGCCTCCAGGTAGAATGGCCCTGAAGAACAGAGCCAGGTTCTTCGGGCATGTATCTGACGAAAACTGGAACGACTGGAAGTGGCATTTTCGCAATCGTATTAGCTCTGTTGACGAACTGATAACGCATATTCCTTTGTCAGCCAAGGATCAAGAGCAGATCCGGCTGGTCACGACCAAGTATCCCCTTTCAGTAACCCCATACTACTTCTGCCTCATCGACTGGGCCAATCCCGATGACCCCGTGAGGATCCAGGCTGTCCCTTCATTCAAGGAGATCGGCTTGGCTGGCATGGGTATGGAGGACCCGCTGGATGAGAAGGGGCATTCTCCTGTCCCAGGATTGGTCCACAGGTACCCAGACAGGGTATTGATGGTGCTGACCGACATCTGCCCCATGCTGTGCCGTCACTGCACGCGAAAGAGGGAATGGCACCATGGCGGATGGGTGCACAACCCTGAAGAGATCGAGCGGATGCTGGATTACATTCGCAAGACCGGGGCTGTCCGTGATGTGGTCATCTCCGGTGGAGACCCGTTGACCCTGTCCGTGCGACGCTTGGAAGAAGTCCTCGCTGGTCTGAGACAGATAGAGCACGTGGAGATGATCCGGATTGGGACCAGGTTCCCGGTGGTGTTGCCGCAGCGCATTGATGACGAGCTTTGCTCGATGTTGTCTGAGTACGGGCCGATATGGGTGAATACCCATTTCAACCACCCGCGGGAGATAACACCAGAGGCGGCTCAGGCCTGCGATAAGCTGCTGCGGGCGGGCCTCCCGGTGAATAACCAGTCCGTGCTCCTCCGCGGCGTAAACGACACCGTGGAGACGCAGTTGAGGCTGTGCCACGAGCTCCTCAGGATCAAGGTGCGCCCGTACTATCTATTCCAGTGTGATGAAGTGCAGGGAACGGAGCATCTTCGAACGCCAGTGGAAACCGGCATCAAGATCATCGAAGGCATGCGCGGCCATACGTCCGGATTGGCAGTGCCGTCGTTTGTGATTGATTTGCCTCAGGGTGGCGGTAAGGTTCCCGTGCAGCCTAACTACGTGGTGCTCCAGACGTCGGAGGAACTCCTGATAAGGAACTACCAAGGACGGCTGTTTCAGTACCGGAACCCCAAGGGATCAAGGACAGGAGTTGGCAAAGCCAATGGGCAGAACGGCCGCCGTAGTGGCCATCCCAATCAACTGACTTTCCCCAACCTGGCCTCGTCGGCGAAGGTAGGATCTTAGGTCCTAGGGAATAGGACCTGCCGGGTGGCCAGGATAGGCCTTACACTTGCAGGGCGCTAACTCGAAGAGATAGCTCCCTGCAGTTTGGTGTGGCCTGATAGCAGGTCTGGTGTTGTCTGAAGATGGAGAGGATCCAATTGCTGCCGAGAGGCTCACAGAGGGATTGCCGAGGGTGAGAATAGGCCTGTCGTACGATCTCAAAGACAAGGTCCCAGAACCCCAAGGGAAGCCCGAGGATGCCCTTGAGGAGTACGATTCGCTGGAGACGGTTGACGCTATTGCCAGAGCCATCGAAGCCCAGCACCACTCTGTGGTCAAGCTGGGCGGTGGCCGAGAGTTCCTCAACAACGTCCTGGGTCAGAAACTCGACTTGGTGTTCAACATCGCCGAAGGCCTTGGCAACTACCGGAGCCGGGAGGCCCAGGTGCCCTCTGTGCTGGAGATGCTCGACGTGCCGTACTCAGGTTCGGATCCCCTGTGTCTGGCAGTGTCGCTGGAGAAGCCGCTGGCCAAGAGGTTGGTGTCTTTCTCCGGCGTGGCGACACCAAGGTGGCAGGTAGTTGGCGACATCAAGCAGTTGAAGGAAGTCGAATGGAGCCAGTTCCCGTTGCCCGCCTTCGTCAAGCCGGCTCACGAGGGATCCAGCAAAGGCATCCGCATGACGTCCAGGCTGGAGAACTCACAGCAGATAGTGGCAGCAGTGAGTGAACTCCTGGAATACTACAAGCAACCGGTGATGGTGGAGGAGTTCATAGATGGAGAAGAAGTGACAGTGGGATTGGTTGGGAACTTACCACCCAAGGTAGTGGGGATCATGCGAGTTGTCCCGCTGAAGAAGACGGACTATTTTGTTTACTCTCTGGAGGTCAAGAGGGATTGGGAATCCCTCTTGACTTACGAATGTCCCGCTCAACTGGGGCGAGGCGTTTTGCAGGATATCGCTGACTCCAGCCTGAGGGCTTTCGAGGCTCTGGGCTGCCGAGATTTCGCCAGGATGGACTTCAGGATCAGCCCGGATGGGACACCCTACTTTCTGGAGGTGAATCCCCTGCCGGGACTTAACCCCAAGTCGGGCGACCTGCCCATCATGGCCAGAAAGGTGGGATGGAACTATGACGCTCTCATCTCAGCTATCATCGGCGCTGCCCTGCAGAGATGTGGTGGTGCCCCGTAGGACAGCCGTCGTCTACAACAAACCCGGTCCTCAGCGCTACGCTGATATGGGCGAGAACAAGGCGATTCTATCTGTACTTGAGGGCGTAGCGCCAGTCCGGCAGGCTCTAAGCGAACTTGGGTGCGAAGTCACCACAGTGCCGCTGTTGCCACCGTATGAGCGGGCTAGGGAGACTCTGAAATCCATCGACGCAGACTTGGTGTTCAACCTTTTCGAAGGTTTTGATGGTCGTCCAAAAACCGAGGCGACCGTGGCCAAGATGATGTCTGAGCTGGGAATCACGTACACAGGATGCTCCAGCACCGCTCTTGCCCTGGCACTAGACAAGGCCAAGGCCAAGGATCTCATGCAGTCCCATGGAATCAGTACCCCAAAGTACCAACTGGTGACGCCGGAGACCGTCTCACAGTTCCAATTGAGATTCCCCTGCATTGTGAAACCGTGTGGCGAAGATGCCAGTCATGGCCTGTCTGGGGACAGCGTTGTTCAAGACCAAGCCGCCCTGGAGCAACAGGTAGCCAAAGTGAGCCGGGCTTTTGGAGGGAAGGCGCTGGTGGAAGAGTTCGTGGGGGGGCGCGAGTTCAACGCCACCGTGATGGGCAATGATGAAATCACGGTCCTGCCGGTTTCGGAGATAGTTTTTTCTCTGCCGCCTGGCATGCCCCAAATTCTCACCTACTCTGCTAAATGGGAGGAAGGCACCGTGTATTATGACGGTACCAAGGTGGTCTGCCCGGCGGAGGTGGGGGAGGAAGACAGAGCGCGGTTGGCACAAATGGCCGTGGCGGTATACAGGCTGCTCATTCAGCAAGGGTATGCTCGTGTCGACATGAGACTGGACCTGGAGGGGAACATCCACGTACTGGAGGCCAACCCGAATCCCGATATAACTCCCGGATCCGGAGCGGCCCGCCAAGCCACGGCCGCTGGCATGACCTATGCCCAATTCATCGAAAAGATCGTCTCACTGGCATTGCACAAGACAGCTGCATGAAGACCACCATCAGATCCATGGTTGCCAGGGACAAACCGACGATCATGGACATACTCAGGACTATCCGCGAGTTCACGGCTGAAGAGGTGGCTGTGGCGGAGGAACTGATCGATGCCTACTTGGAGGCTTCCTCCAGCTGCGGGTATCTGGTCTTCGTGGCTGAGGTCAATTCGGTGGTGACGGGCTACGTCTGCTATGGTCCGACGCCGCTTACCAAAGGTACCTGGGACGTTTACTGGGTAGCAGTGAACCCGGGGGCTCAGGGGCAGGGGGTGGGCAAAGCGTTGATGGCCTTCGCTGAAGGCAAGATCAGGGAAAGCCGGGGGCGGTTGGTAATCGTGGAGACTTCCGGCAGGCCGGATTATGACAAGACGCGACGTTTCCATAGGTCCCTTGGCTACAAAGTGGCTGCCCGGATAATCGATTTCTACTCACCTGGGGACGACAAGTTGATCTTGGAGAAACGCCTGGCGTAGACCCCCGACACCCAGCGCGACCTTTTGCACGTGGCTAGACACATGCTATAATGAAACGTTTGAAAGAAAAAGTGGAGTAGAAGGTGGAGACGGAGAAAAAGAGCGCAATCATCGAGCAATTCAGGTCCAACGAGAAGGACACTGGCTCGACTGAGGTCCAGGTGGCCATCCTCACTGAGAGAATAAACCGCCTGACTGAGCACATGAAACTGCACAGTCACGATTTCCATTCTCAGCGGGGCCTCATGATGCTCGTGGGGCAGAGGCGAAGGCTGCTGGGTCACCTGAGACGGCACAATGTTGCCCGCTATCAGGCGCTCATAGCCAAGCTCGGTCTGCGGAGATAAGCCCTTCTCGGCAGTCCATCCGGAGGCATCCCCACTGTTACCCCAACAGGAGGCTGGTTCATCTATGCTACACAACGTTGAAGCAACAATTGGCGGGAAGCCTCTCACTGTGAGAACCGGCGAGTTGGCTATGCAAGCCGGCAGCGCCGTCACCGTCACCTACGGCGATACCGTGATACTGGCGACAGCCTGCATGGAGAAGAAGCCGAACGAGAACGTTGACTTTCTCCCATTGACCATTGACTACGAAGAGAAGCTCTATGCGGCCGGCAAGATTCCGGGGAGTTTCTTCAGGCGGGAAGGCCGTCCTGGCCAGCAGGCCGTCTTGGCCAGCAGGCTGGCAGACCGACCCATACGACCACTCTTCCCCAAGGGATTCCGGAATGAAACGCAGGTCATCATAACAGTGCTCTCCGCAGATCAGGAGAACTCGCCGGACGTGCTGGGCCTTGTCGGCGCCTCTTCGGCACTGTCAATTTCTGAAATCCCCTTCGAAGGCCCGATCGGCGCGGTCCGCATTGGCTACAACAATGGGGAGTTCCTGGTCAATCCCACTTTCACTCAGCTTCAAGAGAGCCTGCTTGACCTTGTCGTGGTCAGCACCAAAGACAAGGTGGCCATGGTCGAGGCTGGGGCGAGAGAGGCCACTGAGAAGCTCATCATGGAGGGCATCAAGTTCGGCCACCGGATAAACCAGGACCTTATTGCCATGCAGCAAGAGCTGGTCGGCTTGTGCGGCAAGCCTAAGGCAGAGTTCAGACCTGCCACTCTGAGCTTTGGCCTGGAGGAAGATGTCACCGCTGCCTTGGGCAGCAGGGTCGCTCAACTGATAGGACAGGGAAGAATAGAGAGAGACCAGGCAATTGCCGCCTTGGAAGAAGAACTGCTGAAGAATCTGGGCGAGCGATATCCCAAACACGAAATAATCTCCGTGCTGGAAGCCAAAGTGAAGGCAGAGATAAGATCTGCGATACTCAAGAAGGGTCTGCGCCCTGACGGGCGAGGAATAATGGAGATCCGCCCATTGAGCTGCGCAGTGGGGCTGCTTCCCCGTACCCACGGCTCAGGCTTGTTCACGCGAGGCCTCACTCAAGTATTGAACATCGCCACCCTCGGTTCCGCGCGGGAGGAACAGAAGCTGGACGGTCTTACGCTGGAGGAGAGCAGGCGCTTCATGCATCACTACAACTTCCCGCCCTACTCGACCGGAGAGGTGAAGCGCATGGGTACACCCGGTCGCCGAGAAGTGGGACATGGCGCCCTGGTTGAGAGAGCCCTCACGCCGGTTGTCCCGGGCGAGAATGACTTTCCCTACACTATCAGACTGGTTTCTGAGGTGCTCAGCTCGAATGGCAGCACTTCCATGGCGTCGGTTTGTGCCGCTACGCTTTCCCTGATGGATGCCGGGATACCTATCAAGGCCCCGGTAGCGGGCATTGCCATGGGCCTGGTCACCGGAGAAGATGGTGAATTCCAGGTTCTCACCGACCTTGAAGGCATGGAGGATTTCTACGGCGACATGGACTTCAAGGTGGCCGGCACGGCCGCCGGCGTGACCGCTGTGCAACTGGATACCAAACTGAAGGGACTGACCTTTGAAATCCTGGAGAAGGCACTCACGGATGCTCACCAGGCTCGTCTCCAAGTCCTTACAGTAATGCAAGAGACTCTTGTCGCCAGCCGCCCTGAGTTGAGCAAGTACGCGCCGAGAATGATTAAGATCAGCATCAACCCCAGCAAGATCGGGAGCGTTATCGGCCCCGGCGGAAAGACCATAAGGTCCATTGTTGAACAGACAAAAGCAACGGTGGATATCGAGGATGACGGGACTGTGCTCATCGGGTCGGTAGACCCTGAGGCGGCCCAGAAGGCCATAGCCATAATAGAGAGCCTGACCAGAGATGTCGAGGTCAACAGTGTCTACACTGGGAAAGTGATCAAGATTCTGCCCTTCGGTGCTGTGGTGGAGATCATGCCAGGGAAAGAGGGCTTGGTTCACATCAGTGAGCTCGCCGACTATAGGGTGCCCAGTGTCGAGGACGTAGTCAAGCTGGGCGACGAGATCATGGTGATGGTGACTGAAGTCGACCGCTCGGGCAAGGTAAGCCTCTCCCGGAAAGCGGTGTTCCAAGCCCAGAACGCAGCCTCAGCTGCCGGCAAGGAACCGGGCACAGCCGCGCCGCCTTCCCGACCTCACACCCCTAGGAGACAGCCCGAGGGGCCGCGAGGCGAGAGAAGGCCGACGGACAGCCGCCCCCATGGTCGTGGCCGGGGCGACTTTGGCCGGCCAAAGCAGACCTAGAGGGGGAGGGGGCTTATGTCCGCACCAATCAGAGTCGTAGTCCACGGCGCTCTGGGGAGGGTGGGGAAGGAGGTGGTCAATGCCACCTGCAAGGACCCCGACCTCAAACTGGTCGGCGCGGTGGACGCCAAAGCCGATGGGAATAGCCTCCCGCTGCCTGTTGGTTCAGCCACTGTGCCGCTGGCTAGGAGCCTCGATTCCATTCTGACGCAGACGGAGCCCAAGGTCATCGTGGATTTCTCCGCTGCCGAGGCGAGCATGGCGATGGTTAGACTGGCGGCAAAGCACAAGGTCAACCTGGTTATCGGCAGCACTGGCTTCTCGACAGAGAACCTGGAGGAGATCGACCGGCTGGCCAAGGCCAATGGGGTGGGTGCGGTGGTGGCCTCCAACTTCGCTTTGGGGGCTGTGTTAATGATTCACCTGGCCAAGATAGCGGCCAAGTACTTCGACAACGTCGAGATCATCGAGTTGCACCACGACCAGAAACTTGATGCTCCGTCCGGGACAGCCGTCTCCACAGCCAAGGCTATCTCAGAGGCAAGGGGGAAGCCCTTCGTCCATCCCAAGGTGCAGAAAGAGACCGTCGCCGGGGCGAGAGGGGCGGAGCTGCAGGGAGTAGCGCTTCACAGCGTGCGCCTGCCCGGCCTGATGGCCCACCAGGAGGTCATCTTCGGCACATCTGGGCAGACGCTCATCATCAGACACGACACAATTAATAGAGAGTGCTATATGCCCGGAGTGGTCATGGCGGTCAAGAAGGTGGTTGAACTCAAGGGGTTGACCATCGGCTTGGATAGACTGCTGGGGCTTCAATAACGAGGATAGAGAGAAGATGAAAGGGACGAATGTCGCCATAGTCGGCGCCACCGGAATGGTGGGACAGGAGTTCATTAGGGTTCTAGAGCAGCGGAGCTTCCCGATGACCTCCGTGAGGCTGTATGCCTCTGACCGGTCCCACGGCCGGAAGATGAGGATCCGCGGAGAAGAGCTCGAGGTCAAGGAGACCACGCCGGACTCTTTCAAAGGCATCGACATTGCCCTGTTCTCTGCCGGAGCTGATATCAGCAAACAGTTCTCTCCGATAGCGGCGAGAACCGGCGCGGTGGTCGTGGACAACAGCGCCGCCTTCAGGATGGACCCGGAGGTTCCCCTAGTGGTGCCCGAGATCAATCCGGAGGACATCAAGAAGCACAAGGGCATCATCGCCAACCCGAATTGCTCGACAATCCAGATGGTGATGGCGCTCTACCCTCTGCACAAGGTCAACCCGATCAAGCGGATCACTGTGGCCACCTATCAGTCGGTGTCTGGAACCGGCCTGGCCGCCGTCGATGAGTTGACCGTCCAGTCCAAGCTGGTCCTTGAGGGGAAGAAGGCCACTCCCAAGGTATACCCGTATCAGATCGCGTTCAATGTGCTGCCGGAGATCGACGTCTTCCTGGATAACGGATACACCAAAGAAGAGTGGAAGATGGTGGAGGAGACCCACAAGATCATGCACGCGCCAGAGATCGCCATATCGGCTACCTGCGTCAGGGTGCCGGTCAAGATCGGGCACAGCGAGGCTGTTCAGGTGGAGTTCTCCCGTCCCATGTCGCCGGACGAGGCCAGGAACATACTGTCGAAGGCACCCGGTGTGACAGTTATCGACGACCCCTCCAAGAGAGCCTATCCCTATCCGGAAATGGCAGCTGGCCGGGACGATGTATACGTTGGCCGAATCCGGAAAGACGCTTCACATCCCAACGGGCTGGTCTTGTGGGTCGTGAGCGACAACATACGGAAAGGCGCTGCCCTGAACGCTGTCCAGATTGCTGAAAAGCTGGTGGGGAAATAGGCCTTGCGGGGCATATGAGACCAGAGCAGAGGCTCGGCTGCTGGCGGCGTAGTGGGGCAGGGGTGCATCAGATTGGGCAGTACTTCCAGGGTACTAGGCTGGCAGTCCCATCCGGGCTGCGGGCACCGACCTGTCCGCTGAGTGATCCCATAGTTGTCACCTGTGCTGCGGCATAATGATCGCTGACTAAGGAGTTGAGGAAGATGGCAGAGTTGGGCAGACTGATTACGGCAATGGTGACCCCCTTCAA
>Ga0105095_10000534_pt1 | contig 18606 bp, 19 predicted proteins | sample PPLLak2March2015_2_FD_79180 | JGI IMG/M metagenome (GOLD analysis project Ga0105095, IMG submission 79180) | Freshwater sediment microbial communities from Prairie Pothole Lake near Jamestown, North Dakota, USA - PPLs Lake P8 Core (3) Depth... | ecosystem: Environmental > Aquatic > Freshwater >...
AGTTTCCTGTCATCATGTATCGGTGTGCCCCATTCTTCATCGTGGTATTTTATGTACAGAGGATTTTGGGTGCTCCAGCACCTGACTTGTGTGAGTTCCATAAGTCTATGTGCGGACCAAGCGAATTTAAATTCTGTTGGATTACAGTTTCTTTCGGTGTCGCGCGATCATAATTTAAGGGCAGTCATTATTCTTTCGATAAGGTTGAATATTTTGGCGATTATCTTGTTCAATGGTCCCAATCCGGCAGTCATTATTCTCAGATTGTTCAGGTCGGGTTTTGTGATTGCCCGCGTCAACAGCATAGTAGGAATCAAAATTAGGATAAAGATTATCACGCCTATTATTAGTCGCATCCAGCTGGCGAAACCGAGTTGGGCGACAACCAAGTATGTTAATGCTCCTGTTATCGCAGATGAAAGTGTAATTTTCGCTGATGCATTCCAGTCTACGGTGAGATTATAGTGCTTTCTGATCCAGTATAACGCAATAAAGAGACTAGGAAAACCTATTGTGAGCGACCCGATTATAGATCCGATGACGCCAAACAATGGGATCAGAATTGAACCTACAGGGAAACCAATTGCGGCTGTGACTATGGCTAGTATCAGGACAAGTTTTGTTTGTCCCTGACTGCTGAGCAGGTTGCCTGCGCTTAGGTTTCCAAGAGCCGTGTACAGGTAGCCTATTGCCAGCAGGGCTAAGAAAAGAGACGCTGTTCCATAAGTGGTCCCGAAGATTGTTGAGACAGCTGGATCAGACAAAGACATAACTAACGTTGCTACTGGCACTACCAAGAGCGACGCGTACTTGATTGAGAACTGGAATACGTTCTTGAGGGTCTCTTTGTCTTTTTGAAAGTCAAGCTTGGAAAATGCTGGAAACAGCATGGTTGTAATCGGAGTGGCGAAGAAACCTATCAAGACTACAAAGTTTTGTGCGATTCTATAATTGCCAATGATTGCATCATCGAGAACATATACAGGGAGTATAAAAGCGTAGTATTGCGCCAGAAAACCGGCCACGATTGTGGAGAGGGAGAGTGGAACCCCGTACTTGAGCATTTCTGTTATGTAGGCTCTTATCTCGAGTTTTAGGCCAGCTTGTTTTGGCAGTTTCTTGTACACGGACCAAGTCAATGTTATGCCGATCAATCCAGCTATCAGGGCAGACGCTGTGAAGCCAATGACGGCTCCTGATGTGCCTAAGCCTAGATACACGAGGCCAATCATGAGGGCGGTTTTGATCAAAGATTCGCATATGAGCATTATGCTGTTCATTTCCATCCTGTCGGTGCCCGTAAAGGCGGCTGTGGCAGCACTGATCAAGCTGCCGGCCAAGATTGAGAAAGAGGCTATTTGGATGAGCGGAGCTATGACTGGCCGGTTGAAGACACTAACGGCCAAATAGTCTGAGAGTGCTAGTGACAAAACGGTTAGTCCCAATCCAAGCGCTATCTCAAAGATTGATCCTGCCAGTAAAATGCTCCTGACTTCTGTTGCCCGGTCCTCTGCCCGATATTGGGAGGCGTATCGTATCATTGCCGTGGGTATGCCCCAGTCTCTGAATATGGTCATGAGAGTTGGAGCCGTCAAGGCGATAGCGTACAATCCGTATAAGACTGAACCTAAGAGTCTAGCGACGAATATCGTTCCTACCGCTGAGATTATCGTCGAAATTACTAGTCCCCATAGGACGTGGAAACTTCCTTTAGCTGAAACTTGAGCGATGTTTGCGGCCTTGGTCATCTAACATTTTTCCAATTTTATGGTTCAAGCGATGTTGTTTTTGAAGATTTTATTGTTTGCGGTTTTTGAATGAAGTTTAAGTTGAGTGATTTGAGGTTTCTTAATAGTAATTAATTTGTTTCCGCTATGGTTTTTTGGCTATCTTCTCGCTGCAGATTTCTTGCCGAATTGTTTTCTTCCTTGAAATTGTATAAGATCCTTGTGCCTGCTTTCACGAGGGGAGGCAGTCCTATGAGATCGGTAGCCGTTGCTATCAATCTGACAATTAGGGCAAATGTCAGTGCAGATTCTATTGGGGTGCCAATGCTGGTCAACAGAAACGCGTATGCTGCTTCCTGCAGACCTAAGCCAGCGAAGGTGATTGGAACATACATGAAGACTGCGGTTAACGGTCACATGAAGAATAGGTCTTGAAAAGCTGGTTGATTTAGGTTTAACGCGTTTGCAACCAAGTAGAGTGATATTCCACTAAATATTATGGAGGCAGTGATTGAGGCGACTATGGTTTTGGTTGATTTTCGCAGTGCGGTTTGGTCGTTGGCGAATAACGTGCGGATTGAATTAAGTCGTTTGACTGCTCTGCCTATTAGAGGTAGGTTGTTGAGCTTTTTAAGTAGGTTTGACAAATGGTTCGTCCAAACCAGAATAGCGAGAGCTGTTCCGCCTGCCAGCAGTAGCGCTATGCCGACTAGTAATGCGTAGGTCATTGTGGGATGTATTGAGATGCGGTTTAGGAAGTAGAACAGTGCAACGATTGAGAAGCCTGCCTTTTCGAAAAAGTTCAAGGCGCCCACGGACATTACGCTCATTAAGCCTTTTTCTATTGGCACATTATTGAGTTGGTTGAGCAGTACCGGTGTTGCGAAGTAGCCTGATTTAGCTGGTGTCACGTCGCTGAGCAGTTGTCCACCGAAATTCGCTAGTTGAGTGGTGCTCATAGGGGGTGCGGCATTTGTTGCTCTTAATGCACTCTGAAGTGCGAAGCCCATCGCTAAAGAAGAAAGTATGAAGAAGATTATTGAGGATGCCAGAAGGGGAAGGTTGATTTTGGATAAGAGGTCATAGGCTTCGTTGAGGCTAACGTTTCTAAACAGCAGGATGAGTATTATGATTCCTACTGCCATTTGGACTGGAACCAACAGGATGCGTGCATACTTGGAGATTAAGCTCAATTGCAATACCTTTGGTCATTCATTTTAGCAGATTGTCAATGTAAGGGACTGATTTAACTGTTCAGAATTTGTCTTCTCAAACAGCATACAGAACATTCGGCAGGGTAAAGATTCCGCTATCTGACGCTTGGACAATTGGCGTGACCCACGCATGCTGCGATTCTTACAGTCAGTCCAAATTTGGGAAGCCTGAGTGATCTGAAGAAAAATCGTTGGCCAGTGAGCTTCGCCGACAGATCGAGAAACGTATCCACCTTGATCAATTTTGAATGGGTAGCATTCATTAAGCTTCTTTCCCAGTCCGAAGCGTAACGCGTGTTAATGTGCGTTTCATCATAGTCGCGCGTTATCTTCCTCACTGGTCTATCCACTGCTCTATTAGGTGTGGTGCAGACTAGCGTTCCACAACAAGTCTCCAGCATCTGCCGGAATGCCTTCTCTGGATACTTCAGGTGCTCCAAAACGTCAAAGCACGTCACTATGTCGAAGCTTCTGTTCTTGAAAGGAAGTTGAGTCTGGGCGTCACAAATCAATAGGTCGCCACGCATGATCCTCTTTGCATGCTGCAAGGCCCATTTTGACACATCTATGGAGCAAGTTTCATAGCCTAATTCTTCAAGCGACGTGGACGTGTATCCATATGCACAGCCTATGTCCAAAGCTGTTCTCTCTGATCCATCGAGAAGGTTTCCTCCGACCACTTTGGATGCCCATTTGAGGACTTCAAAGACATGCCTCTTGATCGCTCTTTCTTTGTGCATGTACCCTTTGCCCTCAAAGTAATCTTTTTCAAACTGCACTCTTGCTCGACCTCTGCGCTTGATAGACGTGTCTTGTCTTGCTCAGGTGCCTATTGAATATTGCGTCACATGGAACCGTGAGTCCTATTTTTCGTTCTACTATCATAGGCAGTGTTTCTTATCGTTGGTTTTGGGTTCTTTTTGGGGGAAAATATAAGAATGTTCCATACACTGTTTTTGGATTGTGATTTGAATTTGAATCTGTTGGACCCTACTGGATTAGATTTTTCAACGCTGGTTAACTTGATCCCTTTGATTCTAATATTGGGGGGGATTGTGGCGATTTCGAAGCTTCTCACTTTGTTCGTGAAAGGTTCTGCAGGCAGGGTTCTTAAAGGAGTGGGCGTCTTCGGTTTGTTTGTCGGCATCCTGTTACTTGTCGCGGGCGCTGTTGTTTTGATAACTCAGACGGAGATTGTTGATGTTTGGGTTCTGCTCGTTCTTACGGGTTTAGCGTTGGTGCTCAAACCCCTCAGCAGAGTTCCTCTGAGCGCGTTGTTCGGCTTAGTTGCAGGTTTGTTGTGTGCCGGACTCTTGTACTTGTATTTTCCGTTGCCATCGATGTTGTTGGGCATTTCTTCTTTTTGGATTTACTTTGGAGTGTTTCTCGTACCGGCCCTGATTGTTTACCTGATTTTCAAGTTTATCGAGGACTTGGCAAGGCTTTTCGGGTTGATTCTTGGTTCGATGCCTGTGTTGACTGTTCTGGGTTTCTTGTGTATCCTTGAAGGCTTCCTGTTGCTCCTTCTCGGCCAAAGTCTGCTGTCCTTTTTTCCGTGAGCAGGCGCTAAAAAGTGTCGCGTGAAAAAGGCAGGCCGCTCCTTGGTGCATGCATAACGGACATGACTAAACAAAGTTGAATAGAGCTATAGAGCCTGGCCGAGATTCTTTAGTTGCTGATCATCTTTAGGATTTTGAATGGATGGACAATATTTCTATGGAGCGAAGACAGGGGCGGTGATGCTTTTTCTTACCCTGCCCGAAGCTGCGGAGGCTTGCATGGTTACTTCCGCTACCGCAGCGGTGGTTCTGGACATCGTTCGGCAGATCAGATTGAGTGAGCCTTCGGTGAAGACCAACATGTTTTGGCCTTCGTTGGTAAGTGTGTAGACTTTGCGTGGTCTTTCGCTGTTCATGTTCCATTGGCTCTTTACGTAGCCCTTCTTCTCGAGGGTGCCCAGCATCGGGTAGACGGTGCTGGGTCCTAGGTAGACGCCGAAGCTTTTTCTAATGCTGGTTATAATTTGGTATCCGTGCATGGGCTCGTTCTTCAATAGCTGGAGGACGATCATGTCCATGAGGCCTTTTGTGAGTTTGGTTTGGACTTCTTTTTGTAGGTTGGTCATTTTGATTTTTTTTCTCCTTTTTTTGTTGTATTTTTGTTGTACATGTGTACGATATGTCTTTCTTGAGACATATCTCGTACGATTCAATTAACACTCCAAACACCGATATAACTCTACAGGCATATCCTAAGCATACTCATACATGTCAGAAAACGCCATTAAACTCCAAACTGGAACATATCCAGCCCCGAAACATCGCCTAGAACACCATATTCCAACGCTAAACGAACTGTACAACACATACGCATGAAAACGCAAAAAGTCCATTGTGCATCAACACTTACACTACACATTCAAAATCCATAGTGGAGAATATCGAACTATGCTTTACAACGCCGGTTCCATTCCTGATTCCGCCCGCCGGCAAAGGAATATAATAAAACTTCGACGCTCGAAGTCTGGAGGCCATGAAAAAATCAGTTCACTTGACTACGAGAATCGGGCACGGGGCATGCGCTGTCACTCCGTGACTCACACTTCCTAGAAGTATTTCCTGCATGGGGCTTAAGCCTCTGGCGCCCATTACAATCAGGTCGAAATTGCCGTCTCTGGAAGTTTCGATTATGGAGTCAACCGCTTGGCCAGCCTTTAACAGACTTTCAACTTGAACGCCTTGGTGCCTGGCTCTGATTTGTGCATCTGCCAAGATATTGGCTCCATTGTACCGGGAGACTTCGACCATTTCAGGGGTTGTTTCAGTTAGGGCGTACTCTTTTGGTAATGAAACCAGGTCCGTTGAATAAGCATGAATCAGAGTGATTCTTCCGTCAAATTTCTTGGCTATTTGAATGGCTTTCTCCAATGCGTTTATTGAATGTTCAGAACCGTCTAACGGAACCAAGATTTTTTCAAACAAAGCCATCCACCTCCCAGATTAGTCTTGCTTGCTATATGGATATAGCTCTAGCGGAGATATAGGCTTTGCTTCAAATTCTTGCGTTGGGAAACACATGGAATTCTAAAGTTGGATTTCATTCAGCCTCATTTTGCTGGGGGAATTCAGGTTTGTCTTTGGCAGGCTCTTATGCACTCTACAAGAGAGTCTAGGTTCTCTATGGTTTTACTCAGAGTGATGAAATTGCCTACCAAACCAACTATCTTAGATGGAATGACTATTGCTACTTTGCTTAGGAAAGGTCTCTTGAATCCAAGTTTAGTTGCTGCGTCATCAGTTAAGCCTACGCGCAATCCTTTGACCTGCCAGTTGGTGAGGTCTAGGTCAAATCCTTCTGTTACGCCTAAAACGTAGCCTTGCGCACTAATTACCTCCTTGCCTGAGATTCTAGTGGAACTAGCCAAAATTCCTCTCTCTGCAATGTCTTCAAGACTGCTTATCGGCTCTTTTAGAGTAATTATTTCTCCAACAGCTTCAACAAGCTTGGTTGGTAGACATACTACGATTTTGGCTAGGAACGATCTTCTTAATCTGAGTTCTGCTGTTGCCTTGTCATTCAAGCTGACATACAAGGCGTTAGCCTTCCAATTGCTGATGTCAATGTCTATACCGTCGACCTCACCTAGTATGTTCCCATCGGTTCCGACAACTTTCTTCCCGTTCAGTATAGAAGGGTCCAATAGAATTACCTTCTTAGACATAACTCCAATTATCCAATAAAAAGTTTCTTTCAGAGATTCCTGCCTAAAAGACTATTAGTCTTTGCGAGTGACTGAAGCCTCAATTAACCTTAACATTGAAAACGTTCCCAGCCTTCAATTGGTCATCTGAAATTCTGATTCAATATTGAATCTATTCGATTTAAAGTCTTGATCGAATAGAGCATATTTGTTGATCTATGAAGGTAGAAAAGTCTCTTTTCCCCGAGATTCTTGTCTCATGCCCCATATTTACCCATCGTTATGTAGCCTGCCGTTACGAAAAAAAGAAGGACAGCGATACCTATGAGTAGCCAGATCATGCCTGGAAGACCAAAATAGTAGCGCTCTATCTCGTAGTTCAATGTTACGAGTTGAGTACTCGTAGAGTTGTTGTCGAAATGAAGATCGAAGGGTCCGCTGGCGTCTGAGGTGAAGTTGGTTTTGTATTGAGTTGTAGACCCTTTGTCTAGTGTGGTTCCGTTCGGGAAAACCATATAGAAGTGTAGAGGTTCAGTTCCACCGCCCACCGCAGTGAAAGTAAAGGTAACGTGATCCTCCATTTTGAGTTCTATGGTTCGGGTCAATTCTTCACCGGAAGGGACGTTAAAAGTGGTTGTGCTTGCCAAGGCTGAGCCTATTAGAGTAACCATTAGAAGTGTAACAATCACGATTAGCAGGGAGAGAGGTTTCTTTGAAGTGTTCATCAGGTTTCTTCTCCTTTTGAGAGTTGATATTTCTTTCGGAAAAAGTGTTCAACATATAAACAACAACATCGTCTTCTTTAAGAATTGATACATAATTGAGCTCAATTATTTTTGGAAGTGTTTTCAACTACCCGGTAAGCATTCTAACTAATACCTAACTTCCCCAAAATTTTCTTGGTAGTGTGCGCTCTATAATCCTATGGGTCATAGCTAACGGAGTGCGATATCCTTCAGAGCACAAATGGCTGTTGTTGGTTCCTCACAGTCACAAATTCTTATATTGTAATCGAAATCAATAGATTCAGTCGATTTCTATGAGAATTAGTCAAAAGAAGTTATTAACACTATTCTTGATGCTTTCTCTGACTACTCCATTTTTGGGTGTGAACGCGCAAACCATTTCACCCAAGCCCGCGTTCTTAGATCCACTCTCAATCCCAAAATGGACCAACCAGCTTGACAGCCCAATACCAGTATACGTACCGACCAACGTTACTGACAGTCAAGGCAATGTCATACGCCAGGACTACTCGGTTAGCGTTTCAGAGTTCTATCAACAGGTACTTCCAATAGTTGATGAAAGCGGAAAACCCACAGGATATGGCCTCTCTAAGGCTTGGGGATACGGTGGTGAAGCCAAAAATGCGGTCACAGGCGAACCGCTTGGATTTGTCAGATGTATTCCAGGTCCGACCTTCGAAATCACGAGAGGGATTCCAGCCCAGGTGAAATGGATAAACGATCTCGTGGATGAAAATGGTAACCCGCTTCAGCACATGTATCCCGTTGATCCGACTATTCACTGGGCTAACCCAAACAATATTGATATGGAAGCCTCTATGGAACAAACAGTACAAGGGTTGGCTCCGCCGTTTCCACCCGGATACAATGGAATACCTTATACTATTCCAGGAACAACGACAATCACAAACCCAGATGGTTGGAATGCTCAGTCACCTGTTCCGATAACCACACACTTGCATGGTGGCCAGATCCTATCTGACTATGACGGCACGCCCGACCAATGGTTCACTCCAAATGGAATTCACGGAAAAGAATACCGCACAGTCTCAACAACCGACGCAAACGCTGCATTGTACTACTACCACAACGCTCAAGACCCCACAACTCTGTGGTATCATGACCACGCTCTTGGGCTGACCCGCTTAAACGTGTTCTCTGGATTGGCCGGATACTACCTTATTCGAGATCTTGATGACCCCGTGGCACCACTTCTGCCCAGTGGACAGTATGAGATGCCCCTAATCATTCAAGATCGAACCTTCCAAGCAGACGGCTCATTCTACTATTCCCCAGACGGGTATTACCCTAACTACGACCCACCCCCGTTCAACTATACAAAAGAAAATCCCTATTCTTTGGGAGCAGCCTTAGGCAACACAATAATGGTTAACGGAAAAGTCTGGCCGAACATGAACGTGAGCCAAGGCCAATACCGCTTCAGACTCTTGGACGCTTCTAACACCCGGTTCTACAACATTAGCTTCTCTAATGGCATGCCTTTCACCCTCATAGGAAGCGACGGTGGCTACATCAAAACGGCCGTCTCAGTTACCTCCAAGCTCTTCTCACCTGCGGAAAGACTTGACATCCTGGTGGATTTCTCCAATGTAGCTTCTGGGGAAAAGATAATTCTAAAGAACAATGCTCTATTCAACTTGTCCAGTTCCAAATTTCCCGATCAGCTAGAAACCGTAGGCCAAATCATGCAGTTCACCGTTACATCCGATAAAGGGTTTGAAGCTAAATCGTTGCCCTCAACACTCAATCTAACACTTGCAGGAGACTATCCCAATGTTCCAACCCCTACAAAGACGAGAATATTGACTTTAGGAGAAGATATTTCAGTGAGCCCAGCCCTTCCCATGGATCTGTACATGGACGGGCAAAAATGGGATGCACCTGTATCAGAAACCCCTGAACTGGGAACAACTGAAGACTGGGTCCTAATAAATACCTTCGACACACATAATATACACCTACACTTGGTCCAGTTTCAACTTGTTTCCCGACAAAGTTATAACGTGACCTCGTATTGGGACGATTGGATTGCTTTGAACGGCGAGCCTCCACTAAATCGCACGACCATTAATGTGGACTCTCTGGAACCATATCTTATCGGTCAGCCAACACTACCAGACCTGAGTGAACAAAGCTGGAAGGACACAATCATAGTATTTTCACAGCAGATCACCGTGATCAGAATTCGATTTGCACAACAAGATGGCAAGGATTTTCCATTTGACGTAACCACTGGCCCAGGATACGTGTGGCACTGCCATATTCTTGAACATGAAGACAATGCGATGATGCGCCCCTACATCATAACAACAACTGCCGCTTCCGTAACTTCACAACAACTAATCATAACCATCATTGCTCTAGTTGTCATAATCGTAGGCGCATCTATCGGTCTAAGAAAGTACCGCTCACGTTCAAGACAGAAACCGTAAAGGATTGAGCCAGACTAGTAAGCATCACACCGAAGCTGGACAAAGGCAAACCAGCTTACACAGCAGATCCAAGGAATCCGATTTGAATTCTTCTGAAAGAGCGGGTTGAAAAGACGCCACCAAAAGCTTTCAGACTTTCGAATAAGAAGTCCTTGTCCTCCGTCTTGACGTTATGAGCAAAACGCCGATGAAAATAAGAAATCCGCCCCCCACCGCGAAGGCCGTAACTTCTTCTTGTACAAAAATAGCAGCGAACAGCACCGTTACCAAAGGCTCAGCGAAAAGAAATGAACTTGTGGCTGCTGCACTGGACCGCTTTATCACGTAGAACCAGATGAAATATCCCATCAATGAACACGTGGAGGCTAGATAGAGAATTGCCAGCCATTCTTGGCTGGTCAGGGCAAAAATAAATTTCATGGAATTCTCGGCTAAAGAGAATGGCATTAGAAAGAGGCCGCCCAGAATATTGACGTATGCGACTATGAGGAATGGATCGTATTTTTGAATTATCTTCTTGCCGATGAGAGTATATGCAGCCCAGAGTAGAGGAGTAGTGAGCAGAATAAGGCTTCCGAGGAAGAATGTCAGATTTCCTTGAAGGTCGAATGTTCCACCGACGACAACTGTGAGAGTGCCAATTGAGGCTATTGCGATGCCAAGAAGCTGGGTCCTTGACAGATTTTCTTTGAACATAAAGGTTGAGACTACGCTGATTAGAATTGGAGATAATAGGCAAACGAGGATCGATGCGACGGAAGCACTTACCATCTGAATGCCTGTGTACTGGGCTATGAAGAAAACAGTGACGCCTGAAAATGCTAGAAAGACCAATAACGGGATTTCCTTTCTCTCCACAAGAAGCCGGTAATTTGGATCTCTGACCCTTTTGAGAATAATAGAGATCAAGAAAAGTCCTCCTGCCAAAAGAAACCTGAAAGTCGCAATGGCTACAGGAGTCAAACCCTCTCTCAGGATTGTTTTTACGACTACGAATGAGCTGCCCCAAAAAATGATCAGAAAAAGCATGAGGATGACGCTTAAGAGGCTGATGCTTTTTTCTGCCATATCAGTAAGTCATATCTTCCTTCTAATAAATCATTGAAACCGAAAGGGCTAATTATCAACGCGTTCTATCGGAATTTCGGACTGCAAAACATGACGCGTTCCCGTAATATGCTATTCTTTTCGCCACCAAAGACTTTTATTTTTCCTTTCAATAAAGATAACATGATGTTTTATGAAATTTTTAATCCTTCAAAGAAGTAAAGATGTCCCGGTTGAAATCTGGGCTAAGCTCTTTCCAGCGCATTTCAAATATCTCGATGGATTGGAGAAAGATGGAAAGATAGAGGTCTCTTACCACATGATCGGTCAGCAGGGTGATCTTCTAATTGTTGAAGTCGGCTCGGAGGAGGAACTAACGAGGATCGTGGGGGATGATCCGTTGTTTTTCTATAGTGAAAGAGAAGTCTATCCCGTGACTTCGCGGGAAAATCATAGAAAATATCTGGAGCAGTTTTTTCGCAAGAAACCCTAGAACACAGTTTTTGATGCTGAAAACGTACGATTCTGTGAAGCCATCACATTAGCCTCTTTCCTTATTGGCAATCGCAAATGCGGCAACTAGATTTTGGCGAATTATTCTTTCGTTTTCAGTAGTTCAATGAGGCGATCGTTTCTCTTATCTTTGAAACAGATTTTTCGAATCGCAACTGTGATTCTTTTGACAGTTTGAGTTCGATAATCTTTTCTACGCCGTTTATTCCCAGAACGACTGGGACCCCTATTGAGACTTTTGTGCAGCTGTATTCGCCTTGCGGGCAAGTTGAGACGCTCATCACCCGATTTCTCCTTTTCATGATGGAATCTGCCATCATCGCTATCACTGCACCTGGTGCGTATGTTGTGGCTCCTTTTAGATTGATTACGTCGGCTCCTGAATTGATGGTGAGGTTGACAATTTTGTCTATCTTTTCCTTTTCTAAAAGGGTTGTAATCGGTATACCTGAAACACTGGCATACTCGACGAGTGGGACCATTGAGTCACCATGTTCGCCTATCACTAGGGCGTTCGTGTCTTCCCTTGACACGTTGAGCTCTTGAGCTATGTAGGATCGGAAGCGTAGGGTGTCGAGTATGTTGCCCATTCCGAAAACGTGGTTCGGAGGGAAACCAGACTCTTTTCTCGCAATGAACGTCATTATGTCAACGGGATTGGTGACTATCATCAGTTTGCAGTTTGGTGCATATTTGGCGACATCCCTGACTATCGAGCGAATGATTTTTGAATTGTTGTTTATGAGTTCTAGTCTTTCCATGCCTGGTTTTCTGCCTTGTCCGGCAATAATGATCACAAGTTCCGAGCCTTCCATTTTCCTGAAATCGCCTGTCCCGGTGATCTCTCCGTCGAATTCTATGGCCGGCGCAGCTTGCATCATGTCTAATGCCTCTCCCTTTGCCAACTCTGCGTTGACATCGATGAGAACCACGTCGGCGATTTGGTGTTTCAGAATTTCAAAAGCAGCAGTGCTTCCTACTTTTCCAGCTCCAACAATTGTTATCATAAGAATCATTTTTTCTAATTCACCAAGATTGATAAAGATAGTGTAAGGTTTGGGTAACGGCTAAGAACGACTCTGTTGGGTAATATCGAGAGTCGAGGGTTGAAAGAGCTTTAATTATTCGTTGTCTTATTCTTCAAATCAGGAGCCGTATTTGAGTCCACGGAGGCACACAATTGAGTTTTAAGAATCTCCTCAGATACAAAACTGTTCTGGTTCTGCTTGCTGTAATAGTCATGAATACCATCACCATGGTTTTGCTGTTGCGCTTGGACAGTTTTGTAAACGTTGACCTGTACAGTTATGGTTTGATTTTCAGCTACCAGTGGGCTGACGAGTACTGGCACAACAACATTATGCTATGGACTTTCATCGGAGCAGCTACTGCAATTGCAGTTACCGCAATCGTGCCACACTTCGTCCACAGCAAAGCACCCAACCGTTTTTCCAAGCTAACAGGCTTCTTTTTGCCCGTTCTCGGCCTGGCTTTTCAGGCAATCAGCATCTTCTTCCTTAGCCAAGTGAACAACATCGTATGGAGCAGCCTCTACCCTTACGGATTACAATACGACATCGACTGGACAACAACTTATAATCCCATCAGCATGCCCGCTCTTGCTTTAATGGTAATCGCGGCTCTGATGCTGGTTTTTCCCGCAGTAAGAGCGTTGGGAATAATCGAGATTGAAATAGTGCATGAAGACGAGTGAAGCAGACCATAGGTAAGCATCATTTTGCAAAACCGAAGATTTTGTCGCCGCTGGGTGCCAATGAATGAATTGTCTACCAAGGTGAAAAGGAGCAAATCAAAAAGAAAGAATCCGAAAGAAGAAATCGAAGATAACGCATGTTTAGAGTTGGATTATTCCGAATAAAGCGTAATTTGAGATTATGTATCCAAGTATGGCTCCTGAGCAGAGAAAAGGCAAGCCAGCTTGTGGCTTTCCTTTAACAACCAACACCATAAGTGCAAAGAAGCCTACGAGAGTGCCTACTAGAACAGACAGGGCAACAAGCAAACCGTTAGTGGTCAGATTGTGAAAGGCTGCGACAGCTAGAATTCCTGGGAATACGACGTCTCCTAGTCCTAAGAAATATGCTTCTCGCGGCTCCCCCTCTTCCAGTTTTTCTTTCAAACTCTTTGTTTTCTTGAGGAGAGAGTATCCTTTTCTCTTTGGGACGACGAACATGACAGGGAGTTTTTGATCCATAATGCTGTCTGCAAGGTCTATCATGTGTTTGGTTTTGTAGACCGAGAAAGCGTCGTAGGCAGCCATAGCAATCAGAAGAGCGATTACTATCCAGATGTTCAATGATATGCCTATCATAGCTATGGCACCGACTCCGGTGAGCATGGCGATTGCGTCTATAATGTACCACTCGGGTTTCTTTATGAGCAACACGAGCAGGGCGACTGAGGCACTTATTGACAGAACGAGGGCTACCAGTCCCCCTGTTAGAACGAGGGACAGGATAGGATAGAATACGTATACGCTCAGCACAGTAATAGAACCTAGAAAAATTGCACGGATGACGTTTGGCTTTCGAAGTTTTATGATTACCAATATTACAGCAGTGAAGATCAACATTATAGCGAAGAAATATGCTATGTTAAGCGGATCGCCTGGGTTTTCAAACGCGACTGCTCCGGCAGCCTCAAAGGGTCCCGCCACCAAGAAAGCTATTAGGTAAGCTACGACAAACAGGCCACTCATTGATAAGATTGGCAATACGTCGACGGTTTTTTTTGCAGCGTTCATTTTGGTTCAAGAACAAGGAACAGTCTTTTATGATTATCTCTCAGATTCTGGATTCTTCCTATTGTACTCGGAAGACGAATCTGTAACGGTCCTTTCCAGCTTTTTCCACTTTGAGGATTTCGAAATGGCCGATCTCGTTGGTGTTTTCGACATGCGGGTCTTTACAAGGTGTTTTATCAAAACTCTCGATTTCTACGACTCTGATTTGGTTAACGGTTGACGGTAATCTTGTGAGATCAAACTCTCTCTCAGCGTCTCTTCTCTCAATGATGTACTTGCTGACTGGAAGATTTCTTCCTATGACGGCGTTGATTTCAGCTTGAAGCAATGTTTTGTCGACTTTTCGCAGGTCCGTTTTGTAGGAAATTTCCATTCGTCCAATATTCTCATCGAATTTTGCTATGACAAATTCAGAGTCGGGAAATTTGCGTTCTATGGTTCTGGCTAGTATATGCTCTGCGGTTTGAAGTCGTCCTTCGTTCGGATTCATGAGATTCATTCAGACCTGTTTTCTCTATTTAAGATATGTTAGTTTACAGAAAGAATTAGACTATGTAGTCTTGGTTTGGTCTTTCAAAATCCTTAACGATTTCCATTGCTCCCTTGGGTGTTGGCAGACCATTGATAGGAACTCCCTTCAAGAGCGCCCAAGGACCGTTCTGAGCTAATCCAGTAGCAACATGGCTTTCCCCGAAACAAGCCCGAGAGATTCTAAGAACGAGATGCCGAACCTCATCCTCTGACAGATATCCCAGCGCATGCAAATATTCATGAACTAGCAGTGTGTAAATGAAAGCTTTCACCTCTAGTCTGGATTTGACTGTTGTCTCTACTAGCTCGACCAGAGACTTGTTAAGGACAATGTTGTTGGTGCCGACAGGGTGGTAGGCGCCCAGACTAAGAGGTAGATCATCAAGAAAAAGCATCATACCGACCCTTGATTTGCCTAGGAAGTTTTTCACAGTCTCTTTGACGATGTTCCATACATCTCTATATCCTTCGGATTCTTCTAGTTGAAGGCAGTAAAGCCCATTTTTTTTCAGTCCATTGGCGACCATTTCTTAATCTCCCGTATAGAATTTTGCGGAACAGGCAATATTTCCTGATGAGAAGTACATGTTGATATTACGAAGAGACAGAAATTTACCTAAAAATGTTTCTCCCAGAAACCCGAAAATCCCAAGGAGTTTAGTTGAATTACGACCGCCCCCCCCCAGTTTCCTTGTGAAAAATACCTCATCAACCCTTATTAGACTTGAAAAGCAGGCGTAGGGGCAAAAGCACAAGGTGAGGGCGAAAAAGCGGAAGGCTCGGAAAGTCAGTTGTTGATGACCAAGGTTCTGCACACACTCGTTCATCAACTTCTTGCATATCAACTTCGCGCGCCGGTTTGTTCTATTCTCTGGTTCTTGAATTAGAGCATTGTTCTACTGCTTGGTTTTGCCTTGCGAAGCGGAATTGGAAATCTTGTGAAATCAGTTTCTCGGATATTCTTAAGAGATGCCGTTGTTTAGGTAGCTCCGAAATCAGACAGTATGATGCAAATTTGGTGTTCTGGAAGGTGATAAGGATGTATGTTTGAAAATGTGTTCTATTACCTGTCGATCTTTCTATGGGTTTTCATATTGTTTAATTTCGGATACACCATCGTTCTAGCATTTGCTGGATTGAAACGACAGAAGCCCATTCCAAAACATGAAGAATCTAAACGATTTGCTTGTTTAATTCCGGCACACAATGAGGCAAACGTGGTGGGTGATTTGGTCAACAGCCTCAAGAATCAAGATTATCCTTCATCTCTGTTCGATGTTTATGTTGTGGCTGATCATTGCGAAGACGATACAGCAGGAACAGCGAAACATTATGGAGCAGAGGTTTATGTTCGGAATTCTGGCTCAAAAGGGAAAGGAGGTGTAATACGGTTTTTCCTTGACAAGTTGTTTAACGAAATGGCTCAAAGTTATGATGCGGTATGCATATTTGACGCCGACAACATCGCACACGCAAACTTTCTGCAGAGAATGAATGACGCACTCGTTGAAGGAAAAACTTGCGTTCAGGGATACTTGGGTACCAAGAACCCTCATGATAATTGGGTAACCAAAGCAATTTACTCTAGTTATTTGGTCACTAATCGGTTATGGCAGCTTGGAAAAGAGAATCTGGGACTGTCTGTGGCTTGCGGAGGAACAGGATTCTGTGTAACCACATCGGTTTTGAGACAGTTCGGTTGGCCGGCACAAAGCTTAACTGAAGACTTGGAAATGCAAATGCTCTATTCGCTTTATGGAGTGAGATTCAGCTGGTTACATGATGCAATCACTTTCGATGAAAAACCTTTGTCGATTAAGATTGCGATTAAGCAGCGTGTTAGATGGACCATCGGTCACCTTGATGTGCAAAGAAAATATGTTCCGAAATTCCTAGCGCGCGTCATCAAACATGGAGACATCCGACTACTTGACCAAGTTGTTTATCTGTTGTCGCCATTGTATTGGGTTGTTTTCGGAATTTTGCTCTTCGGGTTCATAGCACAGTTTTTCATACCCTTACCAATGTTCGAATTAGGAACAGTTGGAGCTTTCACGCTGAACTTGCTTTCGTTGCTTGTTTACCCAATGGCAGGCATCTACTTAGAGACAAAATCTGTAAGGGCTATGCATATGGTTCCCCTCTTGCTGATCTTCACGCCGACTTGGTTTTTGGCTGTAATCTTGGCGTTGAGAGACTTCAACAAGAAGGACTGGTTCCATACACCGCACGGTGTGGCAAAACCACTCTGATATGCAACTCGCTCTTGTCACTTGCGGTGTCTAACGAAGCGGTACACGGCCGTCAAAATTCCAACGATTCCAACTACTATTATTAAGAAGACAGTAAAGGTCACGAGACCCTTAGGAGTCTGAATATATTGCAGAAAAGAAGATATTGCTCTGCTAAACGGATCTTGCTGGGGCGCATTCAAATATTCATACGGGATTGCAGGAGGAAGACTCACAAAGCTAGGCGTGGATCCTTGGTTTGAAAGACTAAACTGTGAAGAAACTGACCTCCAATGAAAGACCTGAGCAACACCGTAAGCGTCAAGGGTAGAAATTGGCCGAACCGAAATATCAAAGCCTATTTGATTATACATAGTGTCCTCCGAAGAATTTGTGTGAAACAGTCCCAAGGCATGGCCGAGCTCGTGGACGGCAACGCCCTGCCTAACCACACTAGTTAATTGAAGCCCAAGCATGTCTTTAGCCACCAGAGTGATATTGCAGCTGTCTATGACGCCGGAAAGCGAGTAGAGTTCAGTGAGTCCAACTTTCTCAAGGCTGGTACCGAGAGGATTCTCCGTCCAAGTGACATAGACATCATAGTCTGGGGTCGTCATACCTGTTGATTCGGTCGCTTCAAAACTGATGTGAGAGATGTATTCGAAATCTTGAAACGTTAAGGCGAAAGTTGCAAGCGCATCGTTCCACATGTCAACCGCCTGAAACGTCGAGTCTATCGTTGCAGGATCCCACCAAGATACATTATTTGGGGGAATGAGTAGAACTTTGATAGTTGAATGATTCCATGTGGACTGTGAAATATCAATAGAGTATTCTGTCTGAGCCACAGCTGCATCAATAGCGCAAACTGCAAGAGCTAGATTCAGTATCAACAACGTTACAACTTTTTTTGATGTCATTTTCAAAACCTAAAACTCGGGAGAAAACTGGTTATTCCAGACTCATAAACGTTATGCAATAAATGACATGGGCTTTCAGTGAAATCTATAGGAAGAAGAAAAAGGGAAATAGGCACTCCTGCGTGCATTTTCTTATGCATCCAGCAGGAAAATGCGCATTTGGCAGATTCTGAACTTCGTCACTGGGTCAAGTTGCCATAGCATATCTTGATATCCATTGGCAAGCAAGTCGCCTGTCTTCAACTGGAATTTTGTATCTTTGGTTAAAGTGAATGAGCTCCACAAAACGTACGTTTCACCAACTGTGTCATAATAGTATGAGGTCCAGTCTACTTCACTGCCCTTCGGACCCAACAGGCGCACATAGATTTCGACACGCCATGTGTGGTCAACTACTGTTGCGTCATATGGGAAGATTATTCCGGGCTCAGCCAAGTTTGAACCGACTTTGCCATCTGTTCCATCATGATCAAGAATCTGATATGCTGATCCACCATGGACGTAGAATTGGGTACTGCCTGTTCTTGAAACAAAAATCCTTGCGCCATTTCCACCGTCAAAATTGCTGTTTTTGGCATTCGGAACTCCGATTATGTTGAGATTGCAGTGAGGCCCGCTTGGTGTTCCGTTTCCCGTTAACACGTTTGCTGCGAAGACTGGCATAACAGCTACGGATATCAAGACTAGAGCAGCTAACAACACGAGGTTTTTTCTCAAGGTTTTTTTCTCTCCTATATTTTATTGGTATTTTTTAAGCGCC
>Ga0105095_10000536_pt1 | contig 18580 bp, 16 predicted proteins | sample PPLLak2March2015_2_FD_79180 | JGI IMG/M metagenome (GOLD analysis project Ga0105095, IMG submission 79180) | Freshwater sediment microbial communities from Prairie Pothole Lake near Jamestown, North Dakota, USA - PPLs Lake P8 Core (3) Depth... | ecosystem: Environmental > Aquatic > Freshwater >...
GCACCCAGCCAGACAGCGTCTCCGGGGTCATCGGCGCCCCGAAGAACACGTCGGGGGCCGAAGGGTCCTTCTCCTGGAACGTCCGGGCGTAAGCGCTGTTCTCGTACTGTTGGGGATTCGTCCTGAGCTCGCGGGCGAGGCCGTTGGGATGGGGGAGATTCAAAATGACGAGCTTCTCCGTCATCTGAGGCTGGGTCAGAGCGAAGTACCAGGCGACGGCGCCTCCCCAGTCGTGGCCCACCACGGTCGCCTTGTCTTTTCCCAGGTGCCGGATGACCGCGGCGACGTCGGAAACGAGAAGGGGCATGGCGTAGCTCTCGACCCCCGCTGGCTTGTCGCTCAGGTTGTATCCCCGAAGATCGATGGCGACCGTCTGGAAATCGCTCGAGAGCGCGTCCATCTGGTCGCGCCAGCTGTACCAGAAGTCGGGGAAGCCGTGCAGCATGACGACCAGCGGCCCCTGACCGAGGCTCGCGTAATGGATCTTCACTCCGTTGCTGTCGGCATAGCCATGCTCGACGCGGTCGTAAACGTCAGATGCCATGACGGCCCCCACGAGGAAGAAGAGTACGTGCATCATTGTTCTCCTGCTTCGACTTCGATGCGTCCCGTCTCCAAGATCTCTATGTTCTGTCCCGTCCGCAGGCGCGCGAAGTCGTCGGGGGAGACGGCGAGGATGGGGATGGGCTTGCCGTACATCTCGTCGGCCACGATCGAGGCGAGTGCGAGGAACGAGTCCTCGCCGCGACTCACGATGGCGGCCGGGGCGGTCCCCGCGCGAATGGCCTCGAGGAGAATCTGGGTCGTGGTGCTCGACCCCTTCGTGAAAGGAATCGCGAGGATCCGCCCGGCGGCACGTTGTCCCGAGAGCGGATGCCTCCGATCGAGAATCTCTCCCGTTTTGGGATCGTATCCGCCCCAGAAGCTCAGAGGCTCGGAGCTCACGAGGGCGGTGCCCTTCGCCCGCCCACGAACCACGGCTCGGGCCTCGATCGAGAGATGGTAGGATGACGCGGTCATGCTCGCACTCGCACTGGCTCTGCTCCAGGCAGAGCTCTCACGCTACCCCATTCTCGATCCCGGCGTCCAGGCGCATTATCTTTCGAGCTACGACCGCTCGGGGGGAAACGACGACGGCTTCGACGGCACGTACTCGGCGCTCTACGTGGATGAGAAAGGCGAGCACGTGATCTTCGACGTGAAGGGGCCGGGGACTCTCTACAATCTCTGGTTCACCAGCCGCGTCAACGGATGGAGCCCTCTGGGAACCGGCCGCATCCGCTTCTACTTCGACGACGAAGCGAGTCCCCGCATCGACATGGACGTCGACGAAATCTTCAGCGGCCGCAATCCCCCCTTCGTCCCCCCGTTCGTCTACCACGCGTTTCAGAGCACCGGAGGCTACGTGAGCTCCATGCCGTTTCCTTTCGGAAGGCGGCTCAAGATCACGACGGAGAAGCGGGTGGGATTCTACAACGCCTACTACCACACCTATTCCCCCGATCGTGTGGTCTCGTCCTGGACGCGGGAATCGGCCCCGACGAGCCTCACGGAGGCGAGCCCGTCCGGAGATCTCGCGAGCGGGACGTTGAATCTGCCCGCTCCCGCGATGCCCGACGGCGACCCCGTTCCCTCACGCCGAACGGTTCTCGAACGAGAGGGCCGAGGCGCCATCACGTCCCTTCGTTTCAACCCGCTCTTTCCGCTCACGGCGTACCAGCTGAACCATATCCTTCTCCGGATCTACTGGAATGGTGAGGAAAAGCCTTCCGTCGCCGCCCCCCTGGGGAGCTTCTTCGGCTCGGGCCTCGGAGAGGCCGAGGTCAAAGCCATCCCCCTGGGTATGAGCCCCTCCGGTCCTTATTATTGTTACCTTCCCATGCCCTTCCGGCAGGGCTTCCGCATCGAGCTCGTGAACGAGAACCCGGAAGCGACCCCCGAGATCTGGTGGGAAGTCCGCGTCGACGGGAGCGACGCTCACGACCCGGAGACGAGCGGCACCTTCCACGCGGTCTACCGGCAGGAGTGGCCGACGACCACGGGCGAGGACTACGAGCTTCTCGACGCCACCGGCCGCGGGGTCTACGTCGGACAGGTGATGACCGTCGAGCCCCTGCGCGCGGAGATCAAGAGGTGGTGGGAGGGCGATCTTCGACTCTACCTCGACGGAAGGCGGATGCCCGCGTTCCACGGCACGGGCCACGAGGACGAGTACCTGGGAGGCTGGTCCAACGAGTGGCTCATGAACCCCTACTCGCTCCCGATGCACGGCGAGCCCAAGACTTCGGGTCTCAAGCAGGTGGACTTTCAGTGGAGTGCTGCCACCACGGTCTATCGCTTCTTCGCCTCAGGGATCCCGTTCCAGAACGGGATCTCCGTCTCTACGGAGCACGGCCCGCGGAACACGGCGAACGCGATGTACTCGAGCGTCGCGTATTTCTACGCGCGCGACGACGCCTTTCAGAAGCTCGACGACGTCGACGTCGACGGCCCCCTCGAGGTCACTTCGACCTTCGAGGGGCGCTATGATGAGGTGGTGTTTACCGATTCGGGGCGCATCGTCGGGACGACTTCGAAGCACACGTTCGACGTTCCCGCGGGCTCGTCGCATCTGCGGCTCCGAAGGCTCTTCGATCAGAGCGCGACCCAGGAGGCCGAGGTCTTCGTGAACGGAAAGCGCGCCGGCGTGTGGTATCACCCGGGAACGAACCTTAACCACCGTTGGGCGGAGACGGACTTTCTGCTTCCGGAGTCTCTCACCCGCGGCGCCGGGCGCCTCGAGATCGAGCTGCGGCCGTTCCAGCCCGGATGGAACGAGTATCGATACGAGCTTTGGGGGTTGCGAACCGAACGAGCCAGCGGGGCCCGGAGGGCCCCATCCTCCCCGCGCGAGGAGCGCGGGGAGCGAGCCGAGCGAAGAGCGAGGCGAGCACTGAAGCGGAGGTTGCCATGATCGATCGGAGCGAGCTCGATACGGCCGAATTCCCCCTTCCGGTCAAAGACGACGAACCGCCGCGTGAGTTCTCGTCGCAGGTTCACATCGACGTGGCCGCGCTCTCGGACAAGGGGAAAGTGCGGGAGCACAACGAAGACCATTTCTTCGCCGCCCGGGCAGGGCGTCACATCGCGACCCTCCTCACCAACATTCCCTCGAGCGACGTTCCCACGCGGTTCGAGGAGACCGGCTACGTGATGATCGTGGCCGACGGCATGGGGGGCCACGCCGGAGGCGAAGTGGCGAGCCGGATGGCGATCGCAACGCTCATCAACATCGTCCTTCACATGCCCGACTGGATCCTTCGGCTCGACGAGGAGAACGCGCAGAAGGTGATGGAGCGCGCGGCCGAGCGCTACCGGGAGGTTCACGAAGCCCTCCAGGAAAAAGCGCGGCTCGATCCCAAGCTGCGCGGCATGGGAACCACCATGACCGCCGCCTACAGCCTCGGCGACGACCTCTTCGTCGCCCACGTGGGAGACTCGAGGGCCTATCTGTTCCGCGACGGAAAGCTGCAGCTCCTCACCCACGACCAGACGCAGGCCCAGCTGATGGCGGACATCGGGATGATCTCCCAGAAAGAGGTGGCGCGGCACCGGCTCCGGCACGTTCTCACGAGCGCTCTCGGCGGCCTGGAGAAAGCGGTTCGCGTCGATATCCAGAGGCTCAAGCTGACCGACGGCGATCGGCTCCTGCTGTGCACCGACGGGCTCACCGACATGGTGGAGGACGAGGGGATCTCGCGGGCGCTCGCCACTTTGGGGCCCTCGGAGGAGGCCTGCCGTCGACTGGTGGATCTCGCCCTCGAGAACGGGGGCAAGGACAACGTCACCGTCGTCCTCGCGCGATACTCGATTCCGGCCTCCTGAGCCGGCCTCGCCAATGCCCCCGCCGAAGGTCTGGGTCTTCTTCTACGGTTCGTACATGAACCCCGACGTCCTTCACGGCGTCGACATCGACCCCGGGAAGCTCGAGCCGGCCCGTCTCGCGGGCTTCGACATCGTCATCGAGCCGCGGGCGAATCTCGTTCGCTCGAACCAGCACGCGGTCTACGGGGTCTGCGCCCAGGCGACGCACGAAGAGCTCGACCGGCTCTACGCCCACGCCCGGAACGTGCTGGGTGAGGTCTATCTCCCGGAGCCCGTTCTCGTCGATCTCCTCGATGGCACCCTGCGGCCCGCACTCTGCTACCTCTGTCCCGAGATGGCGCCGCGTCCGGCGGAAGCCGACTACGTCGAGCGTATTCTCGGGCCGGCGGAGAAATTCGGATTCCCTCTCTGGTACGTCGAGAGGATTCGCGGCTTCAAACCGTAGGGTTAAGCCCGTTACTCCGAAGGCTCGAGCTGCCAGGTCCCCACCACCACCAGCGACTGATCGACGTAGCCTCCGGTGTCGATGTCGAACGGCGCGCAGGTCCATTGACCCCGGCCCCGGCCGGACGAATCCACGGTTCCCGCGAACCGCGCGAGGTTCTGCCAGAACCGGCCCTCGGCGGTCAGGTTCACGGGGATCACGATCTCGACGCTTCCGGTCACGAAGAGATGCGCCTCTACCTCGCCGAAGACGTCGGCGGCGAAAGCGAACCCGGACCCGTCCCGGGCCAGGACCGCCCTCTCGACCCCGCCGCCGTGGACGCCTTCGTAATCCACTCGGGCGGCGGTGCGCGAGACCTCGGCGTTGAGCTCGAATATGAGATCGAGCGAACAGGTGGCCGTCAAACCCTCGGCGTCCGTTCCGGAGGCGGCGCCGGTCAGACGAAAATTCCGAGGCAGCTCCGTCACCAGGGGCGGAGCGACGGGGTTGTCCTCGTCGCACGCGGGAAGGAGAAGACCGAGAACGAGAAATCGGAGGGCGACCGGGAGCGAACGCATTCACGATACTAGCGCGACCGACCGGGATCGTCGCTTGAACCGAGCCCCGTCTCCTGGATTCCTGGTTCGCCATTCCTCGGAAAGCGGACGGTGAAGCGCGCCATCGCCGAGCCGGCTTTCCGCGGTGAGCTCCGCACCGTGAAGTTTCGCGATGCGGAGGGCGATCGAGAGTCCCAATCCCTGGCCGCCCTCGCCCGGCTTCGAGACGAATCCAAATCTCGGCATTGAAATGTCCTGTCACGAGTCTGTAAAGTGGTGGCTGCCACGCGGAAACATCAGATGTACCCCCAGGAGACTCCGGCCCTTGTCCGCCAGGATCGAGGTAGATGGGGATCCGCCAGCCTCCCGGAACGTCGAACAGACGAGAGGAGAGTTGCTATGAAACGGTCCATGCTAGTTTTGACAATCGCGTTGCTGGGACTGCTGAGCGCGATCGCCTATTCCCAGCCGCAGTTGACCCCCGAGCAGCAGGCGATGCGGGCGAAGCAAGAGGCTCTCGAGAAAGCCACACCGCAGCTCAAAATCACCGAGGAGGTCCTCAAGTTGGTCGTGCCCGGCCATACCATCGGGGAAGCCGTGGGCGTCGCCAAGAACTCCAAGGGGCACCTCTTCGTGTTCACCCGCAGCGGCGCCAGCGGAAACGCGTTCGGCTCCACGGCGTCGCAGCTCTTCGAGTTCGACGGGAGCTTGAAGTTCGTGAAGCAGTGGGGTCCCGACAATTACGCCGCGTCGTTCGCCCACACCGTTCGCGTCGACAAGAACGACAACGTGTGGATGACCGACGAAGGATCGAACATGGTCGTGAAGTTCCGTCCCGACGCCACGGTGGAGATGGTTCTGGGCAGAAAGCCGGAAGCCGTCGATTGGCTCGAGGAGTATGTCCAGTTCGGGGAGAAAGAGACGGAGCGCCATCCCGTCGGCAACGTGGGGACCTTCAACCGGCCGACGGACGTGACCTGGGACAGCCAGGGCGGCATTTTCGTGAGCGACGGATACAACAACTCGCGCGTCGCGAAAATGGACAAGTACGGCAACTGGGTGAAGGCCGTCGGGACCCGAGGCTCCGGCCCGCAGCAGTTCAATACCGTCCACGGCATCACGTCGGATGCCAAAGACAACATCTACGTCGCGGATCGCGGCAATCGCCGCGTCCAGGTCTTCGACCGGGATTTGAATCCGGTCCGCATCATCGACACCGTGGCCGCGCCCTGGACGCTTTGTGTCTCACCCGGCGAGCCTCAGTACCTTTTCAGCGGCGACGGAACCGGAAAGCTCTACAAGACGGATCTGGATGGGAAGCTGCTCGGCTGGGCCCAGACCAGCTTGAACCACGGCCAGCGCGGGTGCTTGATCCACGAGCTGCACTGCGAATCGGCGACCGTTCTCTACAAAGGCGATTGTTCGACCTGGACGGTGGAGAAGATCACGATTACCGGCGGCGGGGTCTCCGACAACGCCGGCCAGGACTGACAGCGAGTGAAGACGGTGCGCCCGGCGGTCTCGGGCCGTCGGGCGCCTTTCACTCGTTTTGCCAGCTCCAACGCCATCCCAGAAACACCGCGACCACCGCGAGCGCGGTGAGAATCTGCCTCTCGGTCGATGGCTCGAGGGGATCGTCGGCGACTTTGAGCGTCAGCCGCGTTCGGGACCAGCCCCCGCGCTGGTAGACCGCGTCGTACTGCTGCGTCTGGATGTCGTGAATCTCGACGGCCTGCGGGTCGTCGCCCACGCCGAGCGGGAGTGGAGGGGGCAGAGTCGGCAAATCGTCCCAGGGATCCACCGCCCAGTTCACGAATTTCAGGGCGAGGCTCTTGCTGTCCGCCGGCGGCCAGAGGAAGACGATCAGTAGAGCGACGACGAGAAGGAGCCACCACCGAAAGCCACTCGTTCGCAAGAAGTTTGAAGAGTTTCCCAGGACGTTCACGGTGGATGCCGAAGCACTTTCCCGGAAAGCGCTACCGTCATCTCCCCGTCGCTGATGACGAGCTCTCCGTTCACCAGGAGGTGATCGATCCCGACGGCGTAGGAGAGAGGCTCGGTGAAAGTAGCGGTGTCGCGGATCCGCTCCGGGTCGAAGACGATGACGTCGGCGGCATAGCCGACTTCGATACGGCCCCGCTGGGGAAGCCGCAGAATGGCGGCAGGCAGTGATGTGAGCTTACGGATGGCCTCGGGAAGAGGAATGACCTTTTCTTCCCGGACATACTTCGCCAGGATGCGCGGGAACGCTCCGAATGCGCGCGGGTGCACGCTCGCGACGCTCTTCGGGTTGGTGGGTTGAGTGTCGTTGTCGAAGGCGACGAACGGCTCCTTCATCGCCAGGTGCTTCTGCGCTTCGTCCATGCTCTCCGGGCAGACGCCGGTTCCGCGCGCGGCGACGAGTTCGAAGAACGTGTCCCAGACGTCTTTTCCCAGGTGCGTGGCCGCCTCCTGGACCGAGAGCCCCACGACCGCGGGATCGGAGCCCGGCCCGACCTCGGTGATGAGAACGTTCGCCCAGTTCTTGCCGACGTGGCGATACCAGTTCTCCCAATCCGACGTCCCCTCGACTTCCTTGCGCAGCTCTTCCCGCACCTTGGGATCGGACAACGTCGCCAGAAAAGCTTCCTCGCCCTTCGCGTAGTGTCTCGGATGAAGAAACGAGCCGAGCCCGATTCCGTTCCGTACGTAGGGATAGATGTCGGCGGTTACGTCCATCCCGCTTCCGATGGCCTCGTCGATGCGCGCGAGCGCTTTCTCCATGAGAGGCCAGTTCTCCTGGCCCGCCGCCTTGAGATGGTAGATGTGGACGGGAATCCCAGCCTCGCTTCCTACGCGCAGTGCCTCGCCGATGGCTTCGAGCAGCCCTCCGCTCTCGTTCCTCATGTGGGTGAAATAGACGCCCCCGTGGCGCGCCGCCACCCTCGCGAGCTCGACGATCTCCTCCGTCTTTGCGTAGGCCCCCGGGGGATAGATGAGAGACGTCGAGAGCCCGACGGCGCCGTCCTTCATCGCCTGCTCGACGAGGGTCTTCATCGCTTCGAGCTGCTGCGGCGTCGGGGCAACGTCCTCGTCACCGAGAACGATCCGGCGCACCTGCTCCGCGCCGACGTTGTGAACGACGTTGAGTGCGATTCCTTTCGACTCGAGGACGCTGAAATACTCGTCGAAGCTCGTCCACTTCGCCTCGAGCTCTCCTCGGGGCAGCTCCGCGAACGTCCTTTCGTTCTGCGGAGCGAGCGATCCCCCCTCGCCCGCCATCATCGTCGTGATTCCCTGCCGCAGCTTGCTCTCGGCGCTCGGAGGGTCGGTGACGAGGGGGAGGGAGCTCCCTCCCATCATGTCGATGAATCCCGGGGACACGACGCGTCCTTCGGCGTCGAGGACGAGCTTCGCGCCGGCATCGGCCAGCGGGCCCACGGCGACGATATCGCCGTTCGAGATGGCCACGTCGGCGCGGGCTCCCGGGGCGCCCGTCCCGTCGAGGACCGTCCCGTTGACGATGAGGACGTCGTACTCCGGAGAGGGTTGACAGGAGGAGAGAAAGACGGCGAGAAGGATCGCATGGGTGCGCATGAACATCACCTCACGCCCGGCGGTTCCGAGCGCGGGATGATAGCACGCTGAGCGATAGCGCCGTCTTCGCCGCGGGAGGTGTCGGCACGCGAGTAAGATTCGAGCTCGTTTGGACGCAGTTGAGTTTATTCTTTGAACCGAGCGAAATGACCAGCCGACACGCTCCGTCGCCCTCGAGCCGGGGAGGCAGAAAGAGCTACCTCCTGGGGTTCTCCCTCGTCTCTGCCGCCATCGTTTCCGCCTGCCTCATGCAGTCGTACCGGATGGAGACCGCTGCCCACGGGCAGGCATCGTTCCGCACCGCGCTCATCGGCCGCGATGCCGGTGAGGAGGCGCAGCCCGAGCTCGATGACGCGGCTGAAAGGTCGGCGGAAATCGCCCGCTTCGGAGCCGCCGCATGGTCTCTCGTCTATTTGCTGGGGATCGGCGCCGCAGTCGGTCCTCGTGCCTCCCGATTGCTCAGCGGGAACCTTCTCGTTCTCGTACTGCTCCTGATGGGCATCGAAGCGTCCTTGAAGATTTTCGGCTTTCACTTCCCCTCTCTGGTGCGCCACACGTCGGATCGGAACTTCTGGGTTTACGATCGAACCAAAGGCTGGTACCACCGCCCCGATGCCACCGGCTCCGGAGCTCTATCCGGACCGGATCACGCGTCGGTGCGAATCAACTCCCTGGGGCTGCGCGGCGGTGAGATCTCGTTGCACAAGCCGGAAGGCACGAAACGAGTGATCGTGATAGGCGACTCGTACGCGTTCGGGCTGGGGGTCGACGAGGAGCACACGTTCGTAAGGCAGCTGGAGACGTTCCTCAATGCCCGCTTCCCCGAGGACTCGCAATATCAGGTCATCAACATGGGCGTCACCGGCTATGCCACCGATCAGGAATACATCTTGTTTCAAGAAATCGGGATGCGGCTCGCGCCCAACCTCGTCATCCTCATCGTCTGCGACAACGATTTTCTCGCCAATACCGAGGACTTCGCCTACAAACGCTACTACAAGCCCTTCTTCGAGCTCGACGTCGAGGGCGATTTGGTGCTGCGAGGCAGCCCCGTCCCCCGTCTGAGCAAGGCGCAGCGAATCAAGCTGTTCATGGGGCAGGAGTCGACGCTCTGGAACTTCGTTCGGAGCCGGAGGTCCGACTTCCTGGCGCCGATCCTCGGTTTCCTCGAAGTCGACACCCCCCGCACGTCCGGGATGTCCGAGGTCCAGATCACGACGCAGCTGGTGGCGCAGATCGCCGATCGCGCCGGAGCGGCTGGCGCCCGGTTTCTCACCATCAACACCGCTCATCGCGGCGAGCGGACACCCCTGTTTCACGAATTGAGACCGCAACTCGAGCATCTCGGAATCAACCAGCTCGGACTCGAAGTATTCCTCGAGCGCGCCCGCAGCGATGCACCGAACATGCTCTGGGATTTCGGCGAAGACAAGCACTGGAACCGTGACGCGCACCGGCTGGCAGCCGAGATCGTGTCCGGCCACTTGTTTCGCCACGGCTTGCTCCTCCCGCGGATCGATGCTTCGTCTCGATGACGACCGCACCGGGATCGGCGCTGCCAGGATAGAGCTCCTCCAGTGGTGCGAGGCTCCCGGCCATCACAAGGCGAGCTATCTCACCCCTCACGAGACGAGCGACGTGTTTCGGAGCTCCGAGTCAGGTCGTCGCCGAGGTCGACCTCGCCGCTGCGTGAAGGTCTCGCTCGGATTGTTTCAGGGTCGACGCGGATCGGAGCCTTCTCGTGACCTGGAGCGTCGGCACCGGCTTTTGACGTTACTCCGATCCGCGGCCCCCACGGCGGCGAGTCAGGAACGTGCCCAGGAGGCTCAGGACGAACAGACCGAGTGTAGGAGGCGCGGGCACCGGGGTCAGGAACGGCGTTACGTCGGCGAACGTGTCGCCCCAGCGCAGTTCGTCGAATCTCCCCGGAACATGACCACCGCCGCTGAACGTAAAGTTGCTGATGGCTCCGTGGTGGGTGATGAACAGGTCCGAAGTCGGGACGGAGAGGGTCGCCGCGGGCGTATAATTCGATTCGACGGAATCCGTAGGGTCGAGGTATACGCTCACGATGTCGGCAAGGGCGCGTTCGAATTCGAACTTGAAGACGATCAAATGCACGCCTTCGAGTTCCTGGAGCGTCAGACCGCCATCCACCAACACCGACTGGGTCCCGCTCGCGGTCGTCACCGACAGCGTCAATTCGTTGACCCCGGAAAAGTGGTTGACGGAAATGTCGACGGTTTTGAACATGTCCCCTACACCGCCGTTCCACATTTCATAGCCGCGAAGGCCGAACTGGCTGGGGTCATCGGTTCCCTGAGACCCGAAATCGATCAGAAAGCTCTGATAAATGGTGCGAGGGTCACCGCTACCGAGCCCGCCGGCGATCTCCCGACCATCTCGTCCGAACGAGCAACAACTGAACTGAACGGAGTCCGTAATCAGCCCCCCACTCTGGGGAAACAAAGGATAGACGAGGCCGGCTACATCCCAGACCGCCTGGGCGTCTCCGCCGGACTGTACCCAACCTCCTGCATAAAAGGCCGTTGGCGCGGACGCAGGGTTCTGGCCGCCGAGGACGTTGGTCCCTAAGCTGTCATCACCCGCAAGGTATTCGGTAGGCCCTGCTCCTACATTGAAAGGGTCATAGAGGATCAACGCCGCGCGGGCGGGCCTGACAAGCGGGGAAACGATTAGCGCTGCCGCTACTGCAAGACTATAGAAGAGCTTCGAACGCGAGTATCCTGACATGGTCGAAACCTCCACTGAGTTGAGCACCGGGCAAGCGCCGTTTCCGCTGTGCCCTGATCCGGCATCTGCCCAAACGTTCCAGAGGAAGCAAACTTCGCGCCGCCTCGACCTCCGCAAGCAAAGGCAGGTAATTCAATGCGTTAGAGCCTAAGCGGTCCTTTGCCTCCGAAGGCAGCCTGAGCTGACTGCAAAGTATCCCGACAGTTTTAGAGGATCACGGGAAAACGTTGTTAGGTGCACCGACACCCTGCGATTTCGGGCTTCATCATCGAGCACCAAACCGCCGGATTCACCAACACGGGACCTAGGGAAAGCTCTCTCGCTCCACCCACACCACGGTCGTCCGTCGAGGACCGGCTCGGCAGTAGATCAGCCGCCGGATTTCATGAGCTCGATGGGACCGCTCAGGGAGAGCCGCCAGTCGTTCTCGAGCTCGTCGGTGAAATGAGTGTCGTGCTCGCGGGCGGCCTCGATGAGCGCGTCGAGCCAGAGGGTGAACATGTCAGGTGTCACGGCCATGTCCCGGTGGAGCCTCGCCAGTCGTTCGAGCTCATCATGGGCGGGCCCCTGGGTTGTCCCCGCCGCCACGAGCATCACGTAGAGCGAATCCCGCAGCACCCGCTTCTGACGTTCGAAGTCCGTCTTTCGAAACAGCTCGGCGACCTCCTCCGAGGAAGCCATGAAGAGCTCATAGAAGCGCTGCAGGAACGTCTCGCACGCGACGCAGCGTCCGAGGCTCTCGCGCGTCCGCTGAATCGCATCGTGAGCGGCGGTGTCATCCGCGGTCATGTTCGCTCGATTCTACGACGAGCGGGCCAGGAGACACCATCGCCACATATTGCCGTTATGGTCCCATCAACGGGTTCACCGCGCGCGACTCCGCTTCCCTGCCTCGAGCTCCGCGATGCGCTCGCGGACCCGCCCCGGAAGGGGCGCCTTGCGCTTCTGGCGGTAATCGTACGACACGATGAGCCCGTCTCCCTCGGCGGCCACGGCACCTCCCGCCGACTCGCTCGAGATCCGGTAGAGCATCAGGAATCGGTCGTCCTGTATCTCCGACACGCTCGCGCCCACCCTGACGCGATCGGGATAGGTCAGGGGAAGTCGGAAACGGCAGCGTGTGGAGGCCAGGATCGGACCCACTCCGGACGAGGTCATCTCTTCGAGGAACCCGACGCGCTCGAAATAGGCGATCCGCGCACTCTCGAAGTAGCGGAGGTAGACGGTGTTGTTCACGTGGCCCATCGCATCCATGTCGCCCCAGGCCACCGGAATCACGAGCACCACGGGGAACTCCGCTTCGAGGCTCTCGAACGCGGTCACCGGGCTGGCGTCCTTCCCGAAGGCGTCGAGTGGGGGACTTTCGAAGGCGTGCACACCGTCGATCCCACGAAGGGGATACTACTGCAAGCCGATGGGCCCGGAGAAAGGCGTCAACGGTGAAAAGACGCTACGGCTGCTCGGAAGCGCGGCATGCCGCTCCGACACAGGTAGACAGGTTTCGCAGCAGTGAAGAGAGCTGCGCCACCAGATCCGGCGGGGCCGATCCTCCGAAGTTCGTTAGCTCGTAGGGGTCGGAGGCGAGGTCGTAGATCTCCCGCACTCCGGTCCAGTACTCGACGTACTTGTAGCGGAGAGTGCGCAGCCCGACGAAGACCGGCTGAGCGGATCGCGGCGAGGGTGCGATCAGGCCTTCATGGGAGTACTGCTCGAGGAGGAACGCCTGCCTCCAGGTTTCGGGAGCCGGGCGGCCGCCGCGCAGCAGCGGAGCGAGAGAACGCCCGTCGACGAAATGGGGGGTCTCGACTTCGGCGAGCTCGGCGAGAGTCGGCGCCAGGTCGACGTTTCCCGCCAGATAGCCGGAAAGAGTCTCTCCCGCGGCAATCCCCGGTCCTCGCACGATCAAGGGAACGCGAACGTCTTCCTCGTAGGGCGTCGCTTTCTGCGGCCGCAGGCGATGCTGTCCCATGTGGTAGCCGTTGTCGGAAGTGAAGATTACATAGGTGTCGCCCATTCGGCCGCTGTCTTCGAGAACGCGAACGATCCGGGCAATCATCTCGTCGACCGCCTGCATCGACCGGAGCCTGGATCGATAGAGCGCGTCCACGTCCTCGATCTCGGAGGCGGCGAGCGCCTGACGAGGCGCGGGTTTGTCGCTCACGTCGGCCTCGTTGAAAGAGGGCGTTCGCGGCACTTGCGCTCCGGAGAAGAGCCGGTCGTGCCGGGGGGCCGGGGTCGCTGGATGGTGAGGGGCGTACGGAGTCACGTACAGGAAGAACGGCGTTGCGCCGGAGCGCCTCAGAAGCTCCTCCGCCTTCCGCGCGAGGACGTCCGTCAGGTAATCCTGCGCGCGATTCCCATAGGAGACGATGCGTCCGTTCTCGTTCATTCGATAGCCGAAGCCTTTGTAAGCCTCGTCGTCGGCGGGGCTCACGAACTCGCTCCACCCCGGCGGACGATGGGTGCGGCCTCCACCCTCGGGGTAGCCGTTGATGTATTTCCCGAGAAGCATCGTCCGGTAGCCCGAACCCTGGAGCCATGTGGCGATCGTCGACGACTCGTGGCCCATACGGAGGAACCTGTCGAATCCGCCCGAGGGCATGGTGTTCGCGACGACTTCGTGCGAATGCGTGTATTGGCCGCGAAGGAGCGTCGCCCGCGACGGGCCGCAGAGGGAATTGGTGACGAAAAAGTCGGAGACGGTGAGCCCTTGCTGCACGAGCAGCCGGTGCAGGTTGGGCATGTACTCGAGCGTGCCCAGGTTCCGATCGAGGTCGTCAGCGACGATGAGGACGATGTTCGGGCGGGCGAGAGCGTCCCCCCGGAGGACGAGCGTCGTCAGGAGCAGGCAAGCGCTGGCCCGAAACACGGATCGAGACACGGGAATCCCATCATCCTAGGGGATGGAATTCAGCGAATCAACCCGATGGCGGAGCCCTCGATCAGAGCGCTTTCTTTCCGCGCCTCGCCAGGCCCAGTCCCATGAGGCCGACGACCAGGAGTGCGAGAGTCGCCGGTTCCGGGACGCCGTTGATGATTTCCTGGATGCGAAAGTCGAAATCAAAAGAGCTGCTGCCACCCATGAACGAGTCGGGGTCGATCACCTCGCCCGGATCCACCCGCGCGAACACCCTGATGTGATAACTCCCCGGCGCCAGAACACCGGTCGAGGCCAGAGCTACCGTGTCGAAGTCGATGGCGGCGAAACTGAGGGGCGTGGGACCGTCGAGGTCGAAGACCCCGAGTCCCCGCCCGCCGTCGATGTTGGCGGAGAGCGCACCCGTGAGTCCGTAGCTGTGGGGTGTCGTGATATCGAAGAAGACGTCGAAGAACGAATCGGCGTAGGTCTCCTCAACTTCGAGAACGCTGAAACCCACGCTCGCGTTTCCCGTTCCAGAAAAGTTCCCCGCGCCCGGCTGAATGTTCGAGCTCTGGTCCGCAGCGACGTCCTCGTCACCGAGGTTTGCCAGCACGCTGTCGCTGAACGCGCCCAACGCCGTGGACGGGCTGAGTGGGCCGAGCACGTCGATGATGTCGTTACCGATAATTACCTGCCGAAATGCGGTGACATTGATGGGTGTTGCCGTCGCCTGGTGGGCGCCGATCACCAGAGTTGCCGTGCAAATGCCGAGTGCGAGTCGCCTCATCGGGTCCTCTCTTTCCAATGGATTCCACTTCGGAGTGTGCAATTTCCGTGCTTGTCGTCGAACCCTTCGTAGAATCAATGAGATAGCCAAGCGCCGCCGACTTCGAGGAGATCGAATCGTAAGGAATTCCGACGGCTCCAGGGCTGATTGAGGGTGCCGTTCGGGAAGTAATTCAATCATTGCCGTGGGTTGCGCGGACGACAGAGCCTCCGACAAGAAATCAGACGTTCTTCCGGCCTATCGCGAGACAGCGGCATCGAGGACCTCCGCCTCGCGCAGGATTCGCTCGACGTCCTTCCATCGATTCGGCACCAACGCGCGCACCGTTTCCTGGATGGGCTTCGTCCAGGCCTGCCCCGCGGCTTCGAAGTTCTTCCGCGTCCTGTCGAAGAACGCTTCGCCGAACGACCTCGCGTCGAACCCTTGCTCCCGGGTCCAGAGAGCCCACTGCGCGATCGAGTGGAAGTATTGCCCGGGGTCGCTGTCCGGCGTCAGCCCTCCTGCGTCGAGCACCTGCCGCGCCGCCCGAAGGATCGAGCGCATGGGCTGAAACTTCTTTTGAACCTCCGGTCCCGCCACGCGGAACATCGTCCCTTCCGGAGGAGGCTCGCGGAGAAACTCCAGGCAATAGCCGTCGGCGGGAAGGCGCAGCGTCGGCTCGCCCTTCGTCGCGGCGGCGAACTCCTTCCGAACCGCCTGGCCCACCTTGGGCGGCAGCGGCTCGACGACGACACCAGCCGCCGACAGGTCCACCGCTTGGGATTCGGAGCTCGAGATCTCGATGGTGAACGCTTCTCCGCTCGAAACACCGAGCGCTTCGATTACCGCTTTGAGCGGCGCCGTCGTGCCGCCGGTCTGCGGCAGCGGGATCGCGCTTGCGGCACCGCCCTCGAGCGACGCCACCAGCGCGCCGCCCGGCCGACCCAGGTCCCCCCGCCTCCCGGCACCGGGCACGGAGCCGTTCAGGAACATGACGATCATCAGCTGAACGTCTCCCGCCCGCCCCCCGGAGGCCGCGGAGAGGTTCAACGAGTCCGGGGTCGCGTTCACCCATGGCGCGACCGCGTTTCCCGGATACGCGAGCGCGAGGCCTCCGTCCACGGGATAGCGGACGCCCCCGCTTTCGTAGAAGGAGCCGGTCCCGTAGCTCACCGGCGTTCCCCCGGTCGTCGTCGCATAAGCGCTATCCGAAGAAGGCGCAGTCGGGCCCGCGTTCGACTGCTGGCTGGATTGCGGTTCGACAGGGTTCGCCATCTCTCCGTCGGCCTGCCGCTGTCGCTCCAGCTGGTCGAGACGGTCCTGCAGCTTCTTCTTGTCCGCGTCGGAAAGGTAGGTCTCCAGCCCCTGAATCTCGGGGTTGAGTCGGCGCAACGTGGCCCAGTCCCGCACGTCCTTCTCGTTGACGAATCCTTTGGTGAAGAAGCTTCCGTCCCAGGCGTCTTCGAGGATCTTGATGGCGTCGACGGCGTCCTGCGCCGTCCCGCCGCGGTTTTCTCCCGTCGCCTCGTTGATGGCCGACGTGACCGCCTTCGACAGGCCATTGCCCACGACGAGCTCGCCGATGAAACCCCCGATGGCTTCGTCCTGAGCGTCCGAGAATCTCGAGACCGCGGTCGCGGGGTAGCTGGGAACGAAGTCGAACCAGCAATGCCACGCCTCGTGGGTGATCGTCGAGATCTGATCGCTCGTGAGCTGAAGCGGATTCAGCCCCGGCTTGAGGTGAATGGTGTTCCCCGCGAGGCCGTTGCCCCGCGGTCCCTGCCAGGCGGGCTGGTAGAGGCCCTGGTTGTCTCCGATATCGGAGAAGCGGATATCGGGAGGATCGTTCTTGAGCTCGTCGATCCACGCCGAGGGAAGGCTCTGAGCGTCGAGCGCCGCTTTGAGCTGATCGAAGACCGAAGTCCGGTGATTTTCCGCAAGAATGGTGCCTTCCTGGGTGGAGGGAGCGGGCGCCTGGCCGTACGCCGATTCGAAGACGCCGCAGGACAACGTCACGCACAACGTCGCATGGATGGCGCGCATTCTCATCGACATCGCCTCCTATCGTTTCTGGCCCTGCAGGCGAAATTCGATCGCCTGGCCGCCGGGGAGCTCGCCGCCCGTCCCCATCCGATACGAGCCGTTCAAGCGGTGCGGGCTCGACATCTCGATCTGCCCTTCGAAGGTCACCATCACATTCGCGCGGCCGGCGACGGTGCCGCGTCCTTCGGCGCGGAAGCGTCCCTGGCTGTCGATGGTGCCATCGACCCGGACCCAGGGCGCCTGCCCGGTCGCGGTGAAGTTGCTGCCGTTGACTCGGATGTCGATCCTCGGCGGCGGATCTCCGGTGAATTGGCGGTGGCCTCCCGGGTCGCTGACGCCGACGATGTTGATGTCGTAGGTGCCCGTCAGATCGATGGCGACGGAGCTCGTCGTGGTCGGCGGCGCGGTGGTGGTCGTCGTCGTCGATACTGGCGTTCCCGTGCCGCCCGTGCCGGCAGGCGCTGAGGTGGTGGTCGTCGCCGAGCCTCCCGTGCCCACGACGATTCCGGTAGCGACTCCCGCGCCCGCGAGGCCGCCCCAGAACAGGGGATTCCTGGTGAGAGGTGCGCTCCCTCCAGTTGCGGTGAGTCCCGTGACGTCGACCTGGAGAGTGTCACCCCACCAGATGAGGCCGGCCGGGTCGCAGCGGCAGTCTTCCTCTTTCTCGGAGGCTTCCTCGACCTCGCGACAGGCGTCGTCGCTCTCGCCCTCGACGAGGTAGACCTCCGTTCGGTCGGGACACTTGCGGACGGCCACCTGGATCCGGACCTTGCCGGTAAGAAGAGCGGGATCGAACGGCAGCTGTCCGACGGAGCTCGTCTTGCCGAGGGCGCTCTTGCCTTGATTCACCAGGAGGAAGATGTCGACTCCGGCTGCCGGTGCACCGCTCGCGGTAACGGACAACGCGCCCCCGCCCTGTTGGAGGAAGGTCGAGCCGCCGACGCTCGCAACGCCAAGCGCGATGACCGAAGCTGCCAACGCCCTGAACCAACTCTTCATTTCAGTATCCCTCGATTCGATATCCGAACGATGTCCCACGCCGTCGAGCGGCGAGCGCTTCCCTGAAGTGTCCTTGTGTAAGAACGAGACCAGGTAATTCTAAGGTCTGAACCCTCGACGGAACAAGGTGCGTCGGGTACCCAGGTCTTTCGTCTTGCCAACGCACTGGATGTCCGTTGTCTGTACAAGAAACGACTCCGCTCCCCGGCGGCTCGATGGAGGGCCCTCGCATCTCTTTCCTCACGCGACACTTCCCGCCGATACCTGCTGGCACGGACCCTGCTCTTCCCAAGGCGAGACGGGCTGGCAGCGGCGACCCGTCGAATCGCCCGCGCTCTCCCCGCGAGCGTCGGGAATTGGGAGGCAGGACCATGCCGGCCTTGGTTGCGATCGTAGGCGCCTTCGTCGGATTTTCGATCGCTGGTGCTTGGGGAGCGCTTCAGGGCGGCCTCTTCGGCTACCTCCTCATGAGCGTTCTCGAGCAGAGCTCCCGAATTCGAGACCTCGAGAGGTCGCTCACCGGTTTCTCGCCGAAGTCTCCCGAGATGCCGCCTCCGCCTTTGCCTCCGCCTCGGTCTTCGGCCGAGCCCGTGCGAGAAACGCCGCCTCCGCAAGCCCCTCCACCGCGCACGACGCCAGCACCGCGCGCGACGCCACTACCGCGCGCGACGCCACTACCGCGCGCGACGCCACTACCGCCGCCGTCCTTCGCGGCGCCGGTCGAGCGCGAGCCCGAC
>Ga0105095_10000537_pt1 | contig 18574 bp, 14 predicted proteins | sample PPLLak2March2015_2_FD_79180 | JGI IMG/M metagenome (GOLD analysis project Ga0105095, IMG submission 79180) | Freshwater sediment microbial communities from Prairie Pothole Lake near Jamestown, North Dakota, USA - PPLs Lake P8 Core (3) Depth... | ecosystem: Environmental > Aquatic > Freshwater >...
CCCTTTTTCGCCAGAGCGTCTGCCCGGCGAAACAATTCATCATACACGGAAAGACGTTTGCTCATGTTTCCTGCGACTTTCGCGTCGAAAACATCTTCGTTCTTAAGGACCTCTAAACGAATTAAATCGCTTCGAAGAATTGGATAGCCTTTGATCTTCGAAATTTGCTCGGATGTCTCTGTTTTCCAGGTTCCTGGGAGCCCGCAAGTAATAAGTAAAGTCTTCGAAACCAGTGTTGTTTTAATAAAATCAGCAAATGGTTCTTTCAAGTCCACACCTGTCACGATAGTTCTGGAAAAAATTATTAAACCTTTTCTCCGATAGAGTCCAAGTCACTGCCACACAACCTTCTCCGGAAACTCAATATGCCCAAAACTGGGCTCGCTCACGCAAATATACCTTGATTTTGGGAATCAGATGTTACCAAGGCAAAGCAAGACTAAATAGTCAGTACGCCGTCTTTCCTAAAAAGAAGGTATCCGAAATGGAAGAGTTTCAAGTTAAAGACAAATCTCTGGCCCCGCAAGGTCACTTGCAGATCGAATGGGCCTCGGCTCACATGCCCGTTTTGAATCAAATCAAGAACAGATTCAGCAAAGAGAAACCTCTCAAAGGCTTGACTTTAGGAGCATGTCTTCACGTTACGAAGGAAACCGCGGTCTTAGCGGAAACATTAGTATCTGGAGGAGCTCGACTTGCTCTGTGCGGCTCTAATCCGCTTTCAACGCAGGACGACGTGGCAGCTGCATTGGCTGAAAAGGGAGTCCACGTTTTTGCGTGGCGGGGACAGAACACGGAAGAATATTACTCGTGCATAAACAAAGCCTTGGATTATAAACCAGTGATCACTCTTGATGACGGCGCGGACTTGGTGGGAACTCTTCACAGCAAGCGTATTCAAGAACTGGATAACGTTAAAGGCGGAACAGAGGAGACAACCACGGGTGTTGTTCGTCTGCGTGCCATGGAAGTGGCGGGCAGCTTGAAGTATCCGATCATAGCTGTGAACGATGCTTACACGAAGTATTTGTTTGATAACCGCTACGGAACCGGTCAGAGCACCATCGACGGCATTCTTAGAGCCACTAGCGTTCTTTTGGCGGGTAAGAATTTTGTCGTTTGCGGATATGGCTGGTGTTCTAGAGGGATAGCCATGCGTGCTCAGGGATTAGGAGCTAACGTCATAGTAACCGAGGTTGTGCCTACTAAGGCTTTGGAAGCGGCGATGAATGGGCTGCGAGTTATGTCACTCAGCGAAGCTGCGCCGATAGGAGATTTCTTTGTCACGGCCACGGGAGACATCAATGTCATTCGCAGAGAGCATATGGAGAAGATGAAAGACGGCGCCATAATTGCCAACAGCGGTCATTTCAACGTGGAAATCAGTTTGAAGGACCTGGAGAAACTGTCGAAATCGAAGAGGACGATAAGGCCGAACCTTGAGGAGTACAAGTTGAAGGATGGGAGAAAGCTGTATCTCCTGGCGGAAGGAAGACTTGTGAATCTGGCAGCTGCTGAGGGCCACCCGTCGGAGGTTATGGACATGTCCTTCGCGAACCAGGCTTTGTGCGCGGAGTATATCGCCAAGACTCCGAAGATGGCGCCAAAGGTAAGTACCGTTCCGAAGAGCATAGATGAGAAAGTGGCTGAGCTCAAACTCAAATCAATGGGCGTGAAAATCGACGAGTTGACTGCGGAGCAGAAGAAGTATTTGGCGACATGGGAAATGGGAACCACTTAACAAAGAAGTATATCGGCAGACATGGTAAACTTTAAAAGGATTGAGATTATAAACATGGCTTATAATTGGTGAAACCGTATGAGTAAAGATCAAGCAATAGGTGGAGCAATATTTATCGTTTGCATAGTCGTCGCTATCGGCTACTTAGTAACACTATTTTACCCGCAATGGCTCGTGAGCATCGGATTACTCGGCAGCACCGCGAATGTTCAGTTCTGGGTCATAGCTATTCCAGTGTTCATAGCCTTCGTCGCCATAATGTTCATAGGCGCATGGATAGGCTGGACTATGGCCACTACACCGCCTCCGAAACCAATCGAAGAAATCACGACTGAGATAGAGGAAAAGAAGGAAGAAGCCAAGGAAGAAGTAGCGGAACAGATGAAGTCAGCAGAAGATAAGATGACGGAAAAGAAGAAAACCTTAAAGTAGCAGTTCGAGCTTATTCAAATCTCTAAAGAAATCGTTTTCTATAGTTTTTTTTATTTTACTTGTTTAGTTAGTAGCGAGTCTCTATCACGCACACCATGGGGCAGCCTGATTACTGTCTCATTTTCTTTAGCATACATTCAACGATGTCTTTGCAGGTCATGCAATTATCGGGGATTTGATCTTTTGACGCGCGCTCGCTTAAGTAGCCCATGTGAAAGTCGCAATTAGATGACTGCTGTGGAATATCAGCCGTTTCTTCAATCGGGACTTCGGCTTCTGCAGTAACTTCTGGCGATTCAACAACGGTCTTTGGTGATTCAGCAGGAATACTGACTAATTCTTCGCATTGGGTTAAATCTGTCAAGCAGTATGGACAGGCATCATAAGGGTCTGCAGAAGTTGCTTGCAGATTCAAAGCTTTAAGGGGCTTTGCGAAAACCTTGCCACAAGAAGTGTTTGGACAAGTAAGAGTATTGGATTTTTCATCTTCAGCTTGAGGTATAGTTAGCCCTCCTATGGAAAAATGAGTAGGAAGTACAGGTTTATAGTGTTGATGAAACGAAAATAAGTATCTGGACTACTCAATGCTTGCGCAATGGATAAAGAACCTTAAAAGCGTCCATTTTGAAGAGGGATAGAATACTCTGAAACGCATCATTCGTATGTAGTGCACGCTCCTTAGCTTCCTTTTTCAGGATTGTAGACACACCATGGATCTTCCTTCATATAGTCACCCTTCGGTTCGGCAGGTTCATGCAGATCGCCACAGAAGTCAATGAAATCGCTTGATAGACCATACGCGCGTGCTCGGCAGCCCCCGCAGATGTCGCTGTAGTTGCATGCACCACATTTACCTTTCAAAGTTCTGAAGTCTCGAAGATTTTTGAACACTTCGGAGCTGCGCCAGATCTCGCTAAACGTCTTCTCACGTATGTTCCCAAGTCGAACTGGAAGGTATGGGCAAGGGGTAACGTCACCGTTTGGGTAGACACGGCAGTAGTATAGACCAGCAATGCATCCGCGTATCCACTGTCGCATGTCCAAGCCCACGTCCTTCGCGATCCGCATGAATTGAGGGGCACAAGATGGACGCACGTTGAGTTTGTGTTTGGCAGCTTTTGAAAAAGCCGTTCTAATCATGTTTTCGTATCTGCTTGGCGATATATCATTCATTTTCACGCCTCTTCCCGTGGGAACGAGAAAGAACAAATGGAAATTCTCAACGCCCAGCCGTTCCGCCAGCGACATTATGTCTTCAATTTCTCCATAGTTCTGTTGTGTTACCGTCGTATTGACTTGAACGAGCACGTTTTCTTTTTTGAGAGCTCTGACGGCGGCTACGGTTTGTTCCCAGGACCCTTGTACGCCCCTGAAAGCATCATGCTGTTCGGGGATGCTTGAATCCAGACTGACCGAAACGGTTGCTATGCCTGCGTCCTTCAGTTCCTTTGCTACTCTACCATCGATTAGGCTGCCGTTGCTTCCAAGACCCATCTTGAAGCCCTTCGCAGATCCGTAGCGGATAAGCTCGAGGATGTCCTTGCGCAGTAGAGGTTCTCCGCCGCTCAATATCAGTAGTGGTCTGCTGACTTCGGAAATTTGATCCATGAGCATCTTTGCTTCTTCGGTGTTGAGTTCGTTCTTGAGTTCTTGTGTGGTTGCGTTTATGTAACAATGAGCGCATTTCAGGTTGCACTTTCGAGTGACGTTCCAAGACAGTACAAGTGGGACAAATGCTGAAGGCTCTGCGATAGGGGAATGTGCTAGTTTGAGGTAGAACTCGCAGATTCCGTGAGTCGCGATGCGCTTAGGATGCCAAAGTGTGAACGCGAAAGGAAGAACAGAACTCAGCATTGCTTTCGCGTGGGCAGAACAAAAGTGAGTACAAAAAAGAGCTGAAACCTCTTCACCTATACCCGAGTGCTGGCCGATATACTTGTGGCTACCGAAAATTGGGCAGTTCAAAAACTCCATACGCCCGTCAAGCTTTGCCATATCCATAGTGTAGTTAATGAAATGATCACTGAGCATGATTGACTGTAGTTTTTCTCTACGCATTCCAACCTTTAAAGTAACATCGAGGGCGATCCGAACGGTTTCTTCTCCGAACGCGTCTTTCACTCTGACCATGAAATCCTTCACGCGGGAGAGCCCTACATTCTTGACCAGACCTGCCGTAAGCAGCAGCCCTTTAATAGTCTCATATTCTTGGCGCAAACGCACTTCGATTATGTGCTCTGACCACTGGTAGAATACTCTTTCAAGAATTCCAGCCACTTCGTTGTTCTCGTTATCCAAACCGTTCTTGGCTGCTTGTGCACTTTCATTCAGCGCTTCAAACAATTGGATTTTCATGTCTGAGCCCAAAGGCTCACGGAAAACAATCTTGTGCCAATCTGTACTTAGGTTCAGAATTTTCTTAGTGAGCTCTTCCACGTCCGATACAAAAGTTCCATAAAACGGTTTCAGCTCCGCATCTATTTCAGGAACGTTCGACTTAAACTCGTTAACGAGAAGCTTATTCTCAGTCTCCATTTTGGTTACCATAGCCATATGATAAAGGAGCGACCCAGCCATGCCAGGATCAGAGCGCCCGGCGGGTGTAACTCCATAAAAAATCTCTGAGAACAGACGCTTTGCCGATCCCATATCTTTCTCGCCCACGGCTAATATGAGTTTATCCAATTTGTTTCGTCGTTCTCTAAGAAGCAGAGCCCATTTATGGCAGTGGGTTTCATCGAATTCTGTTACTCTCAATCACCAGCTTTCGGCTTACTAAGGGTGAACAGTGTAAAAAACCTAACTACATGAAGAAAGACGTGAAGTAGCTTGCTGAATATAGGATTGATCGCGAATCGATAAGCTATTAAGGCCGCGTGACGAGACAATACCTCCCATGATGGAGGAAGAGAAGTGATTTACGACTTGATTTATGCTTTAGTTGGCTTCTTGATAATGTTCGGAGTTTTGGTCGGGATCGGCATAAATCAGCCGCGCGGAACCAGTGTTAAGATGTGGTGCTATGGATATCTTGGCATCTCATTGGTTTTTGATGCACTCGTCGTGGTGGCATTATTGAATATGGCCCAATTTGTATGGCTCACCTACCTGCTCCTTGGACTCTCTGCAGGTGCTGCTACAGGCTTAGCCATCCATGTCGCTCACCATATATCCGAAGAGGATCATACCGAAGAAACGGGAACAAAAAAAGAAAAGTCGATTTTTGGTTTTTGATATTTCGGAGAAGAGAAGCCAGCGTCGAAGCAAATTAGAAAACTATCGTCGATAGTATCTGTAACCCTTCCTCAAGACGTTGACAATTCCTTCTTTTCTCATCTTCTTTAGAACTCTTCTTGTGGACAAATCGAAGTTCTTCTGGAAGCGTCTTTGTATTTCTAGCAGCGATTGATAATCGAAATCTTCCGTCTTGACAAACAGCAAGAAACCTTCCCTGCGATCATACAGGTGCTTCTCCAGAACTTCATCGTACAAACTGCTACCGGGGCATGCTATGAAAATGTTGAATTGGCACCAATCAGGATCCAGTTGCTTTGCAAACTTGAAAGTGGCTTCCATGTCACTTGCTGTTTCTCCAGGTATTCCCAAAACAAATGAAGCTGAAGTCTGTAGGCCTTCCTCTCTGCAGAGCTCAAACGTTCGAAGAGCCTGCTCAAGAGTTATGCCTTTGTTGAGTCTCTTCAAAATGCGAGGAGAGCCGGATTCTACTCCAAACCACATTGTTCGGCAACCAGCGCCTTTCATTGCTCTCAGCAGATCTCTTGAGACAAGGTCGACTCTTGTATCGCATACCCACTCAAGGTTTATCCTGTTCTTCTTCAGAAGCTCGCAGAGTTCCAGAGTAGCCTTCCTGCGAACGGTGAAGTTGTCTCCGACGAAATAGACGCCTTTCGTTCCGTAATTTCTGATCATATGTTCGAGCTCTGCTATAACTCTTGAAGGACTAAAAGCGCGGCAAGTTGGTCCCCATAGCCTTTTAGTTTCACAATATGCACAGTTGTACGGACACCCTCGCACTACATTTATGGTATCCACGGGTTTGGCTTTCAGAAAGGATATAGTTCTGTCGTAAAGTTGCATGGGCAATAATTGTCTAGCAGGAAAGGGGACTTCGTCGAGGCGAGTGATGAACTCCTGAGGATTTGTAACTATTCTATCCGCTTGTTTGTAAGCCAATCCTGGAATGGAATCAACTCTGGCGTTTTGGCCGCTCAAAATTTGAGTTACGAGAAGAACCATCGCTTGTTCACCTTCACCCATCACGACATAGTCTATCTCGGGATGCTGCAACATGGTTTCAGGCATGTATGAGGGATGCCAGCCGCCAGCCACAACTTTGCAGAATGGCAACCCCTCTTTAACAGCCCTAGCCAGTTCGATGCACGCTTCAACCGTCGCGGAACTGCATGATATACCAACAATCTCTGGATTGAGCTGTTTAGCAGTCTGTTTGATCTCGGCCATTGGCTTGTTGAGGATGTAGTTATCAAGTATCTTAACCTGAAAACCGGCTTTTTCGAGAGAAGCAGCGACATATGCTAATCCTAAAGGAGGAAGTCTCATCGGCATCCCCCAGGGTGAGCTCATGGGTGGAGCTGTGGTCATTAATAAGATCACGTATAGATCACTCCTGGTGCCAGTCTTTGACTTCGGTTAAAATAGAAATACCCCGCGAGTAATAACTTTTAGCGGATGGCAGCGTGCTATGGGATTTTTCGGAAAAGAACTGGAATCTGGATCTAATTTCTCTCAGGAATGCGAAACTGCAGAAAGTTTAATAGTATTTCCTATTTCTAACCCCATAGCTGGGATGTTGTGTAATGAAAGTTGTTGTTCACTGGAGCGGCGGAAAGGAGTGCTGTTTGGCTCTTCAGAAGGCGCGGGCTCAAGGTCACGATGTAGCCTATTTCCTCTCTTACATTTACTCTGACCCCTATATTTTTCACAGTTTTAGACTGATGGAGCTGCAATCCAAGACTACTGGAATCCCGCTCATCAAAGTCAAGATTAAGAAAGCCTACGAAGACATTCTGGGGACTCTCGCTCGATTGAAAAGGGAGGAAGGAATTGAGGGCGTCGTAGTGGGAGATATTGAAGGCGCCGGTTGCGCACAAATACATCAGACGTACTATGACACCATGTGCGCCCAGCTAGATATGAAGTTGATGATGCCTAATGAGAATCCGTCTAAAGACACCTATGATGTCTTAACCGAGGAGATATCGGCAGGCATTAGACCCATCATGAACTGCATAAATCTGGATTTCTTTGACAAGAATTGGCTGGGCCGAGAATTGAATAGCGAATCAATCAAGGAGTTGAAAGTGCTGTCGGATAAACAGGGAATAGACGTTTGCAGTGAAGACGGACAAGGCTATCACACGATGGTTATGAAAGCACCGTTTTTTAAGGAAAACATTGAAATTGGCAAATTCAAAGTGAAGAAGCATAAGGAAAGAGCAAAGTCCTGGAAAAGAAAGTGGCTCTACATGGATATCAGAGAGGCAGCCCTGAAACCTAAAGCGTAGCCCCTTCTTTGCGATCATTTGACCCGAAGTAATTTGTTCTATGATTTGGCAAGAACACTTCCCTTGTGGAACATAAAGGTTAATAATTATACTATTGTCTAGCCACTTTCCTTGACAGGTGCGCCCGGTATGAAAGTCATCGTTCATTGGAGCGGCGGCAAAGACTGCTGCACCGCACTTCACAAAATCGTAGAACAGGGCCACGAGGTTTCACATCTCGTAACCTACGTTTACATGGAACCTTACATTTTCCACAGTATCCAAGTGGCTGAGTTGCAGGCAAAGGCGTTAGGAATTCCCCATCTTAAAGTGAAGGTTGAAGGCGACCGCTTTGAGGGGATCGTTGGCGAACTCACTCGTCTTAAAAGAGAGGAAGACATCGAAGGTATCGTGACTGGGGACATCGATAATGTTCACCATAAGCGAACATGGGATTATGCGTGCAAAAAGTTGGGCATGAAGTTGATAATGCCCTTATGGGATAGGCCTTTTTTCTCTCTTCTTCCAGGCGACCGATACCGGAAACGGGTTATAGACATTGAACTTTCTGTGGGCTTTAAGGCCTTGATCACCTGCGTGGACTTAAATTATCTTGGAGAAGAATGGCTTGGACGCGAGTTTGACAGAAAATGCGTTGATGATTTGAAGCCGCTTGTAGGGCCATGGGGTAAAGGGATAGATGCCACGGGAGAACCTGGAGAGTATCACACTACAGTTTTGGATGCACCATTGTTTAGACAAACGATAGACATCCAGAAGGTCACTAGGAGAAAAAAGGAGCTGGACTTCGGCGGTTACCCCAATCGTCTTGGCAACTTTTTCTACTGGGATGTTGAAAAGGCTTTTCTGAGACAAAAGAGATAGAAAGTCAGTACGAATTAGGTAATTGTGCTGTTCCAGAAAATGACCTTTGTGTACATTTCTTGATAGTTAAACCTTGGATCATCGAAAATTATGTCTAATTGCAGAACGTATTTGTTAATAAGCTCGTTCATAATGCTGCCCACAATCAATGTTGTCTGATCCTCGGGCCAAAAACCCCATATTCTGTCTTCCTTGAAATGCTGCGACCGTCGCGTGCCCCATCCGTAATCTTTTGGCAGAACAAGAGCTACCTGCCCGCCCACTTCGTCAGCAGTTGTTCTCGGGTTAGCTTGAGCGTAATCCCAGAACTGTTTCATAGCTGTGAAATGCGCTTCAGATAATATGCCGTAGGGGTTGGTTTCGGGATATTTCGGGAAATTGAATACGACAATGTATTTGGCTCCTGCATTGTAAGCTGTGACCATTTCCTTGTATATTTCTGGTCCGTTTGCAATGTAGGGTGGCGCGTAGTAGGTCCAAGTTATTATGGCGCCCCAGTCTTTTCCTTGAACATTGGCTGCTCCACGGCACAGAGCTATTTGTTGTGTTGAGCTGATGTTCCAGCCCAATTCTACGAAGACTGTGTCGTACCCAGCCAGGTAATCGAACCAGTAGAGGGCGTAATCAGAAGTGAAAATTGACAGACCTACACTCTTTACGTTTCGCCAGCTTATGGTAGAGGGTATGTTGGCTACAAACCTGTTTGCTGCGTCGCTGTAGTCTGAAGAGTTCTCCATAGCTTCCCTTGCCGATTCCCCGCTTCGCCATTGATTTGTGTCAATCTGATTTCCACCGGGCTCGTCATAGAGATATATTCCAAGAAATTTGTCTCCCCATTTCTGCGTCGTCGTCTCCATCCAAGCCCTTAGCCACGACCATTCTTTGGGTTCAAAAAACACATAGTCAAAATATACAATTACGGATAATCCAGAGTCCATAGCATACTGGCATATTTCGTTGAGCGCCGTTTCATTCGTACTAATGTCCCAAGAGTCCACGATAAAGAGGTTAGTATACCCTTTGACCTCATCTATCAGGATCTTTGCTTCTTGGGTCGTGTTGGAACCATATGTGACTCCGAAAAAAAGAGGGGCATCACCAGAATTATCATCTTTCACGACTATGCTATTGAGGTAAATTGGCAAGCTCACCGCAACGACCAATAATGCGATGAGAAGTATCGTCCATACCGATTTCATTAGTCTCAACAAATAGTATTATGGCATAGTTCGGAGGATAAATAGATTATTTGAAGAAAAGAGAGGTCCTTATGGTGAATACACCCAGTCTGACTCTTGTATAACATGAAGGCTCGAAGGGTATCTACTTGAAGCCTAACTTCAATTTTACAGCTCTTCGAAAGTGTGCAAATATTGTGCGTATTATGTTGAGACTCCAGAATGCCCCCTTCCCGATGTTACTGAAGAAATATCCGGGGCGAAGGTAGAACCGCTGAAATGCTTGTTCACGAATTTCTCTCAATTCTTCGCTTGTCATTGTTTTCATGTCGAAGAGCGGTGTTGCCGTATCGTACCTATCGAAGTCTGTTATCTTCAAAAGGCCTCTTTCCTTGACGCTTTCGTAGAGAGGAGTTCCGGGATAAGGCGTTGCAATATAGTAACCTACGTCCCCTGGGTTCAGGCTCTCTATGAATTCTATTGTTTCCCATATTGTCTCTTTGGTCTCGCCTGGGAACCCCAGAACCACGCCTGCGACAGTCATCAATCCCGCTTCTTTCGCCATTCTAAAGGCCTTGATCGTCTGCGCTGGAGAGATTCCTTTGCGCATAGCATCCAAGACTGATTGCGATCCTGATTCGACGCCAAACCAGACTGCGAAGCAACCAGCTTGTTTCATGTTTGCAAGCAGCTCTTTTGTGACCATATCTACGCGAGTTTCGCAGTCCCATTTTACTTTCAGTTTCCGATTTCTTATCTCATGGCATATTTCTGCGGCTCTAGGTTGATCAACAGTGAACGCATCATCATAGAACGTAAATTGCTTTGCTCCAAAGGTTTTCTGGAGATACTCCATTTCGTCAACGACGTTTTTCGGAGTCCTCATGCGGTATCTGCGCCCGAACATTCTCACTGCCGTGCAGAAGTCACACCAATACACGCAACCTCGACTCGTGATTATCGGAAACACTACTCCTCCATATTTCCGGAGATGCTCAATAGGCCAGAGGTGATGTGCAGGAAAAGGAAGTTCATCTAGGTTCTCTATGTAAGGCCTGTCTGGATTCCTAATGGTTTTTCCTTCCCTTCTGTGAGTTATTCCAAGTATGTTGTGGTACTCTTTGCCAGCCTCGACACTTTCTGCGAGCTCAAGCATGGTGTTTTCTGCTTCTCTTCTCACTGCTATGTCAAGAGAAGGGCATTCTTCCAGAGCTTTGTCGTCCCAGAAAGTAACGTGGGACCCACCCAAAATAGTCAGGCAATTTGGGAGAACTTCTTTAGATATTTCGGCTATGCGGAGGGCTGACTTATAGGTCAACGTGGTCGATGTAATTCCTACAATGCCAGGCTTCCGTTTTCCAATCTCGGCTCTGAATTCGTCATATGTGGACTTTAGAACCTGGCAGTCAATCACATCAACAAGGTAATTGTGCTTCTCTAGAACAGCAGCCAAATACCCCAAACCTAATGGGGTAAAAGGCGGATGCTGGTGAGATCCGCTTGGATAAGGCGGGTTGACCAGGGTTACATGTAACCTCATTTTTTTCCCTAAAGCTAGTCTTTCGGCAGATAGATGAATAAACCTTCTTAATAATTTTTGCATAATTGATGGCATGCATAGGTGATGAAGCAAAGACCTAAGATTGGATGTATAATGCTTCATCTAAGGCTTACTCAGATTGCGGTCAGAGCAGAAGCTCAGTCAGAATTTTATGCAGTTCTTCTTTACTGGGAATTTCACTGAAAATCGCCTTCCCAGTCGAGAAAACGCGAAAGGAATATCCTCGATAGACCAATTCATGAATAACACCAGAAAAGGAATTTTTCAGCTTGGCCTTCTTCAGGATTTTAGCCAGTACGTCATCTCTTCTACCATACTTGAATGTGACAATGACTGTCTTTTCTTTTCCGCATGTTCCCTCTATGCGTGTCACATAATCTTCAACAGTACCCATTCGCCTTGTTCTTTCTCCCTTTAGAATTTCACAGCATTCGATTTCTTCAAGTGTGTTCCAGAAATTAAGCATTACCTCCTCGCCCCGTAACAATTGTTTTTGATAGTAGTTGTCCATAAATAGTCCGCAGCTTGATCAACTAATTCTAATCTAACCTGATTCGCCCGCGCAAGAAATATACCAAACACAAATAGCCTTCGCGCCTACAACACATTCCGTTGGAGGCGCCGGGGAAGGGATTCGAACCCCTGCGAGCCAAAGGCCCACTGGCTGGCTTGTCGTAGGCATAGCCCGTTTGTGCCTTGTTGGATCTCGAGGCCAGCGCGATAACCACTCCGCCACCCCGGCTCGAATACAAGGAGTATGGTACTGTCTAAAATGTTTTCACCTGTCAAAACGCTTCAAAACAGAGTCGAAACAATCACAAAAGTTCACACGAGGAAAGCGAATAGACTAATAGAGGAGAACAGACATAAACGAACAGCCAGCTAACTGCTGAGCCGAGTATTATTAATCTCAAAAGGGAGTCCTTGTCACGTGAACGCCACAGAGAGGCTTCAGAAAGCCGTGGAAACGACCATTGCGGCCGGATACCAATTAGACAGGGACGCCTTTGAACTCCTGAGTTTAGCAGCTCTTACTGACGACCCGACCGCGATTGTGAACGATGCGCTGCTTAAGATAAGAGAGCTCGAAGAGAAACCTTTCTTCATCGACAAAGCCTTTCTCGAAAACGTCATCCAAAAGCAGGAATCCGCCGAAGAATTACCCGTCCAACCCCGAGAAGAACCAATAGAAGAAGTAGAGAAACCCACAGTTGAGGGCACAATCAGTTTTCACCCCTACGCAAAAGACGTAGAAGCAGAGCTCAATATAATCGAAGACCCAACCGGAAAACTCACCTCAAATGGAACAATGGAAGAGTACCTCCAGTACTTCCAAGATAGGTTCAAACGAACAGAGCGTCTTCTGAGGCAGAGAATAGACGTTAAAGCCGCCACCCCGATACTAGAAGCACTGAAATCACCAGCCAAAACCAAACTAAAAATAGTCGGCATGATAACTGAAAAAAGAGAAGTAAAGAGACAGACACTAGTAACCCTTGAGGATTTGCAGGCAAGCGCCACCGTACTAATCTCTAACAGAGCACCCGAGGAAGTTCACAGAAAAGCACAACAGCTCATGCCCGACCAAGTCGTATGCATGGCCGTGGTAAAAACCAGAAGCCGCCTATTCCTAGCCGAAGACATAATTTTCCCAGAAATAGGTCAGAAGCTTCAACGCAGATCCCCAGAGCCCGTTTACGCAGTTCTCACCTCCGACATACATGTGGGAAGCAACAAATTCAACAAGGATGCCTTCAAAAGATTCCTCCTCTGGCTCAACGGCAAATACGGAAACGACGCCATGAAGGAAATCGCCGGCCGCGTCAAATACGTTCTAATCGCAGGAGACATCGTCGACGGAGTAGGAGTCTACCCGAACCAAAACAAGGAACTGCTTGTAAAAGACGTACACAAACAGTACAGACTCGCCTCAAAACTAATCGAACGCATACCAGATTACATCGAAATCGTAATCTCTCCCGGAAACCATGACGCGCCAAGGAAAGCTTTGCCCCAACCAGCAATATCAGAGACTTACCTGGAAATCATCCAGAAGTCAAGAAGAATACATTCCCTGGGAGACCCCTGTTTGGTTGGCCTACACAAGGTTGAGATCTTGATGTACCACGGGCGCAGTCTAGACGATGTAATCGCCTCTGTTCCAGGCTTAGATCACTCACACCCTGAGAAGGCAATGAAACTACTCCTGCAAGGCCGCCACCTGGCACCCCTTTACGGGGGTAAAACACTGATTTCGCCGGAAAACCATGATTTTTTAGTCATAGATAGAGTGCCTGATGTCTTTCACGCAGGCCACGTGCACGTCGTGGGATGCTGCAACCACCGAGGAGTGCTTGTTGTAAATTCAGGCGGTTGGCAAGAGCAAACAGATTACATGCAAAAGCTGGGGTTAGTTCCGACTCCAGGCAAAGTTCCAGTTGTAAATCTTCAGACGTTGGAGAGCCATGTACTATCTTTTTTGTAGTCGCGCGCTATGAAGTACCGTTAAAGAACTGGCCGAGTCTTGAATCACTCCGGAAAACATCCTTAATGATGCTTCGAGATATCTCGAGTCTAATCTTTTTTGTGCGGCCATAGCGCCCCATGCTTACAACCTTCGCATTCAAAAGCCCCATCGAATCAAGCTCGTTAACCAAACTTCCCAAACGCCTCTGCGTAAGAAGCCCCAGACCAAGTTCACCGCAGAGCTGGCTATACACATCAAAAATCTCGCCGGTCGTGGCGCTTGACTTACTCAAACGGTAGACGCTAAGGAGCACGAGCTTAGAATGCAGAGTCAAGTTCTTCAATGCCTCAATAACTCGGTCGTGTTCGATATGCTTCTCAGCATCCCTAACATGCTCTTCAGTGACTGAAGTGGCGCCACTTCTCTCGGCCACTTCACCTGCAACACGTAGCAAGTCTAAGGCACGTCTGGCATCTCCATGCTCCGCCGCGGCTAAAGCCGAACAAATGCTCAGGGCGGCATCTGAAAGGGAACCTTTATGGAACGACAACTCTGAACGCTGTAGAAGAATATTTCGCAGTTCATTCGCATCGTAAGGCCTGAACACAATTTCCTCTTCGCTGAGTGAACTGAAAACGCGTGGGTCTAGAAACTCTTTCAAACGAAGATCATTTGATATGCCAATTAATGAAAACTTGCTCTTGCTGAGAGATTCATTTATGCGAGTTAATTCGTATAGAATGGCATCTCCACGATCCTTAATCAATGCATCTATCTCATCCAAGACTGCGATAAAGTTGACTCTATAAGAATCCAGTCCTCCTCGAAACCTATCAAACACTTCGCCAGCGGATAGGCCTGTGAAGGGCACACTTATGCCTAAAGATTGGATTAGGCTTGCAAAGACTCTATACTCTGAGCCCATCATTCTACAATTAACATAGGAAAACTTGACAGGGGCCCCATATTCTTTGGCTTTTTCCTCAAGATGCCCCAAAACATATTTGGTCACGGCTGTTTTGCCTGTGCCTGTCTTTCCATAAATAAAAATGTTGGAACATCGTGCATCCTTCAGAATGGGTGCAACTGTTTGGCCCAAGAGCCGTATCTGTTCTTCCCTGTGTGGCAGATTTTCAGGAAGGTAGTCGTGTCTTAAGACCTCTCTATCCTTGAATAGTTTAGCACCTTTTACGAAATTGTCGAACACGCCGTCGATTATGTTGTTAGATCCCATTTTGCATCCCCACTCGCTTTCAGAGGCAACACCGTTATTTCGGGTGGAGAAGATAAAGGATACAGTACAGAAAAGTAGTTATGAAGCACGACAATCCTAAAACGAGATGTAACTTTGAAGCTCTTTGCTGTGGTTTGAAGGAAGCCACTCACCCCAGAGTTTCCACTGGAAATATACCGGTATATCTTTAGAAAAAGTGTATGATTTCCTTTTAGAGGAAATATACTCTGAACATTAGTCCGTTGAAAGTATATTAACTATTGTTGTAAAATTTTTTAGATTGATTTCAAGATAATTTTTTTACCCCTCCCTTTACCTTCTTCCTTAGAACTATTTCGACAGGAAATAGAGGGGTGGCAGTGTTCACCTATTCTTGAACATGACTACCATGGATATCTAATGGCTAGCAATTAACTAACTTGTCTATCCTTCAACTTTGGTGGCTTCCCTCAATATAGTCGTCACCACGTACATACTCAGGTGGTTGATACTATCTTTCTTTATATTGCCAGCCGTTCACAACACGTGAAGTCCTTGTGAATTTGAACTAAAAATGCCGCTTTCTGAACCCCATTTCAGGCAGAATTACTATTTTTTTGCCCTTTTCAAGTGAAGAAGACCCCCCTGCGCTTCCAATGCAAAGACGAAAGCATCCAGAGCTTACAAGTTTTTTCCAATTTCGGATTTCTGTGAAGTCTGTAACATCAAAAGACCTGCAAATTCAAGCTATTTTCCATATTTGAGCTCTTGCAGAGCTTTTCATTGTCAATACTTTCACCATAACAGCTATAAGTTGTGAAGTGTAAAGCTTGTGAACGCCTCCCGGGTGTACTCTGTAATGCCAGCTCGCAAGATGCGCGTAGAGCTATTCGACAGTGAAGGCAATCGATATACTATTGCATTCGAGGGACAAATAACCCGCGATAAAGCTCTACGGCTACTAGATCTTGTTGAACTTTTAGGCGGTATGCCGGAAGAAGGAGCGGTTTCTAACGTCACCGGCGCGCCGGCAATTAGAAATTCTTCCCGAATCGAAAAAGTTCACTCAGTTATTCAAAAGAGCTTTCCACTGATTTGGTTTTCCTCAAAGGAGATACAGTTTGTGTATGAACAAGATCTGAAAGAGCCAATCAGCCTTAGCACGGTCTCGACCTATCTTGCTAGGCTGTCTAACAGAGGTCTCCTCTTGAGAACAGGAAGTCTCAACGCCTTAAAGTACAAGATTGCATCGAACATGCCTCAAGCTATCGTGCAGCAGCGCATAAAGTAACATATCGCGTCAATATTCCTTCTTTAGCTGGAATCTAAACTCAACTCGACTCGAGGAATAAAAAGACATAATATCCTTTTTAACCTAAGGATTAATACTTCCCTTGCCTTTAGAGGTGAAACATTGATTCAAGGTATCGATACAGACTTCAATGACATGGAAATGAAGCTCAAATTCTATGTCGACAAGGGAAAAGTCAATAGCCAAACCGGGGTTCAACAAGAACCATTGACCATTATCAAACCAAATGCATCCTTGATAAAGCCCCTACAACACGTAGACAGTCACGCTGGGTGCTTCATTGCTGTCAACTGCGGAACGCGCACGCTCAAGAGAGCCAACAATTGGGGAATATATCTGATGCGTGCGTCATGCGTCACTGTTGAAGGGCGCAAAGTTGACTGGAGTTATTCTGAGAGGATATGCACTGTAGTCGGAGATGCGCATGTACGTAGGAGTTTCCTGCAAGACTTCAGGATTGAACTGGAAAGCCAAGCTGCCTTGAAGTTACTCAAGAAAACGGCATTAGACTCTTACCACGTACATGGAGATGTACGTAGTGTTTACCTGCTTCTGGACGGAGGAGGATACTTCGGCGGAGAAAGAAAGTTCAGGGTATCGCTTTATGAAGAGTGCCAGAAAAGCGGTGTAGCCCTTTTAGCGATCAGCAAGAACTCGCCTTCTCTACACGACGAGAAAGGAAGAGATTTGGTTGCTACTACGTACATGATGGCCCCTCTTGGTACATGGGTCTATTATCCAGTGCGCAAAGCCGACAAGGATCGGAGTCTCTATGGCGATATAGCAATCGTGAAGTTATCTTCGGAGAGTTCTCATGCCTTTCGCTGCGACATAATGGATTATCTGACTATGCAAGACATATGCGAGTTACTCTCGCCCTTAACCAGCGTTTCCGGAGATCCCCGATGCCTCGGATATCCGGTAAGCCTATTCTTGGCGCATGAGTTCTCTAGACCTTCCGATTCAATGTTGCTCGCTTATCACGATCAGATCGAAGACAAACTGAAATGCTCGGGACTTCTAGAAGCCCTACGAGTGGAAGAGCGCTCATGCAGTTTCGCAGATAAAATTCACGGAATAAACCGCGCTTTTGAATGGGAGTGGTGGAATGACCAATTCTAAAACTTTGGGTTTCGTTTGTGGCACAAAGGGTGACGCCGTTTCTTTTCTAGTTAACAAAGATGTGAACCTATCTTTCGGGCAGATAGTGCGGATCGCTTCAGGAGAAAGAATTTTCTATGCACGCATCGTCAATTCATCGAGTAGTTCGACCTTGGAGACCATAGAGCAATTACGCGAGGCCGAAGGAAAGGAAGCTTTTGGGCCATATTCAGCTTTTAGAAGTGTCGAAGCGATTTTGTTCTTGGAAAAGAAAGCTGGCAAATTACGTTCTCCAACGTTTAACCCGAATTATCGAGACGTAGTCTTTGCAACAAGTGAGGAAGATTGTGCCACACTAGAACTATCCGGAACGCTTGAAGTTGGAAGATTACGGACTGAAGAACATCTTCTGGGTTCGGTAGGCATAAACGTCGATGCCATTCCCCGAATGATGGGCATGTTCGGGATGACGGGCTCGGGAAAAACAAACACAGAACTAATTCTTAACGCTCAAATTATCGATAACAGTCCCAACTCGGTTGCTCTCATCTATGATTTTGCAGGACAGCTTCTCGAAGGGAAGGAAATAAAATCTCAAAAGGGACTGAGAGATCATCCGTTGTTTCACAGCCGAGTTCAATATTACTCTGCTAAAGATGGCAAAATCGCTGTTGGCTTACGCACCCTGACTCCCGCAAAACTAAGCACTCTCTTCCCAGATATCCAACCGCCTCAAAGGAGGTTGGCGTGGGGATTGTATAGGCTGTACGGGGCGGATTGGATCGAGAAGGCTCGAGAATCTTACAAGACTGAAGGAAAAGTAGGCATACGGGCCCAGAAAGTCGTTATCGAGGCTCTCCTGCAGAAACTTGCCTCTCTCCCTGACGATCTCTTCCCCAGCTCAAATTACACTTTTGTTGACAGCGCGATGGAAAATGTCTGTAAGGGTGTCACCTGTTTGGTCGACATTTCGGGTCTTCGATCTGAAGATCAAAGTCGCGTCGTGTGCTTGTCTGCTTCGGCGATAGCTGAACATTATAAGCGCCTTTGGGAAGAAAATTATGAAGAGTGGAAGAAGCTACCCACCTTGCTGATAACTCTTGAAGAGGCGCACGAGTTTCTTGACCCTAACAAACCCAAGACGATTTTCTCTGACATA
>Ga0105095_10000538_pt1 | contig 18533 bp, 11 predicted proteins | sample PPLLak2March2015_2_FD_79180 | JGI IMG/M metagenome (GOLD analysis project Ga0105095, IMG submission 79180) | Freshwater sediment microbial communities from Prairie Pothole Lake near Jamestown, North Dakota, USA - PPLs Lake P8 Core (3) Depth... | ecosystem: Environmental > Aquatic > Freshwater >...
AAGTCTTTCAGTTGCTTGGGTTAAGCCGTGGGACCTGCTGGCCCGAGGCAACGAAAACGGGGATTGGCTGGGAGGCAGGGATTCGAACCCCGATAACCGCGTCCAGAGCGCGGTGTCCTACCGTTGAACGACCTCCCAAGAACGGCCGGAACCTCTAATTATAGTGGGGGGCCACGCGGCCTGCAAGCCGCGACCGCCCGCGCAGGGCTTGAAAACCCACGCCGCACGGCCCTCGTCAGCCCCGACCGGGCGCGGTTCGGCCCCGGGACCAGCCCCGCGCGGGGCAGTTTCGCCACGGTCATGTGTCGGGTCGTTGGCGGGCCGCTCGGTCTGGAGGTACGGCTGATGCGAACACCCAGACGTGCCCCAGCTCGTGCGCAATGGCGGCCTCGACCTCGTCTGCCGCGAACAGCGCCAGGACCGCATCGTCCACTTGCACCACGTACGCCTCGCGGGCGCTGGCTATGCAAAGAATACCAGCCCTGAGGAACGAACTACTCTCCCACCCCTGCAGCTCATCCGCGAACCTCGACAGCAATCAAGCCCGCTTTCCTTCCCGGCGGGCTCGAAATCCCTTGGCACGGTCTTCGCTCATCACCCGCTCAGGAGGTTAATGACCATGAGCATCACTCGAGCGTTCATCGTGGCCGGCGCCGCGGCGCTGGCGACCGTTCTCGGGAGTTCGCAGGCCCTGGCGCAGGAGCCGCCGCCCACCAGGACTCCCGTGCTTCGCATCGTCCAGTCATCGCCCGTGACGACCCTCGAGGGCGAACTCGTGCGCGTGGACACCATGGCCAGGATGATCGTGGTGAAGACGGCCGACGGGAAGGAAGAGCAGCTGGCCTATACCGACAGCACCAAGGTCAGCGGCGCGCAGAAGAGCGTCGCCGGACTGGCAAACACCACGCCCACTCACGTGAGCGTCCGTTTCACGGGATCGGGGTCGAACCGCGTGGCCACTGAAATCACGGTGCGCGAGGCGAAGTCCTAGGTCGCCCCGCCCGCGACAGGGAACACCTCGAACCCCAGGTGTTCCCGACCCCCCCAAGAGTGTTCTCGCAGCGAGAAAAGGAAGACAAAGGCGACGCGACTAGCCCGGCCGAAGCGCGGCCAGCAATTCGCGTGCGCGAACCGTCAGTACGTGGTCCGCGCCCAGCGAGGGTTCCAGGTGCGCGATGGCGTCGGCGAGCGTCGCCCGCGCCTCGGCTGAACGGCCCTCAGCGCGGTGCGCTTCTCCGAGGGCGAGGTAGCATCGGCCGAGTCTCGACGTCCGACTCCCGGGCTCGCTCATCGCCTGCTCGAGCGCCAACGCCCGCGTCGCATCCGTGGTGGCCACCGCCATGCGGCCAGCGGCCAGCGCCACGTTGGCCCGCCGCAACAGCATGCGGGGCAGGGCATCCCGGGCCTGTCGACTTGCCTCGGCGATGGCCACGGCGTTGTCCGCCGCCGCTGCCGCCGCTGAGAAATCTCCTCGCCCCAGGGCCACCGCCGCCCGCTCGGAGGCCAGCGCCGCGAAGGCGATGTGATCCGAGGGCATCCCACGCTCCTTCTGCACGCGCTCGAATTGCGCGAGCAACTCGTCCGACCGGGAGAAGTGGCCCAGTTCGCGATTGCCCGCGCTCCGCACCAGCAGCGATTGCACCTCGACCAACTGGTCCCCGGCCTTCCGGGCGTCGTCCACGGCGCGTTCGGCCATCTCCAGTCCTTCCGCCGCGCGACCGTTCTCAATCACCGTGCGTGCCAGGTTCAACGTCAACATCGGCGACACGCTGGCACCCGCCCCGTCGGCGCTGGCGATGTCGACGGCGCGGCGGAACATCTGCTCCGCTTCGACGGGGTGGCCCAGGAGGAAGCGGGCCAGGCCCCAGTTGTTCAGCAATGTTCCGGCCTTCTCGGTCCGCTCGCGGCCAAGGGCCGTCAACCGCGCAAACGCCACCTCGAACGCGGCGCTCGCCTCCGCGTTCCTGCCCGCCATCCGATAGGCCTCCGCCACGTCCATGGCGAGCGTCATCTTGAGGAGCCCCGAGCCCAGGCCCGAGGCCGCGGCCAGCCGCTCGGCCGTCAGCGCGTGCTCGATGCCGCGCTCGGCCTCGCCGGCCTCCATCATCACCTCGCTCGCGCACTGCTCGCAGAACACCCGGTCGAGCACCGGGGTGCGATCGGTCGGCATCGCGGCCAGCGCCTCGTCGATGAGCGCCCGCGCCCGCGGCACATCGTCGCCGCGCACGAGCGCGCTCGCCAGCGCGCACGCCGCCTTCGCCCGCGTGGACGCCCGGTCGGGCGGGAGGCCCAGTGCCAGCTCGTACGCGCGATCCAGCACCCGGCGCGCGTTGGCGTCCTCGTCCTGGGATCGGTACTGACGGCCGATGGAGATGAGCGACTCCACCGTGACGTCGTCGGCCGTACCCGCCGACTGCCGATTGAGCAACGCTTCGGCCTGGTTGAGCAGCTCGCCGGCGGTGAAGGGCCTGCCGTGCGGCGCCGCATCCGACAACAGGAAGGTGTTGAGGTCGTTCATCGACTCGGCGCGCGCGAGCTGCCGCATCGCGAAATCGCGCTCGGCCGCGGCCCGGGCCGCCTGCCAGCTGGTGGCCACGACGCCGCCCACGAGGACGACCACGGCCACGGCGCCCATGGCCGTCGCCGTGCGATTGCGCCGGACGAACTTGGCCGCGCGGTACGTGTAGGCGTCGGCGCGCGCGCTGACGGGCTCGTGCTGCAGGTGGCGGCGCAGGTCGTCGGCCAGCACCGTCACGCTCTGGTAGCGCCGCCCCGGCTCTTTCCTGAGCGCCTGCGCGACGATGGTGTCGAGATCGCCGCGGAGCAGCCGTGCCGCGGCGGCGGGCGCGACGGATGACATCTTCGGCGGCTCGACGGACACGATCGAGTCGAGCAGCGCTGCCGGCGACGTCAGGGCGTCACCGGCCGGGTGACGTCCGGTCAGCAGCACGTACAGCAGCACGCCCAGGGCGTAGACGTCCGTGGCGGTGGTCACCTCGCCCCGGCTCACCTGCTCGGGTGCCGCGTACGCGGGCGTCAGCACCGCATCGTCCTCGCGCGTGAGGCGCGGCGCGCGACCAGCGCTGTCGTCGGCATCGAGCAGGCGCGCGATGCCGAAGTCCAGCAGCTTCACCTGCCCGCTCCCGGTGACCAGCACATTGGACGGTTTCAGGTCGCGGTGGACGACGAGGTTGGCGTGCGCGTGCGCGACCGGGGCGAGCACATCGAGGAACAGGCGTACCCGATCGTGCACGCCCAGGCCCCGGCGATCGCAGTAGCGATCGATCTCCTCGCCCTCGACGTGCTCGAGCACCAAATACGGCTGGCCGATCGACGACACCCCGGCGTCGAGGAGGTGCGCAATCTGCGGGTGCGCGAGCCGGGCCAGGATGCGGCCCTCGCGAGCGAAGCGCTCCTCGCCGGCGCGGCCCACCAATGCGGCGTTCAGCAGCTTGACGGCCACCTTCCCCTCGAAGCGGCCGTCGGTGCGCTCCGCCATCCAGACGCTGCCCATGCCGCCATGGCCGATGGGCTCGACCAGGCGGTAAGCGCCCACCTGCAGGCCCGCCAGGGCAGACCGGGCCGGCTCGACCTCGGCCGCGCCCTCGAGGAACTCGTCCCCTTCGACCGCCTGGCACTCGCGCAGCCAGCGCTCCACCTGCGCGGCCAGCTCCGGCGACTCGCTCCGGAGCGAGGCCAGCCACCGGGCGCGCTCCTCCGGCGGGAGGTCGAGCGCCGTGTCGAGATAGGGACTGGCCGACTGCCAGCTCGCGCGACGATTCTGGCCCATGCTGTCGCCCTACATGGGAAGCGCGGTATCGCGAATGGCCGTATGCAGGTAGGCGCGGGCCTTCGTCCAGTGCCGTCGCACCGTGCGCTCGGACAGGTTCTTCATCGCCGCGATTTCCTCGAACGAGAAGCCGCAGAAGTACTTGAGGTCCACGACCTCCGCGAGATCCGGCTCGAGGTCGGCGAGCTCGTCCATCGCCTCGCTGACGCGCGTCAGCTCCCGGTCGTCCACGCGCACGTCGAGGGCGTCGGTGGAGAGCGCCGTGAGCTCGAACTGCCCGCCGCGCTTCAGAGCCTGGCGGTTCCTGGCGTAGTCCACGATGAGGCCGCGCATCACGCGCGCAGCGTAGCCCATGAACCGGTTGCGGTCTGGAAACGCGTCGGCGTCCTTGCGGGACAGGTCGAGATAGGCCTCGTGCAGCAGGCTGGTCGCGCCGATGGAGACGCCCCAGCCCTGGCGCCCCAGCTCCCGCTGGGCGATCCGGTGCAGTTCCGTGTAGAGCGCTGCGAACAGCGCGGAACCGGAGGCGGGGTCGCCACGCTCCGCCGAGGCGAACAACAAGGCGATCGACGTGTCCGTGGGCCTGTCCATGCCGGGGGCTTCGACCGTTAGGGTAGCGCAAGTGGGTGTCCGGATCGGCGGCCCGGTTCCGATCTATCCAATAGAGCCATCTCACGGCTGCCGGAGGACACCATGAACCGTCTACTGCCTGCGTTCACCATCGTTACCTCGATATTGGCGATGGCGACCCTCGCCGATGCGCAGCCGCTCGGCTCGTTCCGCTGGCAACTCCAGCCCTATTGCAACATCGTGACCGTCGTGGTCACCCAGGTGGGATCGGTGTACCGCCTGGAAGGCACTGACGACCGCTGTGGGGCGGGAGCCGACCAGAGCTCGGTCATCGGCACGGCCTTCCCGAACCCTGACGGGACGATCGGCTTCGGCTTGAACATCGTCTCCACGCCTGGCGGCTTCCCTGTCCCCGTGGATGCGGCCATCGCCCTCAGCACGCTCAGTGGAACCTGGCGTGATGGTGGAGGGAACTCCGGTAGCTTCGTGCTGACTCCAGGCGCGGGTACCGGTGGAAGCCCGCGCCCGACGTCGTCTCCGTCGGTGATCCCGAGCAACTTCGGGTTCCTGACGGACGGAGGGTTCGTGGCGCGCGGCACCTTCGGGACGGGCACCGCGCCGGCAGGCAACATCGGCACCCGGATGATGTGGTACCCCGGCAAGTCGGCGTTCCGCGCCGGCACCGTCACGGGGCCCTACTGGGACGATGCGAACATCGGGGTGTACAGCACGGCGCTCGGCTTCGATGCCATCGCCACCGGCGCCTACAGCACCGCGCTTGGCGCGATCACGTCCGCGACCGCACCCAGCAGCACCGCCATGGGACAGGAAACGCAGGCCACGGGCGCGTTCAGCACGTCGATGGGGTTTGGCACCATTGCCAGCGGAACCACCAGCACCGCGATGGGCGCCGGTACCCGCGCTCAGGGCGCGAGAAGCACGTCGATGGGCGTCAATACGGTCGCCAATGGCACCAACAGCGTGGCGACGGGGGAGTCCACCACGGCGAGCGGGCCGAACAGCATGGCGATGGGCTACACCACGGTGGCGAGCGGCGTGAACGCCGTGGCGATGGGCTCGGGCACGCTGGCCTCCGGCGCGTACTCCCTCGCCGGCGGATCCAACGCCGCCGCCGCAAACACCTCGACCTTCGCCTTCGGTAACGCACACGCCAGGTTCGTCGGGTCGTTCGTGTGGGGCGACACCGCAACGTCGACACGACAGCTCGACTTCGCACCCAACCAGTTCGTGGTCCGCGCCACGGGGGGCGTGGGGTTCTATACGAACGTCGCGAACACCATCGGCGTGGAGCTGCCGATCGGTGGCGGCGGGTGGACCGTGCTGTCGGACCGCAACGCGAAGGAACAGTTCCGCGACCTCGATAGCGAGGACCTGCTGGCGAAGATCGCCCGGATGTCCATTCCGGAGTGGAGCTACAAGGATCAACCGGGCTCGGTGCGCCACATCGGGCCCATGGCGCAGGACTTCCACGCCGCGTTCGGGCTGGGCGAGAACCCGCTGCGCATCAACATGATCGATGCCGACGGCGTGGCGCTGGCGGCGGCCCAGGCGCTCGAGGCGCGGACGCGCGCACTCGACGAGCGCAGCCAGCGGCTCGAACGCGAGAACGCCGAGCTGCGAGAGCGGGTCGAGAAGCTCGAACGCCTGTTGCGCAGACCGTGACACCGAGACGCGCCCTCGAGCTCCCCGCACCGCCATCCACGAGGCAGGGGGCTCGCGCGAATCGCTCCTCGCGTCCTCTATCGCGTCACGCGCAGCGTGGCGCGGTAGTCGTCCGGTTCGATGGTCCGGGAACTGAACGGGTAGGGCGCGAGCTCCTCGAGCGCAATCGTCAGCGCGTCGTGCCGCACCGGCTGCATGTCGCCGGTGTGGAGTTCGTAGTCGCTCTGGCCGTCGCTCGTGAGCACCGAGATTCTCACCAGCGCATCGCCGCCCTGGATGCACAGCACATCCGCCGGGCACCGCGAGTCGCCCTCCACTGCATAAAACTGCACGCGGATGCCTGCCCGTTCGATGCCCGCCGTCTCGCCGGGCGCCAGCGTGAACCGGCTGTCCAGGGGATAGGTGGGACCGGTGAACGACTCGTCACAGGCCGTGAAAAGAGCGAACGAGAGCACCAGGGCGCACGAACCGAAGAATTGAAACGACGACGACATACCGATCAGGACGACGCGGCGACGCCGGCGGTTCTACCACCGCGCCGTGACGTGGCCCACCCTCGCCCTGGCACTCTGCATCCGCACTCTGCACCCGGTACCCAGCACTCGCACCCAGCACTGTGCACCCTGCACTCAGCACTCTCTACCCCTTCACCAGCTCCGCGCACTTCTCGCCGATCATCACGCACGCCGCGTGCGTGGTGGCGTTGACGATCTCCGGCATGATCGACGCGTCCGCCACGCGCAGCCCCTCCACGCCGCGCACGCGCAGCTGCGGATCGACGACGGCCATCGGATCGGACGCGGGCCCCATGCGGCACGTGCCGGCCGCATGGTAGATGGTGTCGGCCGCGCGCCGCACGAAGCGCTCGAGATCCGCGTCGGCCTTCGCGGCGGCGCCCGGCTCCAGCTCGTCGCCGCGGATGGGATCGTACACCGACACGCTGGCGAACCACCGCGCCAGGTGCACGCCACGCACCAGCGCCTGCACGTCCGCCTGCTCCTGCAGGTAGTTCGCGCGGATGAGTGGCGCGGCCTGGGGGTCCGCGGAGCGGAGCCGCACCTCGCCGCGCGACTTCGGCTGGGTGAGCGACACCGTGATGGTCACGGAGCGGTCCGGCTGATCGGTGCCCCGGCCGACGTAGAACTGCAGGTCGGCCGGGAGCGTGCTGGCCTCGATCGGGTTCGAGTGCGTGAACAGCCCCGCGGTGACGGTCGAGCCCGGGAGCTCCGTCTTGCCCTGCCAGCGGATCGAGAGCTTCAGGTGATCCTGGAGGTTCGCGCCGACGCCGGCCACGTCCGCCACGACGGCGATGCCGTGCGTCCGCAGGTGATCGGCGGGCCCGATGCCCGACAGCAGCAGGAGCTGCGGCGACGCGATCACCCCACCGCACAGGATCACCTCGCGCGAGGCCCGCACGATCTCGCGCTGCCCCTCGCGCAGGCACTCGACGCCCACCACGCGGCCGCCCTCGATGAGGAGCTTCGTGGCCACGCTGCGCGAGTGCACGACCAGGTTCGGCCGTGCCATCGCCGGCACGAGGAAGGCCGCCGCGGCGCTGTGGCGCTGCCCGTCCAGGATGTTCTTCTGGACGTAGCCGGCGGCACCCTGGGGAATAGGCCGGTTGAAGTCGAAGCGTGCGTCGGATTGATACCCGGTATGGATGGCGGCTGTCAGAAAGGCGCGATGCGCCGCGTGCGGGTCGTAGCAGCCCGACACCGCGAGAGGGCCGTCACCGCCGCGATACTCATTCCCTCCCGTCTCGTTCTTCTCCAGCCGCTTGAACAGCGGCAGCACATCGTCATATCCCCAGCCGGGGTTGCCCAGGTCGCGCCAGCGGTCGAAGCAGCGGCGATCTCCCCGGATGAACGTCATCGCGTTGATCGCGCTCGACCCGCCGTGGACCTTGCCGCGGGGGAAGGCGAGCGGACGGTTGTCCATGCCCGCCACGGCCTCGGTGCGGTCGCCCCAGTCGTACTGCGACCCCATCAGCGACACCCAGCGGCCGGGCGTCGTGATGGCGGCATCGGATTCCCCGGACGTGCCGGCCTCGATGAGCGTGACACGCACCGAGGGGTTGGCGGACAGGCGATGCGCCAGGACGCAGCCCGCCGAGCCCGCGCCGATCACCACATAGTCAGGCTCGGCACGCTGGTTCGACGCACGGCCGTTCAACGCACGGTCGTTCACAGCACGGTCGTTCACAGCACGGAGGTTCGGAGACAGCGGCAGCGCGGTGAGTGCTGCTGCCGCCTTCAGGAAGTCCCGGCGTCTCGTCTTCACGGCCACTCCACCTCCCTGCGGGCCTTCCAGATCGACTCGAGCACGGCCTGCACGTGCCGCGTCTCCGAGAACGGGCTGAGGATATAGGACTTCAGCGCGTTGATGGGCTCGCCATCGTCGCTCGTGCGGTAGCAGTCGGTGAGCGAGATGACCACGCCCTTGCCTTGCAGCGCGTCGGCCTGGATCAGCTCGAAGATGCGGCGGTTGTAGTCGTTGTGGCGCCGCAGGGTCTCGCGCATCGCCGGGTCGTGCCGCTCCTGTTCGGGAATGCTGAAGGTATCCACCCCGTCCGGGTAGACGCGGAACAGCGTCACCGGTCCGAAGTTGTCCCCGTTCATCACCGTGGTGGCCGAGTGCCCCTCCAGTTGCTCGCGCAGCTCCTCTGCCATGGTGACGACGTGGCCCAGCAGGGCCTGGAACCCGCGCGTGCCGAACAGCCGCAGGTTGGCCAGCGCGGCCAGCGGCCCGCTGCCCGAGCGCGATGTCTCGAGCGTGTACTTGCCCGGATGCCGCTCGCCCGACTGGAAGATGTAGGGCGTGTCCACGTCCGCGCGTGTCAGGTGCGCGAAGTCGCGCTTGTCCTTCAGCAGCACCGCGCTCGAGATGTAGGGCGTGAACCCTGTCTTGTGGAAGTCCACGCCGATGGAATCCGCGAGGCCCAGGTGGCGGATCCGGCGCGACGTGCCTGCCAGCGCGCGGACCGTGCGGTGCCGGAACCCGAGCGCGTTCACGTCCCAGTCGTAGTCGTTGAAGACGCTCCACGCCCACCCGATCACCGCGTCGGCGTGCACGTGCGGCACGTAGTCGAGCCCCTGCTCGCGCACGATCCCGTCGCGGACGCGGACGATGGCGGCCAGGTCGTCCAGGCCGAACGCGTCGGTGGTGCCCATGGTGGCGACGATGCACGCGATGCGGCGGCCGCCCGCCACGATGTCGCGCAGGCAGGGCGCCAGCAGCTCCACCTGCATCTGGTTGTCGTCCGTCGCCGGGATCAAGACGACGTTCTCTTCGCCGATGCCGAGCCAGTTGGCCACGGTCAGGCAGGCGTAGTGCGCGCGCTCCGAGCACACGATCACCGCCAGCGTCCGGAGGCCCTTGCGACGCACGCCAGGCACGGCCTTCTCCAGCCCGATCTTGGCGGCGTAGAGCATCGTCCCCGTGCCGCCGAAGGTGAAGACGCCGTCCGAGAGCTCGGCGTCGTAGCCCATCAGCGCCGCCGTCATCGCGAGCGCCTCGACTTCGGCCAGCAGGACCTGTCTCGACGACTCTTCGCTGACGAGGTTCGGGTTGTAGATGGAGGGCAGCAGCCCGCCGATGATGCTGGGGATGGTGGGCGAGGGCACCACGTTGATCTGCGCGCGCGGGTGGCCCCAGATGAACATGCCCGAGAGGTAGTGCACCAGGTCGACAGTGACCGCCTCGAGCGTGCTCGGGTCGTCGGGCACGCGCTTTCGCCGGGCGGCGCCGTAGTCCAGCTCCACCGGGCTGCCCAGCATGGGCGCGGCCGACTTCAACGCATCCACCTGATCGAGCGCGCGGAGGAACGAGAAGACGAAATAGGCGTCGTGCATCCGGTCGGAGACCGGCGCGGGGAACGCCGTCCTGAGCTGCGCGACGAGGCCCTGATACGGGGCCGTCATGCCGCCCCTGCCAGGTGCGCGACGAGCCGGTCCATGCGCGCCAGCGCCCGCTCGCGGCCGACCAGCTCCAGCATCTCGAAGAGGCCGGGGCTCACCATCCGACCCGTCAGCGCCAGGCGCGTGGCGTGAATGAGCGCGCCCGCTTTCAGGCCGCGGCGCTCGGCCAGCGCGCGCAGGTCTCGCTCGAGGATGGGCGCGGCGAACCGTTCCACCTTCGCCCAGGTGTCGCGCAGCGCCTGCACGTGATCGGCCATTCCGGGCGTGGAGAGGTGCTTCCTGACACCCTCATCATCGTAGCCCTCCGGGTCGGCGAAGAAGGGCGAGAGCTGGTCGATGAACTCGTTCAGTCTCTTCGCGCGCGGCTTGAGCAGGCCGAGCACGCTCACGAACCAGTCGCGCTCGTCGCCGAAGAGGGCGTCGCGCCAGTAGCCCGCGGCCTCGAGCCTCGAGCGCAGGCGCGCGATCAGCTCATCGTCGCCGAGGCGCAGCAGGTACTGGTGGTTGAACCAGTCCAGCTTCTCGGTGTTGAAGACGGCGTTGCCGCCCGAGATGCCCTCGAGCGTGAAGCGCGAGACCAGCTCGTCGCGCGACAACAGCTCGTCGTCGCTGCCCGTGCCCCAGCCGAGGAGCGCCAGGAAGTTGACGAGCGCCTCAGGCAGGTAGCCCTGTGCCTCGTACTCCATCACCGACGTGGCGCCGTGCCGCTTGCTGAGGCGTTTCTTGTCGGTGCCCATGATGAGCGGCACGTGTGCGAAGACCGGCGGCGTGGCGCCGAAGGCCTGGAACAGCAGCACGTGCTTGGGCGTGTTCGAGATGTGATCGTCGCCGCGGATGACGTGCGTCACCTGCATGTCGATGTCGTCCACGACCACCGAGAGGTGGTAGGTGGGGTGCCCATCCGAGCGAAGGATGACGTAGTTCTCGATGTGCTCGTTCTCGAACGCGATGAGCCCGTGCACGCTGTCGGTGAAGGTCGTCCTGCCGGGCGGCACCTTGAAGCGGATGGCGCCCTCGTCTTCGACGGCCAGGCCCTTCGCCACCAGGGCGCGGGCGGCAGCACGGTATCTCTCGAGCCGCTCGGACTGGAAGTAGGGCGCGTGCGGCCCGCCCACCTCGGGGCCCTCGTCCCAGTCGAGGCCCAGCCACTTCAATCCGTCGAGGATGCCGCTCACCATTTCCCAGGACGAGCGCTGCACGTCGGTGTCCTCGATGCGGAGGATGAACGTGCCGCCGTGACGCCGGGCGTAGAGCCAGTTGAAGAGCGCCGTGCGGGCGCCGCCGACGTGGAGGTATCCGGTGGGGGAGGGAGCGAAACGAAGGCGTGGGAGCATGGGTCGCGGCCCCCAGAATATCAACGGAACAGCCAGGTCCGAAGGACTGCATCACCCCCGACGAGATCCCGTCACGCGCCGTGCTCCCTCGGGCGACACGAACGGCCATACCCGGCCGCGGGCGTCATTTCGCCCTCATGCCGGGGCACGCTTCTTGCTCTCTCGTCCACAGGGAGATTTCACCATGTCGGCAGCCAGGCCCGGCCGTCACTTGCTCCTGGGTCTCGCGTTCCTCGCGGTCGTGCTTCAGGGCACGCCAGCCGCAGCCCAGTACTTCGGCCGCAACAAGGTCCAGTACCACAGGTTCGACTTCCAGGTGCTGAAGACCGAGACCTTCGACATCTTCTACTACCCGTCCGAACGCGAGGGGGTGGACCTGGCGGCCCGCATGGCCGAACGCTGGAACGCCCGGCTCGAGCGCGTCTTCGACCACCAGCTCCACGGACGCCAGCCGCTCATCCTCTACGCGTCCCACGTGGACTTCGAGCAGACCAACATCATCAGTGGCGAGCTCGGCGAGGGCACCGGCGGGGTCACCGAGCCGCTGCGCCGCCGGATCATCCTGCCGCTGGCCGGCGCGCTGACCGACACGGATCACGTCGTCGGCCACGAGCTGGTGCACGCCTTTCAGTTCGACATGGCCGCCCCGGCCGATCGCCGGCCGGACGAGTACGGCCTGTCCCGCCTGCCGCTCTGGTTCGTCGAGGGCATGGCCGAGTACCTGACCCTGGGGCCCGTGGACCCGAACACCGCCATGTGGATGCGCGACGCGGTCCAGCAGGAAGAGCTCCCTGCGGTCGGTGACCTGGAAGACCCGGACTACTTCCCGTACCGCTGGGGTCACGCCTTCTGGGCCTATGTGTGCGGGCGCTGGGGCGACGAGATGGTGTCATCGATGCTCCTCACCGCCCTCGCGGCCGGCGGCGCCGAGGCCGCCATCGAGCAGGTTCTGGGGATCACCACCAAGGAGCTGTCCACCCAGTGGCACACCGCGCTGCGCACCCAGTACGAGCCCATTCTGGCGGCCGCCACTCCGCCGGACCGAACCGGGCAGTTGACCATCACGGGGCAGGAACTGGGCGGCGCACTCAACGTGGGGCCATCGCTCAGCCCGGATGGCCGGTGGATGACGTTCCTGTCCGATCGCGACTTCCTGTCGATCGATCTCTATCTCGCCGAGGCAGCGACTGGGGAGATCGTTCGCCGATTGACGCGGACGGCCACCAACCCGCACTTCTCGAGCCTGCAGTTCATCTACTCGGCCGGCGGGTGGGACCGCGAGAGCCGGAGAATCGCCGCGGCCACGGTGGTGAATGGCCATCCGGCCCTGGCCATTTTCGAGGCGAGCACCGGGAGGAAGGATCGTGAGGTCAGCATCGAGGAGGTGGACGAGATTTTCAACGCGACCTGGTCGCCCGATGGGCAGGCCATCGCCTTCACGGGAATGAAACAGGGGTTAACCGACCTGTTCGTGTACGACCTGAGGGCCGGCACGCTGCGCCGCCTGACGAGCGACGCCTACTCGGACCTTCAGCCGGCGTGGTCCCCCGACGGGCGGCGTATCGCGTTCGCCACGGATCGCTTCTCGGCCAATCTCGACACGCTGTCCATCGGTGACTACCGCCTGGCATTGCTCGATCCTGCCAGCGGCGCCGTCGAGCCCGTGGCCGCGTTCGATTCGGGAAAGCACATCAACCCGCAGTGGTCTCCCGACTCCCGCACGCTGTACTTCATCGCGGAGCCGCACGGCGTGCCAAATCTCTATCGGAAGAACCTCGACTCCGGCGCCGTGGAGCAACTCACCGCGGTTGGCACCGGCGTCAGCGGGATCACGGCCTCGAGCCCCGCTGTGTCGGTGGCGTCACGCACGGGCGCCATCGCGGCGACGGTGTACGACGACGGCCGATACCACATCTACCACCGCGAGCCGTCGGGCATCAGGGCGATTGCGGTGAAGCCGTTCCCCGCCGGGGCGGCGCACCTGCCGCCCATGGACCGCGTGCCGAGCGACGTGGCGACGGCGCTGGCCGATCCAATGCTGGGCGCCGTCGATCCCTCGACGTTCACGACGGAGCCGTACAAGGCCAGCCTCGCGCTCGAGGGCGTGGCTCAACCAACGGCCGGCGTGGGCGTGAGCCAGTTCGGCACCTCGTTCGGCGGCGGCCTCAGCCTCTACTTCGGCGACATGCTCGAGAATCACCTGCTCGGGACGGCCGTGCAGGTGAACTCCGGCATCGGCGGAGGCTTCAGCCCGAACGACATCGGGGCGGAGGTGGCCTACCTGGACCGCGAACACCGCTGGACCTGGGGCGCCACCGCTGGCCAGTTTCCGTACTTGAGCGGCGCGTTCCAGTACGCGGTAGAGCAGGTGCCGAACGGCGATCTCGTCGAGACCGACCGACTGCTGATCTACCGCCAGACCGAGCGCAGTGCGTCGGGCGTCGTGGCCTATCCGTTCAACCGCGCGCGTCGCCTGGAGTTCCAGGGCGGCATCGGCCATATCTCGTTCGAGCAGATCGTCCGGACGACGTCGTACTCGCTCCTCACCGGCGAGATCTACCAGGACACCACCGAGACGACCCAGCTGGCCGAATCGGTCACCCTCGGCACCTCGTCCGCCGCCCTGGTCTTCGACACGGCCAGCTTCGGTGCCACCAGCCCGATCAACGGACGACGATACCGGCTGGAGGCGAGCCCCACCTTTGGCAGCATCAACTTCACCAGCCTGCTGGCCGACTACCGGCAGTACGTGATGCCGGTGCCCTTCTACACCCTGGCGTTTCGCGTCATGCACTACGGCCGCTATGGCACGGGTGGCGAGGACCCGCGCCTCTATCCGATGTACATCGGGTACCCGAGCCTCGTGCGGGGCTACGACGTCGGGACCGTCGAGGGGAGCGAGTGCCAGCCCGTCGCCTGGAGCGATTGCCCCGCCATCGACCAGCTGCTCGGCAGCAAGATGCTGGTCGGCAACGTGGAGCTGCGCTTTCCCCTGCTGCGGCCCTTTGGCCTGTCGCGGAGCATGTACGGGCCCGTGCCCGTGGAGGTGGCGCTCTTTGCCGACACGGGCGTGGCCTGGACCCGCGACCAGACACCAAGACTCCTCGGTGGCTCGCGTGAAGGCGTGGCGTCTGCGGGCGTGGCGCTGCGCGTGAACATCCTCGGCTTCATGATCGGCGAGTTCGATATCGTGCGGCCGTTCCAGCGGCCGCGGCAGGGGTGGATGTTCGCGTTCAACCTGCTGCCGGGGTGGTGAGCGGCAGGGTCATGCGCCGGCGGGTGCGCGCAGCTTCTGGACCTGGTCCGCCAGTACGGCGGCGCTTCGCTCCCACGTGTAGGCCTCGCGCACGCGCTCGCGCGCCGCCACCGCCAGTCGCTGGCCCAAGGCCTCGTCGCTCGCGACGCGCAGCGCCTGCGCGGCCAGGGCCTCCGCGGTGTCGGCCAGCAGCACGTCCCGTTCAGGCTCCAGGTCCAGGCCCTCGATCCCCTTCGAGGTCGACACCACCGGCGTGCCCAGCGCCATGGCGTGCAGCACCTTCAATCGCGTGCCGCCGCCGACGCGCAGCGGCACCACGCAGGCCAGGCTGACGGAAATGTGCGAGTCCACTTCGGGCAGACGTCCCGTGAATCGCACGCCCTCGACCGCGGCCAGGGCGCTCACATCCACGCCCGTCGTTTCACCCGTGACGATGAATTCGAGGTCCGGGCGCGCGCGCCGGATGCGTGGCCAGACATCGCGGACGAAGTACGACACGGCGTCGAGGTTCGCACTGAACGTCACCGCCCCGGGATAGATGAATTGCGGCAGCCGCGCGCGGGCGGCGACGGGGCCATCGGGCACGACCACCCCGTTTGGCACGACGGCCACACGGTCTGGAGCGCACCCCAGGGCGATCAGGTGGTCCCGTTCCGGTACCGAGACCACGGTCACTCGATCGACCCGATCGATCAACCGCCGCAGGAAGCGCCGGTGCTTCCACCACGTCAGCCCGTGACGCGCGCGCCGCCAGGGCGTCGAGGGCCCCGCCGCCACTGGCTGCCTGGCCGCGCCCACCTCCACCTCCTCGAACAGGACAGGGATGCGCGGGCGGGCTTCGACCAGGTGGTACGCGGCGCGGATCTGCATGCCCAGGGCCACGTCGTGCAGGGGTGCCTGAACCGAGATGAGCGCCAGCATCTCGGGGCTCCTCGTCTGCGCGTAGTACCGGGGTACGGCAGAGAGCCACCCCGTCGAGTCCAAGGGACCCGGGGGCGTATTGGGCACCACATGTACGGTCGCGCAAAACCGTCGGAGTGGCGCCAACTGCTCAGGGCCGTCCTCCCGGCCAAACGACAGCAATGTAATCGAGTGATTCCTGGCCAGGGCCTCCAGCAGGTGGGCGATGCGCAGGCGGCTGCCGTTGTCCGTCGGCCAGGGGTACCACGACGAAACGACCAGCACGCGCATGCGGTCAGGCGGCGACAAGCCGGGCCCTGTGGACTTTAGTCACGTCCATGTCTGACTTCCGGTGTGGCTCACCGTATCTGAGGCCCGTGGCGGGCTGCGTCCGTCTCTGCCAGATGGGTGCCCCTACCTACATTCGGGACCCCGAAGGGCCCGCTGGCCCTTGGCTTGCACTATGCAACCATACGCGAACCTCCCCGCCGTGTCAGCCTTTCATCCCGCAACCGGCGCCCGTCGTGTCGTCTCGTGGATGGATGTGACTGACGGGGCGGAAGCCTGTCCAGGGCCCGTTCGCGACGTTCCGGTTCATCACGGATCATGAAGATGTCGTCAGCCACCTACGCCGCCCGATTGTCCGCCCCATACGAGGTCTCCAACGGGCGCGGCCTGTCCATCTGCATACCCGCGTACAACGAAGAGGGTGCCATTGCCGAGACCCTGCAGCGATGCCTGTCGATCGGTGACGCCCTCCAGCGCTCGGGAGTCGAAGCGTTCGAGGTCATCGTCGTGGACGACGGGTCGAGCGACCGCACGGCGGAAATCGTGGGCCGCTTCCCCGACGTGCGGCTGTTCCGCCAGAAGAACCGTGGCTACGGCGCGGCGCTGAAGGCCGGGTTCGAGGAAGCGCGCTACGACCTCATCGGCTTCCTCGACGCAGATGCACCTATCCCCCAGAGGAGTTCCCCCGCCTGTGCGCCGGCATCCTGGACGGCGGCGCCGACCTGGTCATCGGCTCGCGCATGGCGGGTGCCGAGACCGAGATGCCGGCCGTCAGGCGGCTGGGCAACACGTTCTTCGCCAGCCTGCTCACGCTCATCGGCCGGACGACCGTCACCGACAGCGCCAGCGGCATGCGGGTGTTCAGGCGCGGGGTGCTCGACCTGCTGTCGCCGCTGCCCGACGGGCTGAACCTGACTCCCGTGATGAGCACGCGGGCGGTCCACGAAGGCATTACCCTGGTCGAGTTGCCCATTCCCTACCGCGAGCGCGTGGGCGATTCGAAGTTGAGCGTGGCGCGGGACGGCATGCGCTTCCTGACCACCATGGTCACCACGGCGCTGGCCTACAACCCGGTGCGCATCTTCGGCGCGCTGGGCCTTGGGGGCATGGCCATCGCGGGCCTCACGCTGGCCGGCCTGGCCTGGATGCGCTTCCAGGGCACCACGACGCTGGGCCCGCTCGGCACCTTCGCGGTGTTCGCGGCCCTGGTCTGCGGAGTTGCGGGCGTCACCGTGTTCGCCCTGGGCGCCAGCTTCAACTACCTGGTTTCCCTTTTTTACAATCGACCCATTCGCCAGGGGTTGTTCCGGCAGCCGATCCTGACGCGTCCGGTGGAAACGCTCTTCCTGCCGGTCGGTCTCGTGGCCGGGATCGCCGGTCTGACGATGGCCGGGACCAGCCTCTGGCTGTCGCTTCGGGGATGGCCCATCGAGCGTCTGTGGCTCTACCTCATGGCCAGCGCGATGGCCATGCTGACCGGCATCCAACTGGTGCTATGGTGGCTGATGGCCTCGGTCCTGCGCGAGCTGAGCGCGCGGATGTTGGCCGACCCTGCCGCGCGGAAGGACTCCCGTGTCTGATCACCCCGAGCGCCCCACAACGACGACCTTCGTCCCGCTCCGGAACGTGGGAACGAAGACGCGCACCATCGTCGTGCCGGCGAAGCATCCCGATACCGACGCCATCGCGCAGCAGTACGCCCGGCGGCAGGCCGAGCCCTCGCGACTGGACGTCCTGCTGGTGAACCCGCCGACGCCCGACGGCGCCATCTGGATTCGCTCGCAGCATCGCGTGGGTCGTCGCTCGCGCGAGAACATGATCTGGCCGCAGGTGTCGCTGGCACAGATGGCGGCACTCTTGAGCCCCACCTACACCGTGCGGGTCGTAGACGCGGTGGCCGAGCGGATGGATTGGCCCACCTTCGAGCAGATCGTGCGGGCCGAGCGCCCGCGCTATTACGTGACGCAGCTCACGGCGCCGACGCTGCAAAACGATTTGTACGGGACCTTCCTGGCCAAGGGCGTGGGCGCCGTGACCATGGCGTTCGGCACCCACATCACGCCCATGCCGCGCGAGACGCTGAGGCCTTATCCTTCGCTGGATTACGGCCTGCGCGGCGAGCCCGACCTCACGCTGCGGGATCTCGTGGACCGGCTCGAGGGCCGCCAGTTCGACAGGCCCGACAACATCCGCGCGCTCTTCGAGAAGCACGACGCCACCTATCGCCCGGCGCCGCTTGGGGACGGGCCGGACGGTCGTCCCGACGTGTCGAACATCAAGGGCCTGGTATGGCGGCGCGGCCAGGAGATTGTCGTGAATCCCGACCGGCCGTTCATCGCCGACCTCGACGACCTGCCGGTCCCGCGCTACGACCTGCTGCCGCTGAAAGAGTACCTGATGCCCCTCATCAAGGGCCCCTTCTGCTTCATCGTCACCAGCCGCGGATGCCCGGCCGGCTGCACCTACTGCATCAAGCACGTCAGCTATGGCCCGACGATGCGCCTGCGGTCGCCGGCGCGGCTGATGGAGGAGATCACGCTGCTCCACTCGCTGGGCGTGAAACACATCCACATGTACGCCGACCTGTTCACGGTGAACCGCGACCAGGTGGTGGGCCTGTGCCAGGCGCTCATCGATGCGAAGCTCGGGCTCACGTGGACGTGCAACAGCCGCGTCGACTTCGTGGACCAGGAGATGCTCCAGTTGATGGCGAGGGCGGGCTGCTTCTACATCGCCTGGGGCCTGGAATCGGGGAACAAGGAGATCCTGTCGCACGCGCGCAAGGGCGTGGATCC
>Ga0105095_10000539_pt1 | contig 18519 bp, 13 predicted proteins | sample PPLLak2March2015_2_FD_79180 | JGI IMG/M metagenome (GOLD analysis project Ga0105095, IMG submission 79180) | Freshwater sediment microbial communities from Prairie Pothole Lake near Jamestown, North Dakota, USA - PPLs Lake P8 Core (3) Depth... | ecosystem: Environmental > Aquatic > Freshwater >...
TAAAAAACATTGTTCATCATTACCTGTAAACAAACCACGGATCTGTGGCTTACCATTGGCATCCGTCGCCACTACCGTCAAAACATAGACAACCGGCAGGTTTATTGCAAAATGTGTCGATGCATAATTCAGCACCTTTCTAACCGGAGTATCTGCCTTTCCCATCATTCGTTCCATACCCCATGCAGCACCAAGGAAATGACTTTTGTTGATTCCCTCACTGCCTCCCGTCCCAACAAAAATATTCTTATTATAGTTTGCCATTCCGACCACTTCATGGGGGACCACCTGGCCGATTGAAAGAATAAGATCATGACCTCCGTTAACCAGCAACCTGTTAACCTGAGCAGGCCAGTTATAATTTACCCGTCCCTCTGAAATTTCACTCAGATATTCACCGGGCACCTCGCCCAGAGTGACAACATCATTACGCCAGTCATGTATTCGGAATTTATCCTTATTTATACCGGAGTACATCGAATTTATTTCTTCCGCCGTCATGGGCTTATGAGTTCCAATGGCAGGCATAATATCTGTTAGCCGGTCACCAAGAATTTGATCTGCAATCCGGGTAAGGTTGCCTGCAAAGCTATGATACCGGGTATAATCCGGAGGCAATGCCAGCGCTTTTTTCACTACGCCACTTTTATCCAGGGTTACAGTTAAGCCTTCCCTCAGATCCTCTGAAGTCAAAACCGATGTCTCAGATCCTTTTTGATAATAAATCATGATTTCATTTGTGCTTCAATCGTTACAATAACTCAGCACGTTTTTAAAACTATGTCATCCCGAAGGAGCGAATATTCCGAGGGATGACCTGCAATAATTATGCAATTTTAGCTCATTCCAAATTTTAGTCATTCTTATTTCCCCTAGACTCCCCCGTACGCATTATAACCGCCGTCTACAGGAAGTATTACACCAGTTATAAAAGCTGAGAGATCTGAAAGCAGAAATAATACAGTTCCCTGCAACTCCTCTGTCTTACCATATCTTCCCATCGGTGTGCTGGCAATTATTTTTTTGCCCCTGGCTGTCGGTTGTCCTGACTTCTCATTGACAAGCAGAAACCTGTTTTGATTAGTCAGAAAAAATCCGGGGGCAATTGCATTTACCCTGATGCCCGCTTTTGCAAAATGAACGGCCAGCCATTGTGTAAAATTGTTAATAGAAGCTTTTGCAGCAGAATAAGCCGGAATTCTGGTCAGAGGACGGAAAGAGTTCATAGATGATATGTTCAATATTGCACCCTGTCCTTTTTCAATCATATCACGAGCAAACACCATTGTTGGCAGGACCGTACCTTTGAAATTCAGATTGAATACCCAATCAAACCCGCTGATATCCAGTCCAAAAAAAGTCCTCTCAAATTCCACAGGTTTGCTTTTATCCATTTCCTCTTCCTTAGTTGTAGCCTTTGGGGAATTGCCACCCGCGCCATTTATCAGCAAATCGATTTTTCCTAACCTTTCATTAATTATTTTTTTTGCATTATTCAATGATTCAATGCTTAAGACATCCGCTTGTACTGCGATTGTATCAACTTTATACTTTTTGTTCACGGTTGTGGCAATTTTCTCTGCGAATTCCAGGTTGATATCCAGAATGGCTGTTTTAACACCGGCAGATGAAATTGCTTCCGCTATAGCACTGCCAATAACTCCGGCACCTCCAGTGAGGACGCATACTTTGTCTTTAAGATCGTTAAATGTTTTGGTATTCATGGCATTTTTATAAATATCGGGTACAATTCAGGTAAATAAATATTAATTGGAGCAGAACGCTAAAAATAGCTATTTTTGACAATAATGATACCGAAATTAATTAAAAACCAATATGAAACTGGGAAAATATTCATACGGCATAGGTGATCGATTTAACCATCAGGGGAAAGCCCAGCTTAATGCGATGATTAAAGCCAGAAAAGCAGGAGTTGAAATAATCCCTGTCTGGAACAAGTCAAACCGCGAGCATATGATCGTTAAATCTACTCCGCAGCAAACCCGTCAGGAGGCTGATGAAGCTGTTGCTTCTCTTAAATGGGATCTGCCTTATTTTGTGGATGCTGACCATATTAACCTCGTTAATGTCGATAAATTCATAGGCTATTGTGATTTTTATACTATAGATGTAGCAGATTATATTGGAAAGGAAGCTGTTGAAGAAGACATTGAAGAATATGTCGAGGGAAACAGGAAATTTATTGGAAAGCTTAAAATCCCGGGATTAGATGAGCCACTCAACGTAGATGAGGATGATCTTACCAGTTTCGCCTTAAAATTCCTGACTGCAATCGAAGAGGCAGGCAAGATCTACAGGTATATCGCAAAAAAAACAGCCGGGAAGGGATTTGTGCCTGAGGTTTCTATGGATGAAGTCATGCAACCTCAGACTCCTACTGAATTATTTTTTATTCTGGAAGCTCTCGCTGCAAGGAAGATTCCTGTGCAGACAATAGCTCCCAAGTTCACCGGACGTTTTAACAAAGGAGTTGATTATAAAGGAGACCTGGTAAAGTTCAGAAAAGAATTTGAACAGGACCTTCAGGTTATAAGTTATGCTGTTAAGCTTTTTAGCTTGCCTGATAATTTGAAACTCAGTGTGCATTCAGGCAGTGATAAGTTTGCACTGTACCCGATCATTGGGGAACTTATCCACAAATATGGTATGGGTATTCATGTTAAAACAGCAGGAACAACCTGGCTGGAGGAAATTAACGGACTGGCTTCCACAGGGAATGAGGGACTTGAAATAGCTAAATTGATTTACAGAAATGCTTATAACAGGAAAGAGGAATTATGTAAACCATATGCTTCTGTTATTGAAATAGATGAATCTGATCTGCCTGATCCTAAGGTAACTGACAAATGGGATAAAGATAAATTTGTTAATACTCTCAGGCATATAAAGGGACATCCTGATTATAATCCGAATTTCAGACAGTTGCTGCATGTGGGATATAAAGTGGCCTCTGAGCTGGGTGATAAATATTATGAAGCGCTCAGAAAGTTCTCAGATCCGATCGGCAGAAATGTCTCGGAAAACATCTTTGAAAGGCATATTAAACCCCTATTCGCACTTTAACAGATTGTATCAATCCATATCCTAACTATCGGGCCATGAAAAAATTTCTTGATGACGATTTTCTGCTTCAGAACAGGACTGCCGAAATGCTATATCATAAGCATGCTCAAAACATGCCTATAATAGATTATCACTGCCATCTCTCTCCTTCTGAAATTGCTGAGGATAAAATATTCAAAAATATAACCAGCATCTGGCTTAATGGTGATCACTATAAATGGCGTGCCATGAGAGCAAATGGAATTCCTGAGAAATTCATCACAGGTGATGCCCCCGACATTGATAAGTTCCGGAAATGGGCTGAAACTGTTCCTAACACTCTCAGGAATCCTCTTTATCATTGGACCCATCTTGAGCTGAACCGTTATTTCGGCATCCAGAAACTTTTACATCCTGGAACAGCAGATGAGATCTATAATGAAACTAGTGATATGCTCAGTTCTGCAGATTTCAGCGTAAGAAACCTCCTTCGCAGGATGAAGGTCGAGGTTGTTTGCACTACCGATGATCCCATTGATTCGCTTGAATTTCACAGGAAGATCCGGGAAGATGAATATGAAATAAAAATTCTTCCGGCCTGGAGGCCTGATAAAAATATGGCTGTTGAAAACCCCGGTTCTTATAATAAATATCTAGATCAGCTCGCCTCTGTATCAAATGTTGATATCAATAATATCCAGTCTCTGCGTGATGCACTGCAGAAAAGACATGATTATTTTCATCAGCAGGGATGCAGACTATCTGATCATGGTCTGGAGACATTTTATGCTGAACCTTATTCCGATTCTGAAATAGCAGTGATTTTTAAAAGAATCCGCTCATCCAATTATCTAAACCATATCGAAATCCTGAAATTCAAGACAGCGATGCTTGTCATTTTTGGAGAGATGGACCATTCAAAGGGATGGACACAGCAGTTTCATATTGGAGCCATTCGCAACAATAACTCACGAATGTTTAAAACCCTCGGTCCGGACACCGGATTTGATTCAATCGGTGATTTTGAAATCGCTAGGCCAATTTCAAAATTCTTTGATATGCTTGAAAATGAAGGCAAGCTTACAAAGACTATTGTTTATAACCTTAATCCGCGTGACAACGAACTTCTGACGTCGATGATATACAATTTCAATGACGGAAGCATTCCCGGTAAGATGCAGTTTGGATCCAGCTGGTGGTTTCTTGACCAGAAAGACGGTATCGAAAAGCAGCTAAATACCCTTTCAAATATGGGATTACTCAGCCGTTTTGTAGGTATGCTTACTGATTCACGAAGTTTTTTATCTTATCCGCGTCATGAGTATTTCAGGAGGATCCTTTGCAATATAATAGGTAAAGATGTTGAAAACGGAGAATTGCCTGATGAACCGGAACATCTTGGGAAGATGGTCGAAAACATCTGTTATTTTAATGCAAGGGATTATTTTGGATTCTATAATTGAAAGTTATCAACCCGGTCCTGCATAAAAGACCAGTTTCTTACAGATCAATCTTCGTTGGCGGGCCTCCCGATTGTAGCCAGTATACCTCCGTCTACGTATAGTATATGTCCATTAACAAAATCCGAAGCCTTTGAAGCCAGGAAGATAGCAGCTCCTTTTAAGTCATCCGGATCACCCCATTTTCCAGCAGGAGTGCGGCTTATTATAAATTCATTGAAGGGATTTCCTTTGGTTCGTATTGGTGCAGTCTGGGCGGTCGCAAAGTATCCCGGACCTATTCCATTAGCCTGAATGTTATATTTTGCCCATTCAGTTGCCATATTCCTGGTGAGCATTTTCAGTCCTCCCTTCGCAGCAGCATAAGCCGAGACTGTTGCTCTTCCCAGCTCACTCATCATTGAACACATATTTATGATCTTTCCCGATCTTCTGGGCAGCATGAACTTCTTAACCACATGCTTCGACATAATAAACGGACCGGTAAGATCTATGTCCAGTACCTGCTGCCAGTCCTCCACCGACAACTCAAGCAATGGTATCCGTTTGATTATACCCGCATTATTAACTAATATATCAATTGGCCCAACCTCATTCCCGATTCTGTTAAGATACTCCATAACAGATTGCTCATTGGTTACATCAAACAGGTATCCTTTTGCATTGATTCCTTTTGAAGCATATTCATTGACAGCGTTTTCAAGTTTTTCCGTGTATATATCATTTATTACAATCCTGGCGCCTGACTCAGCAAGGCCGGTTGCAATAGCCATACCCAGTCCATGGGTTCCGCCCGTTACCAGGGCAATTTTTCCGGTTAAATCAAATAAACTTAAGGACATAACTTCAGGTTTATGGTTTAAAGTCAGATCCCGATCTTCATCGGGACAAGGTTTAAGGTCTATTCGTGTTAATTTAAGTCATTTCAAATTTTAGTCTCTTATCTCTTATCTCTCAGCTCTTAGCCTTCATTTAAGTTCCTCGGGCTTCGACCAGTCCATATCTGAATAGTCCAGATTTTCACCTGCCATACCCCAGATAAATGAATAATTGCTTGTTCCTGCTGCAGAGTGAATTGACCATGGCGGGGATAGAACAGCCTCTTCATTAGCCATCCAGATATGACGTGTCTCATTTGGTTCTCCCATATAATGGCATATTGCCTGCCCTTCAGGTACATTAAAATAAAAATAGGCTTCCATTCTCCTGGAATGCACATGAGGAGGCATCGTATTCCAGACACTTCCGGTCTTCAAATCTGTAATTCCCATCTGCACCTGGCAGGTATCAACCACACCCTGAACAAGCAATTTATTAATTCTGCGTGCATTGGATGTTTCAAGAGAACCGGGTTCAGCCACCTGTGCATCTGCCAGTCCGACTTTCCTGGTCTGAAATTTTTTATGTGCAGGTGCAGAATTGAAATAAAAATGTGCCGGCTTGTCCTTATCAACAGATTTCAGAACCACCTTTTTATTTTCACGTCCGATATATATTCCTTCCTTCATATTGAGTTCATAAAATTCTCCATCCACCTCAATAATTCCTGCATTCCCAACATTAATAATGCCTATTTCACGCCGCTGGAGAAAATACTCGGCTTTCAGAGGATCAATTGTCTCAAGCACTAAAGGAGCCCCTGAAGGCACAGCTCCCCCTACAATTAACCTGTCGTAATGTGAATAAACCATCCTAATATTACCAGGGATCATAATGTCCCTTATTAGAAACTGATTCCTGATTCTTTCAGTATCATAACTTTTGAAATCAACCGGATTTGTTGCGAATCTAACTTCATAATTAATTGCCATGATATAATTTTTTAATTAGAAATTCAAAGGTACCGTTTCAGGATTTGAAATAAAAGGATAATTTTAAAAAAAAGAAAAAATAACAAGAGCAGGGAAGAATCAACATTTTTAGAATTATTTAAATGAAATACGGATACTTCGATGATGAAAGAAAGGAGTATGTCATAAATATTCCAAAAACGCCTTATCCCTGGATCAATTATCTTGGGAACAAGGATTTCTTTTCAATAATTTCCAATACTGCCGGAGGGTATAGTTTTTATAAGGATGCCCGTCTGAGGAGGATTACACGTTACAGGTATAATAACCTGCCCCCTGACACTGGTGGCAAATATTTCTATATAAATGAAAACGGAAACATCTGGTCGCCCGGCTGGAAACCCGTCATGGCCGAGCTTGATCAATATGAATGCAGGCATGGTATGGGATATACCCGGATATGCGGAATGAAGAATAATCTTATGGCAGATGTACTGTCCTTTGTACCCTTGAATTTCACCGGGGAAGTACAGCTGGTGACACTAAAGAATAACAGTGACAAACCCAAATTATTCAGCCTTTTTTCATTTGTGGAATGGTGCTTATGGAATGCACTTGATGATATGACAAACTTCCAGAGGAATTTTTCAACAGGTGAAGTTGAGATTGATGGTTCTGCCATTTACCATAAAACGGAATACAGGGAACGCAGGAATCATTATGCTTTTTATTGGGTAAATGAAAAAATCTCGGGATTTGACACTGATCGTGACACCTTCATCGGTCTTTACAATAGTTCAGTCAATCCGGATGGCGTTGTTAATAACAAATTAACAAACTCCGAGGCGCATGGCTGGTCTCCTGTCGCATCTCATCATTTGGAGATCAAATTGCAGCCTGGTGACGAAAAACAATTGGTTTTCGTACTTGGGTATGTTGAAAATAATTATGAAGATAAATGGGAATCTCCGGGGATCATTAATAAAGAAAAATCAAAAGAAATGATAAAAAGGTTGGGATCACCCGTTGCCGTTTATAAGGAGTTTGATGAATTATGCAAGTGGTGGGAAGATATGCTGTCACATTATTCAATTAAATCACATGATGAAAAGCTTAACAGGATGGTTAATATCTGGAATCAGTACCAGTGCGTTGTTACATACCACATGTCGAGAAGCGCATCATTATTTGAATCAGGAATAGGAAGGGGAATAGGTTTCAGGGATTCAAATCAGGATCTGGTCGGATATGTCCATATGATGCCAGAGGAAGCCAGGGAGAGGATTATCGATCTTGCATCCACCCAATTCTCTGATGGAGGAGCCTACCATCAATATCAGCCTTTAACCAAGAAGGGCAATGCTGATATCGGAGGAAATTTTAATGATGATCCCATGTGGCTTATTTTCGGTGCAGTAAATTATATTAAAGAGACGGGCGATTTTGGAATACTTGACCTGCAAGTTCCATTTGACAATAATCCTGAGAATACTGCTACACTGTTTGAACATCTGAAAAGGTCATTTAACCACGTTGTCAATAATCTCGGGGAACACGGATTACCCCTGATCGGCAGGGCTGACTGGAATGACTGTCTGAACCTGAACTGTTTTTCGACTAATCCTGATGAATCATTTCAGACTACTGAGAATAAGGAAGGAGGCAGGGCTGAATCTGTTATGATAGCCGGCATGTTTGTGTTGTATGGCGGTGATTATGCTGAATTATGTAAACTTATCGGTAAAAATTCTGAAGCAAATGCAGCTGAGATCCATGTTCAGAAAATGATCCAATCAATAAACCAGCATGGATGGGATGGCGAATGGTTTTTAAGAGCTTATGACCACTTCGGGCAAAAGATCGGATCAAAGGAGAATAAAGAAGGCAAGATTTTCATTGAGTCGCAGGGATTCTGCGTAATGGCTGGCATTGGCTTAAAAGATGGTCGTGCCAGAAGGGCCCTTGATTCAGTAAAGAAGTTTCTGGATTGTGAGTATGGCATTGTTTTAAATAATCCTGCTTTCACAGAATATCTTGTCCACATGGGAGAAATTACCTCCTACCCTCAGGGATACAAGGAAAATGCCGGAATATTCTGTCATAATAATCCATGGATCATGATATCTGAAGCAATCCTTAAGAATGGAAAGCAGGCTTTTGAATATTACAGAAAAATTTGTCCTTCCTATCTCGAAGATATCAGCGATTTGCATAAAACCGAACCATATGTTTATTCACAGATGATAGCGGGCAAGGATGCATTCAGGCCGGGGGAAGCTAAAAATTCATGGCTGACAGGTACGGCAGCCTGGAATTTGTTTGCAATAACTCAGTTCATCCTTGGTATCCGGCCTGATTATTATGGTTTAACAATCGATCCGTGCATACCTGAGGATTGGGACAACCTGATGATCGTACGTAAATTCAGAAATAAAACTTTCAGGATCCGGATCCTGAATCCATCTAAAGTCTCCTGCGGAGTTAAGGAAATTAGTATGAATGGACAAAAGATTACAGGAAAAACTGTGCCGCTGTCTCTGGCAAAGGAGGAAAATGAAGTAAAAGTACTTATGGATTAAAATAAATTTCGTCTATCTTAGCAATTGCAACAAAACCATAAATTTTAAATATGCCCGACAATTCAGAATCCGTGAGATCAGAAGGTAAGAGTAAAATTATTTCAGGACTGGAAAAGATCGGAAATTACAGATGGACCATCTGTGCTTTGATATTCTTCGCAACGACTGTTAACTATCTTGACCGGCAGGTTATTGGTATACTTGCTCCAATACTTAAATCTGATCTTGGTATAGGAGAATCTGAATATGGATATATAGTTTCTGCATTTCAAATAGCCTATGCTATTGGAATGATTCTAGCAGGGCGAATAATTGATAAACTTGGAACAAAAATAGGATATGCTCTTGCATTTATAGGATGGAGTATTGCCGCAATTGCACATGCACTGGCCAAAGGAGCGGTTGGTTTTGGAATAGCCCGTGCTTTTCTTGGCTTAACAGAGGCAGGGAACTTCCCGGCTGCGATAAAAACTGTTGCAGAATGGTTTCCAAAACGAGAGAGGGCTCTTGCCACCGGCATTTTTAACTCAGGGACAAATATAGGTGCCATCATAGCACCACTGATTGTTCCATGGCTGGCAGTAAATTGGGGTTGGCAAATGGCTTTTATTTTAACAGGTTCTATTGGACTAATCTGGCTTGTATTCTGGTTTATTTTCTACGAGGTACCTGAAAAACAAAAACGATTAAAAGAGCCTGAATTAAAATATATTAACAGTGATTATGAAGAAGAAATAAAAGAAAAAATATCCTGGTTTAACCTATTAAAGTACAGGCAAACCTGGGCATTTTTTGTTGGTAAATTCCTTACTGATCCTATTTGGTGGTTTTATCTTTTCTGGATTCCAAAGTGGTTAGCAGATGTTCGGGGACTTAAAATCACACAATTCGGACTTCCTCTTGTGGTAATCTATACAGCAACAACAATCGGTAGTATTTTCGGAGGCTGGCTTTCTTCTTACTTCATAAAAATCGGATGGAAAGTGCACAGAAGTCGTGCTACTGCCATGCTTCTATTTGCATTTCTGGTTGTGCCGATTGTATTTGCACAGGCTGCCGGGATAGGTTTCTGGAGTGCCATCGCACTAATAAGTCTGGCTGCAGCTTCACACCAGGCCTGGTCAGCAAATATTTTCACAACGGTATCTGATATGTTTCCTAAAAAAGCTGTGGCATCAGTCACGGGAATTGGTGGTTTTGCCGGTTCTATTGGAGGAATACTTGTGGCCATTTTAACTGGAAATATTTTAGAATTCACTGAAAGTAAGGGGAATATAGAATCAGGATATTTTATCCTGTTTCTCATCGCAGGTTCAGCATACCTTATTGCATGGGTTTTATTCAATCTTCTTGCACCAAAAATGAAACGCGTTAATCTGGAATAATAAATTATATGAACTTTATTTTAGCTTACTGGTGGGTATTCCTGATATTATTCATTATCCTTCTTATAGTTCTTGCATGGATTATTGCCCGGCTTTGGGAATCCAAATTTCGTAAGAAGACTGAAGAAACTCCCCAGAGCGAAAATTTTTTCAGTGATGAGAATCTCCTCAGGACATTAATTGATAACATGCCTGATTTTATTTACATCAAGGATACAAAAAGCAGGTTTGTTGTGGCAAATAAAAAACTTGCCATGGTTCATGGAGTTAAGTCTGCACTTGAGATGGCCGGAAAAACAGATTTCGATTTTTATCCGAAAGAGCTTGCAAACAAATATTACTGGAACGAGCAGGAAATAATTGCATCAGGGAAACCGCTTATTAATTTTGAAGAACAGGGTCTTGATGAAAACGGGGAAATAATTTACCAGTTAACCACAAAAATTCCACTGAAAGACAGGACAGGCAAAACAACCGGTTTGGTAGGTATTGGACGAGATATTACTTCCAGGAAAAAAGCTGAAGAACAACTTGCCGAGCATGCCAAACAACTTCAGAAATTGAATTTTACAAAAGATAAGTTCTTCTCGATAATTGCCCATGACCTGCGCAATCCTTTTCACAGTATTCTGGGATTTACTGAATTGCTGATGAAGAACTATAACGGCTTTGACGATACCAAGAAACAGGAATTTATCGGACTTATCTTTGAATCATCCCAATATGCACATAATCTCCTTGAGAATCTTCTTCAGTGGTCTAGAACACAATCCGACAGGATCAAATATAATCCTTCCGACCTGTCACTATACAAGATCATTGACGAAACCATGCATGTCCTTAATGCAACATTAAAAAAGAAGGAGTTGGAATTCAGTTCAGACATTGAGAAAGATATTTACGTTTATGCAGACAAGAACATGCTTGAAACAGTGATAAGAAACCTGCTGAATAATGCCATTAAGTTCACTCCATCAGGGGGGAAGATTTCTGTCTCATTGAAAGATAATGATAAGTTTGTAGCCCTTAGTATTGCTGATACCGGAGTGGGAATTAATCCGGAAGATATACCAAAATTATTCCAGTTTGATGAGTTTCATACAACATCAGGTACCACCGGAGAACCGGGTACCGGGCTCGGCCTTATTATATGTCATGAGTTTATTAAAAAACATGGCGGTGAGTTATCGATAAAAAGTGAACCGGGAAAAGGAAGCACCTTCACTTTCACACTTCCAAAAGCAAATTAAAACAATTCGTATGTTTTTACTTGGCCTGGATATTGGCAGTTCATCAATAAAAGCCAGCATACTGTCTGCTGACAGAGGTACAACAGTGGCTTCTGTTTTTTATCCTAAAAAGGAAATGGAAATAATCGCCCGGTCGGCCGGATGGGCAGAACAGGATCCGGAAGTCTGGTGGTCAAATATTAAGCTCGCAGTAAGGGATGTACTCAGTTCAGCAGATGTGAAACCGGAAGAGGTTCTGGCAATTGGTATTTCATACCAGATGCATGGATTGGTTGTGGTTGACAAGGATAAAAATGTTTTACGTCCTTCTATTATATGGTGTGACAGTCGCGCTGTAAGTATCGGAGATAAGGCATTCAGGAATATCGGAGAAAAACTGTGCCTTAAGAATCTTCTAAATTCACCCGGGAATTTCACAGCCTCAAAACTTAAATGGGTGAAGGAAAATGAACCTGAGATCTATGGAAAGATCTTCAAAATAATGTTACCCGGGGACTGGGTTGCAATGCGAATGACAGGTGAGATCAATTCTACAATCTCAGGTCTTTCTGAGGGAATATTCTGGGATTTTGAAAAACATAAATCTGCTGATTTTCTTCTGGATTATTATCAGATTGAGCCTGACCTTTTACCAGAAATTGTTCCTACTTTTTCAGAGCAGGGAAAATTGACTTTGTCCGCCGCAAAAGAACTGGGTTTAAAAGAAGGGACCCCTGTCACTTACCGGGCCGGTGATCAGCCCAATAATGCATTCTCACTGAATGTGCTGGATCCCGGAGAAATTGCTGCTACTGCAGGAACAAGTGGCGTAGTATATGGTGTAAGCGATGAGATCAGATATGACCCGGAATCCAGGGTAAATACATTCGCTCATGTGAATCATGATAAAAACAATATCCGGCTTGGAGTTTTATTATGCATTAATGGAACCGGTATACTTTACAGCTGGCTGAAACATAATATCACTGATAAGGAGACAGACTATGAAGAAATGAATAAGATGGCGGGAGTAATCCCTGTTGGATCAAATGGATTGTCAATCCTGCCATTTGGTAATGGTGCTGAACGTATGCTGAACAATCGTAATCCCGGCTGCCATATCAACAATCTGAATTTTAATATTCATTCAAATGCACACCTGATTAGAGCAGCCCAGGAAGGAGTTGTCTTTGCTTTCCACTATGGAATGGAAATTATGAAAACCACAGGGATTAAGCCTTCTGTTATAAGAGCAGGAAATACTAACATGTTCCTGAGCCCGATTTTCAGGGAGACTCTTGCCGGACTGACAGGTGCCGTTATTGAATTATATGATACCGATGGTTCCCAGGGCGCAGCAAAAGGAGCAGGAATCGGATCAGGTTATTATAAGAGCTTCAGAGATGCCTTCAGCAATCTCAAAAAGATTAAAGTCATCGAACCTGATAACAAAGCGCATGAAATGTACGCAGAGGCTTATCAAACCTGGCAACTAAATATTATCAGAGTTATTAAGCAAAATCAATAATATATAAATTAAACATTATGAACTACTTAATAGGCAATAAAGAATTTTTCCCGGGGATAAAAAAGATCCCGTTTGAAGGTCCTGAATCAAAAAATCCTCTTGCATTCAGGTTTTATGATGAAACCCGTAAAATAGGAGCAAAAACGATGAAAGATCATTTTCGTTTTGCTGTTGCCTACTGGCACACCCTGACCGGAACGGGGCAAGATCCTTTCGGCCCGGGCACGAAAGATTTTCCATGGGCACATGCAAAAGATCCAATCGATTTTGGGAAAGAGAAAATGGATGCAGCTTTTGAATTCATCACAAAAATGGGTATACCATTCTATTGTTTTCATGATTTTGATATCGTAAATGAGGGAGAATCAATCCCTGAATCTGAGAAAAGACATAAAATTATGATCGACTACGCTAAGGAGAAACAAAAATCTTCAGGCGTAAAACTGTTATGGGGGACTGCTAATCTTTTCTCACATCTCAGATATATGAATGGTGCTTCAACAAATCCGGATTTTCATGTCATCACCTATGCCGCAACCCAGGTAAAAAACGCTCTCGATACTACCATTGCCCTGGGGGGAGAAAATTACGTTTTCTGGGGAGGTCGTGAAGGATATAATACCCTGCTTAATACTGACATGAAAAGAGAATTGGAGCATATGGCAAGATTTCTGATGATGGCAAGAGATTATGCCAGAAAACAAGGATTTAAAGGCACTTTCCTCATCGAACCCAAACCAATGGAACCTACAAAACATCAGTATGATTTTGATGCAGCGACAGTCATTGGTTTCTTAAAAGCTAATGGATTGGCAGGAGATTTTAAATTAAATATTGAAGTAAACCATGCAACACTTGCAGGCCATTCGTTTCAGCATGACCTTCAGGTATCAGCAGATGCCGGACTTCTTGGAAGTATCGATGCAAACCGTGGTGATTATCAGAATGGATGGGATACAGACCAGTTCCCGATAAATATCTATGAACTTGTTGAAGCAATGCTGATTATCCAGGAAGCAGGAGGCTTTAAGACCGGTGGCGTCAATTTCGATGCAAAGACCCGCAGAAATTCAACTGATCTGGAAGATATTTTCATTGCTCATATTTCAGCTATGGATGTATTTGCCAGGGCATTACTTGTAGCAGATAATATTCTGAATCATTCTGATTACAGGAAAATGAGAAAAGAAAGGTATGCTTCCTTTAACAGTGGAAATGGAGCAAAATTTGAAAAAGGGGAGCTTACTCTGGAAGATTTAAGGGACCTCGCTCTTAAACTCGGTGAACCAAAACAGATCAGCGGAAAGCAGGAGCTTTATGAAGCGATAATCAATCATTACATTTAGGAATGGGCGCGCTGCTGGGAGATGATGGCTCGGATCGGTGAAATGATCCTTTCGAGGAGACGCCTTTCATCAGTAAGTATTTCAGCCGTACCCTGCATTTCCTGCTTAAAAGGAATCTCTATTTTATAATAGGTTGTCAGCCCTTCGGGAAGATCAACTTCAACAGTATATTCCTGATTATCCGGGACCAGGCTGATATTTCTCACCACGCCCTTCACCATTCCATATTCAAGGTACGGGAAATTATCTATCTTAATATTTACCTGCTGGTTAATTGCAACCTTTCCTGCACCCTGGATAGGAAGGTTAATCTTTCCAATGATTTTACCTTCCTCCGATGGAATGACTGTCATCACACGGTCTCCCTCCCTTACATTTTGATTTTTACTCCAGTAGGTTGTGAATGAGACCACGCCATCTATGGGTGCTTCCAGCAGGTACTTCTGCTTCCATTGAGATATTTGTGCTGATAAGTTCTCAAATGATTCCTGCCATGCATTTTGTTGTTTTAATGTTTCTTCAGCAGCAGTAAGTTCCAGGTCAAGTATTCCCTGGTTTCTTTCAGCAATCTGAATATCGGTCTCTGATTCATCGAGCTTGACCTGCTCATACTCATATTGTTTACCTAATAGATTAGATTTTGATTTGTCAAAGTCTGCAGCCGGGATAACTTTCTGAACAAACAAAAGTGAATCCCTGTTAAATTGATTATTGATCAGATCGAGTTCACGTTTATGTAATGACCTGATTTGCCGAAGGTTTTTAAGATGCTGTTCCAGTTTACTCACTTCTGTCTGGAGTGCATTTATTTTCTGTGCATGATAATTTAGTTCAATAAAATTCTGGTAATCTTTGTGAGTTTTCAAAAAGTTTGCATATGTCTGCTGAATTTCGCCCAGTGTATAGTCAGTACTGAGGTCAAGGTCAATGAGTACTTCAAAGTTGGGAATTATCTCCCTGATCTCAGGAATCATTTCATCCAGAAGTAATACATCCCTGTAATCTGATGCATTCTCAATAATAGCAAGCCGCGTCCCTGTTGTTACATATTGATTATCTTCCACGAATAGCTCCTGAATATTGCCATTTGATCTGGCGATCAGCGTGGCAGGCGGATTTTCAGTAGTAATGATAACATTTGCCCGCTTAATATCAGGATATCTGAAAAACCAGCTTCCAACAATAATCAATACAACGGTGATTAAAACAATAAGTATCCCCCATCTGATAATCCAGGACGGCACATGACCAAGGATATCCTGCACTTCCTCGCTTCTTAGCTCTATTTTTTGATCTTCCTTCTCTGACATAAAATTGTGTTTAGTGTTTTTACACCCCCAATTCCAGCTGATTCCTCACAAGATTATAATATTTACCTTTACTACTGATCAGCTCCTCGTGTTTTCCTTTTTCAACAATTTTGCCATTATCAAGGACAACGATCTGTCCGGCATTCTTAACTGTGCTTAAACGGTGCGCGACCACAACCACGGTCTTATCCCTGAAGAAATCCTGCAGATTATTTATTATCATCTTTTCATTTTCTGCATCCAGCGAACTTGTTCCTTCATCTATGAACAGGAATTCTGGATCTCTGTAAACAGCCCTGGCTATCAGTATGCGTTGTTTTTCACCACCACTGAGGGTATGCCCATGGGCACCTATGAGGGTATTATAACCGTTTGGCAAAGATTCAATAAAATCCCTGACATTAGCCACATTTACAGATCTCATGAGTTTTTCCCTGTCAATTTTTTCATCGCCAAGGGCAATATTATTAGCTATGGTATCAGAGAAGATATATCCATCCTGCATAACCACACCACATTTTCGTCTCCAGGCTTGAATACTGAAGCTGCTAAGCAATGTATCCCCTATCTTAATCCCTCCTTCCACCGGATTATAAAAACCCAGCATTAATTTGATCAGTGTAGTTTTCCCGCTGCCGCTTACTCCCACAATAGCAGTTACTGCATTTTCAGGAATGACCAGATTCAGGTTATTCAGGACTTTTCTTGACTGAGGTCCTTCATACTGAAAAGTAAGATCCTTAATTTCAATTGTTCGCTTATCAGAGATCAGAATCATACTGCCCTTTTCCTCAGATTCTTCATTCTGTAAATCATGTATTTCTCCGAGTCTTTCAAGGCTTATCTTTGCATCCTGCGCAATATGAAGGAAATTAATCATTTGTTCTACGGGACCGTTCAACTGTCCAATAATATAACTTACAGCCAGCATCATACCAAGGGTCATATCCCCATTTATGACTGCTGTGGCTGCAAGAATCGTAATAAGGATATTCTTTGATTCATTGATAAACACTCCACCTGCCGCCTGGTACTGCGTTAATGAAAGATTTTTTATGTTCACCCTGAACAAACCTGATTGTATGTTTTCCCACTCCCACCGTTTTTGTTTTTCAGCATTATAGAGTTTGATTTCCTGAATTCCGGCAATAAGCTGAATAAGCTTGCTCTGGTTTTCAGAAAGCCTGGAGAATCTTCTGAAATCAAGTTCCCTTCTCCTTTTCATGAAAAAGCTCAGCCAGAGAAAATAGAGCGCACTTCCCACAAGGAATAGGGCAAGAATTTTAAGACTGTAAACTGCCAGGACAATACCAAAAATCAGGAAGTTTACCAGTGAAAAGATTATATTCAGGGAAGAAACTGTAAGGAAGTTCTCAATTCTCCTTTGATCTCCAATTCTCTGAAGTAAATCGCCCATGAGCTTAATATCAAAGAAACTCATTGGCAGTTTCATAAGCTTAATCAGAAAGTCAGATATCAGGAAAATATTGATTCGAGTACTAAGGTGAAGCAGTATCCAGCCCCGTATGAATTCTACTGTCATCCGGCTAATGAACAGAACGAACTGCGCAATAAGCACAAGGAAGATAAATCCGATGTCACGGTTATTAATACCGACGTCAACAATTGATTGTGTCAGGAACGGAAACAGAAGTTGAAGAATACTGCCCAGAATAACTCCAAGCAACAGCTGGAAAAGAAACTTTTTGTAAGGTCTCAGGTATGAAAACAAAAAGCTGAAACTGGATTTACTGACTTTCTCACCTTCCTGAGCATAGAAATCAGGTGTTGGTTCAATCAGAAGCGCATGGCCCTTTTTCTCCTGATCTTTAACTGAACTGACCCAGTTTTTAAGAAATTCTTCGTGAGAATAGCCAACAAGGCCAAAAGCAGGATCAGCGACAAATACTTTCTTCCTGTTGACCTTGTAAATGACAACAAAATGATTTTGCTGCCAGTGGGCAATCAAGGGCAAAGGTGCCTGAGTGAAAAGTTTTTCAGGAGACAGGGAGACTCCCATAGTTCTGAATCCTATGGATTCTGCAGCATCACTGATGCCAAGCATGGAAACACCTTCTCTTGACAGATAGGATTTATCACGAAGCGTCTGTAAGCTGAATGTACGACCATAATATTTTGCTATCATTCGCAAACATGATGGCCCACAATCCATAGCATCCAGCTGTTTAAAAAAGGGGAACGAAGGCATTCCTTTGGGAGCTTTGGTTTCTAAAAATAAGAAAATCCCATGAATTAATGCATTAATCTTAGAATTCTCCTTGACCTTGCAGTGAATTCATTTTTCCCGGAAGCCAGTATTTCAAACTGTTCCCGCGCTGATTTTGAATCATCAATTCTCAAAAAGCAAAGTCCAAGATACCATCTCGCAAGGGACTCTACCTGAGTCTCTCCAAATGCAAGAGCATCCTGTAGCTTTGTCACTGCCTCTTCCCACCTGGCCATCTGCATGTAATTAATACCCGAATAAAATGTTGCATATACCTTAAGTTTTGCTGAATCTGAGAGCTGTACAAACAACACAGCCGCTCTTGCATAATCACCTGCTTTAAAAACCTTAAGTGCATAGTAGAAATTATCACTGGATCTTGTGATCTCAATAACCTCGTCAGATTCGACATAGGGATCGTAGTATTTTGCAAACAAATCCGGATTGGAAAGTTTATTTCGCTGCAAAAGAATAAAAACTGTAAATAACAATGCCACGATTACAATTGCAGCAACAGCAAATTGAACAGGGAGGTTCTTTTTCATTGTTCTTATCCTGTTGTTTAAAGATTCCTTTTCTGCCAGTTGAAGAGCTTCCCTGAA
>Ga0105095_10000542_pt1 | contig 18474 bp, 13 predicted proteins | sample PPLLak2March2015_2_FD_79180 | JGI IMG/M metagenome (GOLD analysis project Ga0105095, IMG submission 79180) | Freshwater sediment microbial communities from Prairie Pothole Lake near Jamestown, North Dakota, USA - PPLs Lake P8 Core (3) Depth... | ecosystem: Environmental > Aquatic > Freshwater >...
ACGCTCGCGAGCCAGCACCAGGCCCTCGAACGGGAGCTGGAGATGGCCGCCCGGGTCCAGAAAAGCATGCTCCCGTTGAGGTTGCCCGAGCTCGACGGCTATCGTTTCGCGAACCTCTACCAGCCCAGCGCCAAGATCGGCGGCGATTTCTTCGACCTGGCCCCGACGAGGGACGGCCTGGTCCTGCTGGTCTCGGACGTAATCGGGCATGGCGTCCAGGCGGCTCTCAGCACCATGCTGCTGAAGGGAGTCTTTCGGGAAGCCGTCTCGCGCAACGACGACCCGGTGGCGCTCCTCGAGGACATGAATCGCAGGCTCCACGCCGTGCTTCCTTCGGGAATGTACGCCGCGGCCGCCGCTTTCACGATCCGAGCGGGAAGCGAAGAGATCGGATTCGCGAACGCCGGACTCCCCTACCCCTTCGTGCTGCGCCGGGCGGGCCGGCTCGACGAGATCGTGCTCTCGGGTCCGCCTCTCGGACTGTTCGCGAGCGACGTGATCCCCTTCGAGTCCCGCACCATCGTGGCGGGCTCCGGGGACGTGCTGCTCGTGGGGTCGGACGGGATCGGATCCATCGACAACGGCGAGGGCGCGCTCTTCGAGGACCAGGAGCTCCGGAACGTCCTCTCGGACCTCGCGGGGCACGACGGCGAGACCGTGATTCGGGAGACGATGAAGCGGGCGCTCGCGTTCGGAAACGAGAGGCCGCTGCCCGACGACGTGAACCTGGTCGCGGTGACCCGCTCGGGGGCGTGATGGCCGGACTTCCTCTTCTCCTGTTTCTGGCGCTCGAGAGCGCTTCCCGGGAGCGGCCGCAGCCGGCGAAGCCGGGCCTCGCCGAGATCAGCGAGTCGTTCGAGGCGCTCGCGGAGCGCATCAATCCCGCGGTGGTCTCGATCTTCGCCACCGGCTACAGCGTGGGGCAGGGCACCTCCAGCGCGCGCGAGCTCATCGCCGAGAGCCGCAGCCGCGGCTCGGGAGTGATCCTGACCGAGGACGGCTATATCGTCACCAACGCCCACGTGGTCGCGAGCGCCCGGCGTATACGCCTGCTCCTGCCGCGGCGGGGGGAGGGCGGGAGCTCGATTCTTGGAACCCGAGGCGACACCGCGGGAGCCCAGATCGTGGGCGTGGACCTCGAGACCGACCTCGCGGTGCTGAAAATGGAAGGCACGGGGCTCCCCCACCTCGAGCTCGGCGACTCCGAAACTCTTCGGCCGGGAGAGATCGTCTTCGCCTTCGGGAGTCCGCTCGGTCTCGACAACTCGGTCACCATGGGTGTGGTAAGCGCGAGCGCGCGCCAGCTCCGGCCCGACGACCCGATGATCTACATCCAGACCGACGCCTCCATCAACCCCGGCAACAGCGGCGGCCCCCTCGTCGATGCCGTCGGCAACGTGGTCGGCATCAACACCCTGATCTTCAGCCAGTCCGGGGGAAGCGAGGGCCTCTCGTTCGCCGCGCCGTCGAACATCGTGCGCACCGTCTTCGAGCAGATCCGGAAGACCGGCCGCGTCCATCGTGGAGAGATCGGAGTGACCGCTCAGACCATATCGCCCCTCATGGCAAAGGGCCTCGATCTTCCGCAGGACTGGGGCGCCATTCTCGCGGACGTGGCGCCGGGAGGCCCCGCGGCTTCCGCCGGGCTCAAGCCGGGGGACGTCGTCGTCTCGCTCGACGGCAAGACCATGGAGAACGCTCGCCAGCTGGCGGTGAACCTTTACCAGCGGAGCGTCTCCGACCGGGTTCGGATCGAAGCCCTGCGCGGCGCCGAGCGGCTCCAGTTCGACGTCGAGGTCGTCGGGCGGAAGGACCACCCGAACCGCTTCGCGGGAATGGTCCACCCGGATAGAAACCTGGTGCCCCAGCTTGGAATCCTCGGGATCGACCTCGATCGGAGCATGGCGCCGCTCTTCTCCGGCCTCAGGCGGGCCTCGGGGGTCATCGTCGCCGCGCGGGCGGTGGAAGCGAGTCCGCTGGACGGAGAGGGGCTGAAGCCCGGAGACGTGATCTACGCGGTGAACCGGCTCGACGTTAGAAGCCTCTCGGAGCTGAAAGCGTCGATCGCCCGCTACCGCCCCGGCGACCCCGTGGTGATCCAGGTCGAGCGCGATGGGAATTTGCGCTACGTCACCCTCGAGATGAACTGAGGGCTGATTAGAACGCGAACGGCGCGGTCTGGAAGCCCTGCAAGGGGCGGGCCAGGTAGTTTCCCTGGATGTAGTTGACGCCGATTTCCCGCACCACCTCGAACTCCTCGCGCTTCTCGATTCCCTCGGCGACGAGCTTGGCGTCGATCTTGTCGGCCATCGCCTTGAACGTCTGCACCATCTCCTTCTTCACGAAGCTGGTGTGGATGTCGCGGACCATGCTCATATCGAGCTTCACGTAGTTCGGCTGGAGCTCCACGATCTTGTCGAGCCCGGAGTAGCCCGCGCCCATGTCGTCGATGGCGAACAGGCACCTCAGGTGCTGGAAGTACTTCATCGCGTCCCGGAACAGGTGGTAGTTCTCGATGGCACGCCTCTCGGTGACTTCGAAGACGATCTGATCCGGCGCCAGGTTCTTTCCCAGGAGGCGGATGAGCTCGTTTCCCTGGAAGTCGGGGTCGCGCATCGAGAACGGGAGGGTGTTGATGAAGAGCTTGAACTCCCGCGCGAGGCCGCTCCCGCGCTCGCCCGCTTCTTGAAGCGCCTTTCTGCGGCACAGATGGTCGAGCTCGAACTCCAGGCCCGACTTCTCGGCGGTGTCGAAGAGCGCGAGGGGGCTTACGAACTCGGTGTTCTTCGGCCCCCGGCACAGGGCTTCGAAGCCGTGCGGCCGCAGCGTCTCCATGTCGTAGATCGGCTGGAACACCGTGGTGATCTGCTCTTTGAGGATGATGCGCTGGAGCTGCTTCTTGTTCCGGAGATGGCGCCGGTGGTTGTTGAGGTGCGCGTCCTGGTGAGCTTCCTGAATCGCCCGCATCACCAGGCGCTCCGCCCGCACCAGGGGGTTATGGAGAACGAGCGACGTACCCACGAAGACGTCGGAGCGTTTCCTCAGGAAGGTGAACGCGGTTTGCGAGATGCGCGGCACGAGATAGGTCTCGACGCGCTCTCCGATCTTCTCGATGTCCTCGGCGAGGAGGTGCTCCTCTTCCTTGCGGGGCGCGAGGAACACCAGGAACACGTCGCCGACCCTCTCGTTCAGGGTGATGATGTCGCCGGTGCGGAGCTGTTTGCCCTGGAGCTCCGACACCACCTCCCGGACCATGTCCAGCAGGCGATCGTAGATGAGGCTTCCGTGGTCGCGCTCCACCTGGTTGATGTCGGAAACGTCGATGAGGAGCAGAGCGAGGAAACCGTCGGCGGCGAGCCGCTGTTTCAGCTCGTCGAGATGCTCGCGGTAGGTATAGAGATTGTGGAGGGAGTCGATTGTAGACCCCGTCGCGACCGCGCTGCGCCCATCGGTGAGAGGTTCTTTCAACAGAGAAACCCGAGTTTTCGCCGGCCCCATCATGCTAGCAGGCGCGGACGCCCGGTGTCAACGAATCGGCTATACGCCTAGCAAGCGTCGACGTTTTCAGCGGCGCCGGGACTCGTCGTTCCAGATCATTCCCAGGGCCTCGATGTCGGAGTCGATCTCGTCGGGGCCGGACTCCAACGGATGGCAGCGGATCCAGCCGAGCAGGCGAAACGCCCAGAGCCTGCGGCAGATGGCGATGTCCGGGAGCTCGGAGCTGCCGCAGATTTCCTCGAGAGCCCTCGGGTGCCGGAGCATGGCGAGGAGCTCCAGGCTCCCGGTGTCGAGGTCGATGGTGCGGAGGCTCTCCTCGTGGCCGTCGATACTCTCGAAGAGCGCGTCGAGGGGGCCCACGCCGCGGGCCACGCGGAGCCAGCTCTCGACGCTCTCGATTCCGTCCAGGATCCATCGCGCCGGTGGAACCTCGAGGGTGATCGCCTCGTTCCCCCGGGGAGCCTCCTCCACGAAGCGATAGGAGAGTCGCGGCCAGCGGAAGACGTCGAGGACGATCCGGCGCACCTGTCCGAGAACGGCGTCGGGGAGCCCCTCGGCCGAAAGGATGCCTTGCTCGACCAGAAGTGACCCGAGGCGGAGTCCTGGCCGAACGCCGGGACTGAGCCGCCTCAGATCCGCGAGCCCGAGCTCGTTGCGAAGGAGGAGGTACGCGCCGAGTCGATCGTCGGGCGAGGAGGACGAGGCGAAGACGATTCTCCCGTCGTCGAAGAAGACCTTCCGGTCCACGTCCGCGCTCGATACCTCGAGCCGCCCCGTCCTGCCTTCCTTCGAGAGCGCGAGCAGCAGCTCGGGGACGTCGACGCCGCCGGTCCAGCCATCGAGCTTCCCTTCGAGAGGAATAGTCTTCGACACGGACATGTGAAACCCCGGGACCTGGGGCCGGGATGGATTATAAGCCAAGGGAAGCCCGGTGACGCGCTAGCGCTTCCTCCATGGGGGCCCGAACGCTGGCGATGAGGTCGAACCGATCGAGCGGCTGAAGCCCCCTGGTCTCGATGGGATCGTGGAAGAAGATCTCGATCACGCCCGAACGAATGGCGTAGCTCCCGGGAGGCATGAGCTCGAAGGCGCCGACGACGGTTACGGGAAGAACGGGCACCTGGGAGTCGATGGCGATGTGAAACCCTCCCTTCTTGAACGGGAGCAGATGCCCGGTCCGGCTTCTCGTTCCCTCGGGGGCGATGAGGAACGAGGCGCCGGAAGCGGCAATCCGGGCCGCGCTCCGCGCACTCTCGATCGCCCTCTCGCGGTTCGAGCGGTCGACGGGAACGAAGCCGCCCATCCTCATCGCCGTCGCCAGCACCGGGAGGCGGAAGAGCTCCTTCTTCCCGAGCACCCGAACCGGCCCGGGAATCTTCATGAATACCGCGGGCGCGTCCAGGTTCGAGTTGTGGTTCATCATGTAGATGAAGTGGGAGTCGGCCGAGATCTTCTCCAGGCCGTGGGTGACGATCTTGATGCGGGCGAGCGCGAATCCGATGCGCACCCCGAAGCGGCCGAGCCAGAAGAGGACGCGAGCGTCCTTCGTCGCGAGCGCATAGGGGATGCCGACGAGACCCGCGGCGAAGGTGTAGACCGGCAGGACAAGGGCCAGAACCAGGCTCGTGATCATGGGGATCGCACGGGCGGGCGGCGCATCGAAGAAAAAGCCCTTCCGGCCGCGGCCGGAAGGGCTCGGATCGAGAACGAACCTAACAGCAGTAGCGATTGATCGAGATGGAGATCGGCTTGCGGCCTCGGCCGGCGGCCAGCTTGGTCGTCGCCCGAACCCGGGGCTTGCGCGCGACTCCCTCGCTCTTTCCGTTCTCGGCCATCGCCGCGAGCGTCGTCTTCTTCAAGAGCGCTTTGAGGCTGGTGCGCCCCTTCTTCTTGACCTCCAGCCCCCTCGACAGGGCGATGTCGATCTTCTGCTCGACGAGATCCTGGGGCTCCTCGGCCACCTCGGCGACCTCGCTCACGATGAGAAAGCGCGCTCGATCGAGCATCCGCTTCTCGCGAAAAGACAGGCTCTTCTTCTTGCTCAGGTACGAAAGGTCCTTGAGGACGCCGGCGACGTCGTAGATCGAGCCGCTCCGCATCTTGTCGGAATTGTCCTTGTACCGGCCCTTCCAGTTCGAGTGGTGCTCGATCTTCCGGTTCTCCAGGAGGTCGAAAATACGCTCGACGTCCTTCTCGGTGATCACTCGGCGAAGGCCGACTCCGTCGACATTCTGGACGGGCACCTTCACCACGGTCGCATTGGCCAGGATTCGCAGTTTGTAAAACTGACGCGCGTCGGACCCCGCCAACGCATCCGCTAGAATGTCCTCGACAACTCCAATACCATGATTGGGATAGACGACTTTATCCCCGACTTGAAAGGCCATTCACACCTCGCTTTCAATTAAATCGCGGAGAAGATTGTAACATAGTCCCGGGTATGAGACTACGAAAGAATGAGCCAGGGGGACTTTCAGGGGCGATCGTTTCGAAATCATCGGCGAATGAGCCCATTAACATTAGGCAGACGTTCCTGAACGCCCATTAAGATTCGCACCCCATACTCAGTCTACCTTATTTTGCGAGGGGACACACCGTGGGGAACCCCACGCACCCAAACCAGCACTCGCACGTAAACAATTGCGACATAATGATTTACAGTCTGAACTGGCGAGAACTGCGGACGCAGAAGAATTCTGCTAGACTTGGCCCCCGTCTCGAGATCGGCGCCGGAGTGGCGGAACTGGTAGACGCACGGGACTCAAAATCCCGCGGTCCTCGCGACTGTGAGGGTTCGATTCCCTCCTCCGGCACCAACCCGCGAAACATTGAAGGGGCGCGCGACGTAGACTGAAGTGCCTCAATCTTCGCCTGCCGATTTATGGCCTATTAGATGATGGACAAGCTCGAGTCTCGAGAGGGCTGGATCGGACGCAAGCTCTCTCACTACACCCTCCTCGAAGAGCTCCATCGGGGCGAGGTCCAGATCGTCTACCGGGCCCGCGACGACAGGCTGAATCGCGAGGTGGCCCTCAAAGTCCTCCCCCCCGAGCTGGTTCAGGAGCCCGAGCGACGGCAGCGTTTCGTCTCGGAGGCGAAGGCGTCGGCCGCGCTCGAGCATCCCCACGTAGGCGTCATCCACGAGATCGACGAGTCCGACAGCGTCGTCTTCATCGCGATGGAACTCTTGAGGGGTCCGAGTCTCGCGAGCCGCCTCGCACAGGGACCGCTCCCGCTTTCCGAAGCCATGGGAATCGGGATCGGCGTCGCCTCGGGGCTCGCCTACGCCCACGAGCGCGGCATCGTGCACCGCGACCTCAAGCCGGCGAACGTGATGCTCACGGAGGACGGGCACCCCAAGCTCATCGACTTCGGCCTCGCGAAGCTACTCGACGTCGAGCAGAGTCCGTTCTTCAGCCAGACGGGCGACGACGAGCCGCCTCTCCAGATCTCGACGCGCGAGGGTCTCATACAGGGCACGGTCCCGTTCATGTCCCCGGAGCAGGCGCGAGGCGGGAAAGTGGACCATCGCAGCGACGTCTTCAGCTTCGGACTCCTCCTCTATACGATGCTGAGCGGACGGCCTCCGTTCGAGGGAACCAGTCGCATCGACACGCTCCACGCGATCCTGAGGGAGCCGACTCCGAGGCTCGCCGGCGTCTCGGGCGAGGCGCGCGATCTGCTCCAGCGGATCGTCGATCGCTGCCTGCAGAAGGAGCCGGATCGGCGCTATCAGACCATGGCGGAGCCGCTCGAAGAGCTGAAGCGCGCGCGCGTCCGGATCGAGGCTGGCGGCAGGCTGTCGCGCGGCGCGCGTCGGACCCTGTGGGCGACTGCTGTCGCGGCGTCGGCTGCGCTCGCTCTCGTGGTTCTCTCCCGCCGTCCGCCGGACCCGGACCTCGACGCGACCCCTTCGGTCGCCGTCCTCCAGTTCGAGAACCTCTCGGGAGACCCCGAGCTCGACTGGCTCGTCACCGGTCTCCCCGACATGCTCGCGACGGATCTGTCGCAGTCTCCCGAGCTCGAGGTCGTGGGGCTCGGCGAGCTCTATCCGCTTCTCGCCGAGACCGGGGGTCTCGAAGGAGCCGCCCCGACGCGCGAGCTCATCGCCGAGGTCGCGTCCCGCACGGGGGTGCGCTCGGTGCTCACCGGAAGCTTCGCGAAAGCGGGCGACACGCTCCGCATCTCCGCAAGGCTCGAGGACGCGAGAACGGGCAAAGTGCTGATGTCGGAAAAAGCGGAGGCGGTCGGCGAGGAGAACCTCTTCCGCCTGGTCGACCAGATCACCTCCCGGATCAAGGCGCGATACGAGTTGACGCCGCCGGGAGAAGGGCTCGATCGGGACCTCCGCGACGTAACCACCGCCTCCGTCGAGGCCTACCGCGAGTACGCGGAAGGGATTCGCCTCCACGAGCGCTTTCGCGAGGAAGAGGCGGCCCCTCACTTCCAGCGGGCGATCGAGCTCGATCCCGGATTCGCGATGGCGCTCGCCAAGCTCGGTGTCGTGATGTCGAACCTCGGGCGCCACGAGGAGGGCGACGAGTACGCGGAGAAGGCGCTCGAGCACCTCGACCGCCTGTCCGAGAGAGAGCGCCTCTACATCGAGGGCTGGTACGCGTCGCGCAAACCCTCGACCATCGACAAGGCGATCGAGTCCTACGAGCGCGCGATCGAGCGCTATCCCGACCACGGCTCCGCCCGGCACAACCTCGGAAACCTGCTGTTCACCACCGAGCGCTACGAGGAGGCCATCGAGCAGCTCGAGGAGCTTCGAAGCCGGGGAATGATGTTTCCCGCCACCTACGAGCAGCTCGCGCAGGCGTACATGGCGCTCGACGACGTCGACAACGCGCGGGAGGTGCTGCGGGAGTTCAGCGAGCGCAATCCCGACGATTGGACGACTCTCCTTTCGCTGGCCCAGATCGAGATCGAGACCGGGGATCTCGAGGGAGGGGCGAGGCTGATCGAGAGGGCGGAGGCTCTCGGAGCCACTCCGATGAGAATCCTTCCCGTTCGCTGGGCGTCCCACATCTTCGCGGAAGAGTGGGACGAAGCCAAAAAGACCGCCGCGGAGCTCATGGAGTCGGAGGAGCCGGTCGAGAAGCTCATCGGCGGCCGGTTGATGGCCACAACCGCCCTTTACCGGGGGGAGGTGGGCTCGGTTCTCCGGGCCCTCGACCGCTACCTGGCCTCCACCGAAGGGGGCGAGAGCGACTTTCGAATCCAGCCGGCCCTGCTCAAATCGAGAATCCTCCTCGAGATCGGCGAGTTCCAGAAGGCAAAGGACACGGCGCTCTCCGTTTCGGAAGCGGAAGACCACTACGGCGCTTCGCACGCGGCGCTGGCCCTCGCCGCCATTGCCGCCCAGCGGCTCGGCGACTCCGAAGAGGCCGAAGAGCTCGCCCGGGAATATCGCCGGCGGATCAACCCCGCGCTCGGAGCCGCTCCCGAGCGCCTCCACCATTTCCTCCAGGGAGAGCTCGCGATGGAGCGGGGAGAGTACGACGCCGCCGTGGCGGAGTTCGAGGAGTCGGAGTCGATGCTGCCTCCGCGGGGCTCCGAGGGCGTTCACACGCTCATCTGGTACTCGCTCGCGACGGCGCATCGTCTCTCGGGCAACGACGGCGAGGCCCTCGGCTGGTACCAGCGCATCGTGGAGTCGAGGGAAGAGCGCCTCTACGAGCCCCTCCGGTACGTAAGGAGTTTCTATTTTCTCGGGAAGCTCCGGGAGGCCGAGGGCGATTCCGAGGCCGCCCGCGAGGACTACCAGCGGTTTCTCGATCATTTCGAGGAGGGGGAAATCGACCGCGATCTGGTCCGGGAGGCGGAAGCCGGGCTCCGCTGAGCTATTATGCTCCGATCACTTTTCGGAGCAAGAAACCTTGTCCTCTTTCGACAGCATCCGCAACCTCGCGATCATCGCGCACGTCGACCACGGCAAGACGACCCTGGTCGACGCCATGCTGCATCAGAGCGGCGCCTTCCGGGCCAACCAGGAGGTCCAGGAGCGCGTTATGGACTCGAACGAGCTCGAGCGCGAGCGCGGCATCACCATCCTCGCGAAGAACACCGCGATCTTCTACCGCGGGGCGAAGATCAACATCGTCGACACGCCGGGCCACGCGGACTTCGGAGGCGAAGTCGAGCGGGCGCTCTCCATGGTCGACGGGGCGATGCTGCTCGTGGACGCGAGCGAAGGCCCGCTCCCCCAGACCCGGTACGTTCTGGGAAAGGCGCTCTCGCTGAAGCTTCCCATCCTGGTGGTGGTGAACAAGATCGATCGCCAGGACGCGCGCATTCAGGAGGTGGTGAACGAGATCTTCGACCTGTTCATCGACCTCGACGCCGGCGAGGAGCAGCTCGACTTTCCCATCCTCTATACCAACGCCCGCAAAGGCACGGCGAAAACGGACCCCGACGGGGAGGACTACGACCTTCAGCCCCTCTTCGAGGCCATTTTAGAAAAGCTCCCCCCACCCTCGGGTAAGGACGAGGGAAGCCTCCAGTTGATGGTCTCGAACCTCGATTACAGCGACTATCTCGGGCGGCTCGCGATCGGCCGGATCACCCGCGGAACGCTCCGGACCGGAGACGACGTCGCCATCGTGAAAGAGGGAGATCTCGTCGAGCGCACGCGCATCACCAAGCTCTTCACCTTCGCCGGGCTCGACCGGGACCAGGCCGACAAAGCCCGGGCCGGAGACATCGTCTGCCTCGCGGGAGTCGAGGGGATCGGGATCGGCGACACCATCACCGATGCCGAGACGCCCGCGCCTCTTCCCCGCCTTCGAATCGACGAGCCCACCCTCTCGATGCTGTTCTCGGTGAACACCTCGCCTTTTTCCGGACAGGACGGCGAGCACGTGACCTCGCGGAAGCTGAAGGAGCGGCTCGAGAGGGAGCTTCTCACGAACATTTCCCTCCAGCTCCAGGAGACCGAGGCCACGGATTCCTTCCGCGTTTTCGGACGCGGCGAGCTCCAGCTCGCCATCCTCGTCGAGACGATGCGCCGCGAGGGCTACGAGCTCGCCCTCTCCAATCCCGAGGTCATCGTCAAGGAGATCGACGGGGTGAAGAAAGAACCCTTCGAGATCCTCCTGGTCGACGTCGCGGAGACCTTCCAGGGAGTCGTGGTGGAAAAACTCGGGATCCGCAAGGGCATTCTCACCCACATGGTGAACCACGGCTCGGGACGGGTCCGGCTTCAGTTCCGCGTGCCTTCCCGCGGACTCATCGGAATCCGGAGCGAGATCCTCGCGGATACGCGCGGGACCGCGGTCCTGAACGCGCTCTTCGACGGCTACGACGACTGGCAGGGGAGCGTTCCCAAGCGTCTCACCGGAGCCCTCGTGGCCGACCGGCGAGGACGCGCGACCGCCTACGCCCTTCACAACCTCGAGGACCGCGGCGAGCTGTTCATCGGCGCGGGGGTCGATGTCTACGAGGGGATGATCGTGGGCGAGAACGCGAGGGAAGCCGACCTCGACGTCAACGTGACCCGGGAGAAGAAGCTCACCAACATGCGGGCCTCGACCTCCGACATCGCCGTCCGCCTCACCCCTCACCGCGAGCTCAATCTCGAGCAGGCCATCGAGTTCATCCGGGCGGACGAGCTGGTGGAGGTGACCCCGCGGTCCATCCGCCTGAGGAAGAAGATCCTCCCGTCGAACCAGCGTCCCAGGCGCCGGGACGAGTAAATTCGTTGACTCCTTGACAATCCGCCATTGAGACTTCCGTGCCTAGGAGAAAATCCATGACCCGGTGCTGGACGTCCGTGCTCACTCTCGCCGCGCTCTCGCTTCCCGTCGCCGCTCGGTCTCAGTCGCTCCGTCCCGCCCGCACGGTCTGGGCCAGCGCCGTGGCGGAGGTCCCCGCGATGGCGCAGGAAGTCGAAACGATGCTGCGCGCGGGCCGGCTGGTGGCGGCGAGGACTCAGCGTGACGGTCAGATTCCCGGACGCTCCCACGAGCGGTTGAACCAGTACCACGAGGGGGTCCGGGTTTTCGGAGGCCAGCTCGTCTGGCAGAAGGAAGGCGGCGGGGTCCTCTCGGTCACCGGGAGCCTCTACGACGGCATCGACGTCTCGACGAGGCCGTCCCTGACCGCGGACGACGCGGCCAGGAAGGCGATCGAGGGAGCCGCCTCCGCCCGGGTCGTCGGGCGAATCGAGCTCGTCGTCCTGCCGCTCGCCGAACGGTACGTCCTCGCCTACTACCTCCACGTGCGCGGACCGGACCGCCTCGACGCCGTCTTCATCGACGCCGGAAGCGGGGCCACGGTCCTCGAGTACGACGACCGTCGATCGCAATCCGCGGTCGGGCTCGGCGTCGGCACCTGGTCCGACGAGAAGAAGATGAGCGTCCAGGCTGCCGCGGGCACCAACCGCGCCGTCGACGTCCTCCGTCCTTTCGGGATTCGAACCTACGACGTGGGATTCGATTTCGAATCCTGGTACTTCTACGAGGCGGGGACCGACGCCTTTCTCGCGACCGATTCCGACAACGAGTGGCGGGACGGCGCCGTGGTCGACGCCCACGCTTATTCCGGCTACACCTACGACTATTACTTCAAGCGCCACGGGCGAAGCGGGATCGACGACGCCGGTCTCGCCGCCGTCAACTACGTGCACTTCCTCTCGCAGAGCGCCGGCTACAACAACGCGTTCTACGATTCGGTCGACGTCAGCATGAACTACGGCGACGGCGACGGGGAGACGTACACGTTCTTCTCGGCCGCGCTCGACGTCGTCGCCCACGAGCTCACCCACGGGGTCACGAACTTCACCTCGGACCTCATCTACATGAACGAATCGGGAGCGCTGAACGAAGCCTTCTCCGACATCATGGCCGCGGGAGCGGAGTGGTATTTCGAGCGCCCGGGGCAGGGACGGCATCGGGCCGACTGGATAGTCGCGGAAGACCTGTTCATCGACTTCGGGCCCTACATCCGCTCCTACGAGAACCCGGGAGCGGCGGGGGATCCCGATCACTACAGCATCCGGTGCCTGCCGCCTATTTGCACCGAGGACTACGACAACGGCGGAGTCCATATCAACTCCGGCATCGCGAACCAGGCGTTCTACCTGATGGTACAGGGCGGCACCAACCGCACGTCGGGCATCACCGTCCGGGGATTGGGAACGGCACAGATGGACCGGATCGAAGCGATCTTCTATCGGGCCTTCGCTTTCTACCTCGTCCCGAGCTCGAACTTCCACGACGCGCGCGAGGCGACTCTGCGCGCCGCGGCGGAGCTTTACGGCGCGGGAAGCGTCGAGGAGACCACGGTGCGGCAGGGTTGGGACGCGGTCGGCGTGCAGTAGGGAACATGCGATGAGAACGACCGTCCTTCTTCCGTTGCTCGCTCTCGCCGCTGCCGCGCCAGCCCTGGCCCAGGACGCTCCCGAGCCGGCCGAGGCGCGCGCGCAGCGCGTTCGCGTCCTGGCGAACGCCCTCTACAATCCCTCCGGCATCGGGTTCTCCGACACCTCCACCTTCACCTCGTATCTCGAAGAGGGGCGCTCGACCCGGACGTACGACGGAGGCAAGGGCATCGCCTTCGAGGCGGGAGCCATCGCGGACCTCTGGCAGGGCCTCGGGGTCATGGGCTCGTTCGAGCTGTACCAGAGCGACTTCGACGGCGTCTTCGAGGAGAGCCTACCGCATCCCCTGTACTTCGAGCAGCCGCGAACGGTAGAGGGAGAGCTCACCGGCTTCGAGTACAGCGAGAAGGCGGTGCACATCGACGCCGTCTACACCCGCGACTTCGCGAAGGTCACCGTGGACGTCTTCGGCGGGCCGACCTTCTTCTTCACCAGCACCGAGATCCTAGATACCGTGACCACCGCTTCCGAGTATCCGTTGGACGAGGCAACGGTGAGGTCCACCACGAGCAGGACCATCGACGACAACCCCATCGGCTTCAACGCCGGCGGCGCTCTCACCTGGCGGCTGACGAAAGTCTTCGGCATCGCATTCCAGGCACGCTACAGCCGCGCGAGCCTCGGAATCGCGCGGGAAGGGGGCGAGGAGATCGAGCTCGATGCCGGCGGGCTCCGCGTCGGGGGCGGCGTAAGGCTTTCGTTCTGAGAACCGCCTCAAACATAGCGCTCTTCCAGGCCGGCTGGTTCGCTTCCGTCCTCGGCGCGGCCCACGGCTATCCGCTTCTCGGGCCAGCCGCCGTCGCCCTGGGGGTCGCGATTCACCTGTTCTGCCTCCGAGCCCAGGGGGATGTCGCGCTCGTGGCCGCGAGCACGCTTCTCGGAATCGTTTCCGAATCGATCCTCCTGTCTACCGGCGTCGTCGCCTACGCCGGAGAGGTCGGTGCGGCGTCGATCCCTCCCCCCTGGATCGTGGCCATGTGGTCGAACTTCGCCATCACGCTGAACCACTCGCTGGCGTGGCTTCAGGGGAACCTCCGGATCTCCGGTGCGGTGGGAGCGGTGGCCGGGCCGGCCGCTTACATCGCGGGCTCGCGGCTCGGCGCGATCTCGCTCCTCGCGCCCGTGCCCGCGGTCCTGGCGCTCGCGCTCGTCTGGGGGTCGGCTCTCCCACTCCTGCTTCGGCTCGCGCTCCGGCAGCGCCGGAGGTAACCTGGGCCCGGAAGCGGCATCCAAGGATATCGATGCAGGACCGGGACAAGCTTCAGGGCGAGCGGATAGCGACGGCCGAGGACGTCGGCGCCGGCGTCATCGTCAGCTCGGATACGAGGCGGGCGGACAGACTGCCCCCGAACCAGGCGCGGACGCGGAAGTGGCCGGTCCTGGACGCTCACGGTCCGCCGCGGATCGAGCTCGACAGCTGGAAGCTCGGCGTCAGCGGTCTGGTGAAGGCCGATCTCTCATTCGACTGGAAAGAGTTCCGGGCGCTTCCCCGAGTCCGCGTCTTCGCCGACATGCACTGCGTCACCCGCTGGTCGCGCCTGGGAAACGTCTGGGAGGGTGTTTCGGCGCTCGAGCTCTTGAGACGGGCGGAGCCCCGCCCCGAGGCGCTCTTCGTCGTCGTGCACGGATACGACCACGGTTTCACGACGAACCTTCCGCTCGAGGCCTTCGCGGCGGAGGATGTCCTCCTCGCGGACATTCACGACGGACAGCCGATCTCCCTCGAGCACGGCGGACCCATGAGGCTCGTGGTTCCGAGGCTCTACGCTTGGAAGAGCGCGAAGTGGGTGAAGCGCATCGAGCTCGTCTCCGAGGACGAGTCCGGCTTCTGGGAGCGCGCCGGCTACCACGACGTCGGCGACCCGTGGAGGGAAGAACGCTTCCGGTAGGGTTCTCCCGGGAAGAACGCAAAGGCGCCAAGACTCGCAATGGCGCAAAGCAAGAATTGAATTCCCCGCGTCCTTGCGGATCATTGCGCCTTTGCGTTCTTCTTAGACTTTCTTCAGCTTCCACTTTCCGCGGCGGAAGAGAACCAGGCCGATCACCGCCGACAGGGAGTACGAGAGCGCGATCGCCCAGAACACGCCCGAAGGCCCCATCCCCAGAGGACCCGCGAGCGCGTAGGCGAGCGGAATCTCGAACAGCCAGAAGCAGACGATGTTGATGCGCGTCGGGGTCACCGTGTCCCCGGCGCCGTTGAATGATTGCATCATCACCATGCCCCAGGCGTAGAACACGTAGCCGTAGCTGATGATGGTGAGCGCCTCGACCCCGACGGGCGAGGCCGCGGGGTCGTCGATGAAGACCTCCACGATAGGACGCGCGAAAGCGACGAACACCAGGGTGACGAGCGCCATGAAACCCATGTTCCAGAATCCGGTGAGCCACACGGCTCGCTCCGCGCGATCGGGCTTGCCCGCTCCCAGGTTCTGCCCGACCAGAGTCGCCGCGGCGTTGCTCAAACCCCAGGCGGGGAGGATGATGAAGAGCACGGTGCGGATCGCCACGACGTAGCCCGCGAGCACCGCGCTTCCGAAGCCCGCAAGAATCCGAATCAGCACCACGTAGCTCCCCGTCGCGACCAGAAGTTGACTGACGCCGCCCGCGGACAGCCGGAGAAGGCTCACGATGGCGGAGGGGTCGATCGCCAGGTCGTTCCGCTCGATGGGAATCCTTTTGTTCCGGCGGAATCCCCAGAACTGGTAGAGGACGCCCGTGCCCCGGCCGATCGTCGTGGCCACGGCCGCGCCCGCCAGCCCCATCTCGGGAAATGGACCGAGACCGAAGATGAGACAGGGATCGAGGACCACGTTGATGGCGTTCGCGATCCAGAGAGCTCGCATCGCCGTCGTGGCGTCGCCCGCTCCCCGGTAGATGGCGTTGTTCAGGAACAGGAGCAGTACGGTGATCATGCCGCCGTACAAGATCCGGGTGTAGCTCGAGCCCGCGGCGACGGTCTCGGGCGAAGCACCCATCAAGCCGAGAAGCTGCGGCGCCCAGATCGCGCCCGCGGCGCCGAGGATCAGGGCCATCGCCACGCCGATCAAGATGGCCTGAACCGCCGCGCGAGCCGCGGCTCTTTCGTTCTTTTCCCCGATGCGCCGCGACACCATGGCCGTCGTGGCCATGCTGAGCCCGATGGCGACGGCATAGATGATCTCGAGCATCGATTCGGTGAGGCCGACCGCCGCGAGGGAGTCCGAGCCGAGCCGGGCGACGAAGAACGCGTCGGTCACGGCGAAGAGCGACTCTCCTATCATCTCCAGGACCATGGGGACCGCGAGCAGCCCGACGGCGCGGTTCAGACTCCCCTCGGTGAAGTCCTGCTCGGTTCCCCGCAGGGACTCTTTCATCGAGGCCAAGAAGCCGGGCTTCCTGGCGTCGCGCGTCCCCGTCACTAGGGGTTCCGCGACTGCCTCTTCGCTCGAATCCATAGGTGCTGCTCCCAAAGCAAAATACGAACGTCAATCCAAAAAGCTGGGAAGGGGACTCTTCCGGCGGCGGAAGAGCTGTTCGAGCTTCCGCTGCCTGGCCCGGACTGCGCGCGGTGGTCGCGGCAGGTTTCCGGGGAGTTAGATGTGGGCGTGGGCTTGCATAGCGGGAGTGATTCTACCCGAAACGGAGCCCAGGAGGAGCTCTTTTTTCTCGAATTACTCCGAGGACATCGCCGCCACCAGCGCCAGGTCCTGCTCCCGGACCGAGGCGACGTCGAAGCTCCGGGCCGAGGCCGCCATGCGCGTCAGGGCCGCGCCCATCGCCATCGGAGGGGTGGCGTCCCCTTTCTTCGCGCGATGAAAGCGAACGGGATTGATCCGGGCGACGACGTAGTTCCGGAGGTAGGGAGAGCGGAAACCACGCTTCTTGAGCTCGGCCACAATCTCTTTGACCCGTTCGTCGATCTCGACCAGCCGCGCGGCGTATCCCTCGCGATCCCGCAGGCTCTTGGCGAGGGTCGACGTCGCGAAACGGTCGACTTTCCGCAGGAACGAGAAGTAAGGGCTTCCGGCGAAGCGCCCGTTCCCGTGGTAGACGATCCCTAGAGTCAGGAGCGCGGGCTCTTCGAACTGAGCCTCGTAGTCGGCTTCGCGGGCCCGGGGCTTCCGTTCCGCGAGCTCCCGCGCCATGCGGATGACCTCGAGGCTCTTGTCCTTGAGGTTGTGCGCCTTCTCGGTGTTGAGGGCGAGGATGCGGAACGCCAGATCCTCGTCGGGCGATACCAGCGCCGTGACCGCGCGAAGCCCGAGGAGCTTCGCCGCCTGGTGGCGGTGCCGTCCGTTCGGGGTCCAGAACTCGCCGTCCGATCCCTGGACCACGATGAGAGGGTCGAGGAACACCCCCGTCTCCTCGATCTTCTTCGCGAGTCGTTTGGTGTGGGTCGGAGAGAGGTCGCGCTGGAACGGAGTGGGCTCGACCGACCTCAATGGAAGGATAGCGACCAGCAGGGGCTTTCCCGCGAAAGGCTCGCGGTACGCTCCGATGGGAGTGCCGCCCGCATCTCGAACCCGGGCGGCGAGCGGAGCCAGCGAAGGGTCCTCGATCCCGAGGAGGACCTCGTCTCCGACCGGACCTCGCTCTTCCTTCGCCGGGGTGAGCCTCTTTCGGGAATCGCCCGGCTTCTTCTTGGCTTTCTTTGCCGGCTTCGAGGACGTCGTCTTCGCCATGATGGCCTCGGAATTCTACATCGGCTACACTCGAGAAACCGCACTCGTGAGCGCAACCGCCTCGAAGATCCGCTTTCTCGCCTCCTGCCACGAGGCCGACAACCGCGAGACCGCGATCTTCGACCTGTTCCACCGGGACGTGAAGCACCGGCACTTCGCGACGGGAACCGAAGTTCTGGTGAGCGGGATGCAGGATGCCCTGGCGGTTCCTCCCGAGATCGGGCGGGAGGCGCTCGAGGAGGCGACGCTCTACAAGCGGGAGCGCAGCCTGATCTACGGCGTCTTCTTTCTCGTCGGCAGGATCGAGGTCGACGGAAAGCCCCGGCGGCTCGCGGCTCCCCTTCTCCACTTTCCCGCGGCGCTCGAGCTCCAGAGCGTGGGCGGCGAGGAGGCCAGCTTCCTCCGGATATCCGCGAACGAGCCGACTCTGAACTTCCCCGCGCTCGCGGAGCTCCTCGGAGAGCGGGACGCGGCCTCCTCCGCTCTCGAGGCCGTCGGCCGACGGATCCCCTCCCCTCCCGTGGGCGAGGACGCGCTCGCCGAGATCGTCCAGGTCTTCCGGCAGATCCTCCCCCGGGTACGCGTCGACGATCTCTACTCCTTTCCCGCGCTTCTCCCGGAGCGGGACGTGCGACGACTGGGGGACGGCGCGGTCCTCGCCTGCGTTCCCGCGGCGGCGATGGCTCTCGTCGAGAACCCGCGCTCGACGCGGGGTGTGCTCTTCGAGCTCTCGCGGCTCGCCTCGAGCGAGACGGTCTCGGCGCCGCTCGAGGCCGCTCTCGGCGCCTCGCCTCCCGGCTCCAGGCGTTCGTTTCCACTCGCCTCGATACCGGCGGTCCTGAGCCGCGCTCAGAAGCGGGTGCTCGAGGCCGCGGGCCGTCATCCACTCACGCTCATCGTGGGGCCGCCGGGGACGGGCAAGTCCTATACCGT